>ERZ1026975.700-NODE-700-length-19601-cov-6.306405_pt1 | contig 19601 bp, 14 predicted proteins | sample MGYA00519561_ERZ1026975 | MGnify/ENA primary metagenome ERZ1026975 (study PRJEB26926, sample SAMN06164672) | human gut metagenome | biome: ENVO:00009003; feature: ENVO:2100002; material: ENVO:00002003 | host: Homo sapiens | place: USA | collected 2012 ... | reverse complement strand
CCTCCACCCCCACCGACCCCGAAGCCACCGGTACCTTCCGCCTCCTGGGCACGGACTCCTCAGCCACCGGCCAACGCATCCTCATTACCGCCACCCTCGCGGACGGTGCCACCCTGAGCTACGAGCAAGACGTCACCTCCCTCTTCTCCGGCTTCAACCCGCCCGCCACAGCCACTACCCTGCGCCTGGCAGCCACCCTCAACTTCGGTATAGACCAAGTGAGCGGCACCATCATACCTTGGACACCCGGATGGAACGAGGGAGGAACGGGACTCTAAAAAGTTCCTCTTCCCTTGCTTTTCTCCCCCACAAAACGTATCTTTGTCTCCGCAAGACAACAACATCAACTTTAATCAAAACTTTTAATGAAACGACAAGAACAATTCCACTGTCGCTTTCTTGACTACCGTTTACTCGGCAGTTGCCTGCTGTCCTGTCTCCTTATTTGTCTGGCCCGCACCACTCTGCACGCGTCCGAAAGCAACTTTAACGCCCTTAACGACACCATTGCCGCTGACGTCGCCCTGCCCGACAGCCTCCTCACCGATGACAATGTCTACCGTTATACTTTCTCCAACTTTCCCCTGGCCTGCCGTATCATGGACGAGTTGCGTATCCGCAAACTCCTCCCCACCCATCGCTTAGACATCACTGAAGGCGACCTCTACTTCAACAACGGTCACTACCGCCACGCCCTAAAAAACTATCGCCGTGCCCTCGAAAGCGACTCCATACGCCGGAACGACGATGAATATATGGATCAGCTCCACCGCCTTATCTCCACCTACGACTGCCTGCACAACGAAGTCGGGAAAGCCGAATGTGTCAATCTCCTGCTGGACAAAGCAAAAGCCACCGGAAACCAACCCATGCACTCCATCGCCCTCTTCAATCTGGGAAAGATGATCTACTACCAGGGCAACAAGTCCCAAGGCTACGAGTACATGCACCAAGCCGTCGACCTGATGCTCCACACCGATTACGAATACAAGTACGACAACCTGCGCTACAACTACAACACCCTGCTCGTGATGCAGCAAAGGGACAAACTGTACGAAGAAGCCCTCAGCACACTCGACGCCCTCCAGTCCGTAGTCACCCGTAAACAGGGCGGCGAACCCCAGATGCAAGGGCTCGAACAGAAAGAACTCAAAGCCCTCTACGCCCATCGCGCCGTAGTTCTGCAACGCTTGGGACGCCACAAAGAAGCAGAAGAATTCTACAAAAAATTCCTCACTGTAAGTCACGTACACAGCCGCGACAACTACCTCATCATGCCCTACCTCTTTGATCGCCGTATGTACGACGAAATCATCCGTATGAATACCACCCGCGAGCAATTCCTGATCAGTCAGAGAGACAGCGTGAACTATCACATGGTCACCATTAAGCGCACATTGGGCGAAGCCTACGCAAGTAAAGGCGACTACCGCCGTTCAACCCACTACTATAAACAACTGTCCATACTGTGCGACAGCATCAAAAAACGCGAAGAACGCAACACCGCCCTAGAGCTCGCCGCCATATACGACACCACCGAAAAGGAAGCCCTGCTGCAACAACAGGCCAACGAACTGCGCGAACGAAATATCCTCCTCATCTCAGCCATCTGCATCATGCTGTTGCTATGCGCCGGCCTGGCGCTCATTGTCCGATACACCCTCAACATACGCCGCAAAAACCGGGCAATGGCACGCAGCATCAACGAAGAAATGAACAGCAAAAAGCGATTGAGCGAAAGCCGCGACACCATCAACGCCCTGCAACAGAAGATAGAACAAATGAAAACCGCTGCCGAATGCAGACAAGAAGACAGCATGCCGGACCTGCAAGACCATGGAACGGAAGATGATGAAGAAAAAAATAATGAACCGAAGCGAGAATACAACACACTGGAACAGATAGAAAACCGCCGGATATTTGATCTAATGGAAGGCATACTCAGCAAACAGTCTCCCTATCTGGATCCTAAATTCTCACGCCACGACTTGTGCATGCTATCGGGCACAAACCGAACTCGCCTCAACGTCATCCTGATGCAGTGTACCGGAGTAAGCTCTACCGCCTATATCAACAACCTGCGCCTGGAACATGCAGTCGAACTCATCCGCGAGCACCCCGAATATATCATCAGTCACATCGCCGAAGAATGTGGATTGCCCAATGCGTCCACCTTCCACCGCCTCTTCCGCGAACGCTATGACATGACGCCCAACGAATACAGGAATGCCATCTTTGAGAAATAAATCTGTGGTGAACAAATATTAAAACCGAAAACAAACCGTAAGGAATACTGTTGGAAGGGGAAACTTAAAAACGATAACAGTTATGAATTACGGTATTAGTATCCTTTTCAGGGCTATCCCATTGCTGATGGCCCTTTTTTGTTTCGGCTACGGAGCCTTTGTGCTCGACATGGGGACGGACACGAACCGATTCGTTGCGGGGCCCGTGGTCTTCTCTTTAGGAATGATATGTATTGCGCTGTTCGCTACGGCAGGTACCATCATCCGGCAAATTATCCACACGTATAGTACGGCGGCAAAATATGCCCTGCCCATCATCGGCTATCTGGCTGCCGTGGTGTGTTTCATCGGTGGAATGACATACATTAATGACGGCAGTACGGTGGCCCATTTCGTTGCGGGACATGTCATCTGCGGAGTAGCTTTCATCACTGCATGTGTAGCCACTACCGCCACCTCTTCCACCCGCTTCACCTTCATCACGCAAAATTCCAAGAAGACTGACCATGCCGTACCTGCCAAGTCATTCTCTTCGGCACAGGCGGACATACTCATCATTCTGGCTGTTGTCTTCGCCGTCATTACATGGGTTTGGGCATTCTGGTTATTGGGACAAAGTGATATCCACACCGCTTACTATGTGGCCGGACACGTTATGGCCGGACTGGCATGTATCTGTACGAGCCTGGTTGCACTGGTTGCTACCATTGTCCGGCAGATACGTAACTCTTATAGTGGTGCCGAACGGAAATGGTGGCCCGCCCTCGTATTGGTGATGGGTACACTGAGTATCCTGTGGGGACTTTGGGTGCTGACGAATGCCGACCCGGGCAAGTCTTCCACCGGATACATTATGATAGGTCTGGGTTTAGTTTGTTACAGCATATCCAGCAAAGTAATTCTGCTGGCTGTTATTTGGCGGAACGTCTTTAAGCTGGCGAACCGAATTCCACTCATTCCGGTGCTCACCGCGCTTACTTGTCTTTTCCTCTCTGCTTTTCTGTTTGAAATGACAACACTGAATGATGTCTACTTTGTTCCCGCACGCGTATTGGCAGGATTAGGCGGCATCTGTTTCACGCTGTTCTCCATCGTCAGCATTCTGGAAAGCGGAACGTCCAATTGATGATAAATCACTCTCTTTTTTTTATAAATCACTCTCATGGATGGGTTGGGGTTTCGCCAGCTCATCCATAAACACTTCCACATTCCAGGCATGATGCGCCACATAGGCAGCCGGACCGGTATCACCCGAATCCAGAATATCGCGCACAACGTTAGACTTGTTTCTGCCTGTCACAAAGAAAATCAGCTGCTTGGCGTTAAAAAGCAAACAGCCGGTCATGGCTATGCGCTTCTGCCCATTGTAAGGATTAACACTTACCTCGTAAGGATGGAAAGAAGAAAGCAAATACTCCTGACCAGGGAAAATGGACGAGGTATGCCCGTCTTCTCCCGCCCCCAGCAGAACAATATCAAGAGCCGGGAAGCCATGCCAGAGTGGCGCATTGCAACGCACTATGCGAGAATAGCTATTCGCCTCATCATCGGGATCGTTGCTGCCGTCAATAGGAAAAATATACTCCTCAGGTATTCCCACTTCATCCAGCAACAGCCGGCGCATATTGCCATAGTTACTCTCCGAATCTTCGGCAGGTACACACCGTTCGTCCACCCAATAAATACGCATACGGCTCCACGGAGTGGCATCCTTGAATTCTTCCGCCCACAAATCGAACATGAGCGAGGGCGTGCTGCCTCCACTGAATGCTATGTGAAAAATCTTCTGCGGCTCTTCCTCCATCAAACTAATAAGGTGCTTGATGAGAGCGCGCGCCGTTTCGACAGCTGTACTATAGATATAAGTTTTCATAACTCACAATATTGATCAGTGTTCGTAAGGTTTTTACACGGATTGGTCCAGTCGGCACCATGTTCGTGCATCATAGCTTCACTTTCCAGCGGCCCCCAGGTTCCGACAGGATAACCGTAGAGAGGCGCGTCAGGATATTCATTCCAATAGCGCAGCACAGGATCAAAGAAACGCCAGGAGGCTTCGACAGCATCACTGCGGGTAAAGAGTGTCGGGTCGCCCTGAATGCAGTCTTCAATCAGGCGGGCATAAGCATCGCCCGTGGCGCGTCCGCCCAGTTGGTCGTAACTGAAGTCCATCATTACTTGCTTCACATCGAATCCCGGTCCGGGAACTTTCATGCCGAATTTCAGCACAATACCCTCGTTGGGTTGCAGGCGGAGGATTAGTTTGTTAGCCCGCGGACAGTGTCCGCCATGGCAATGAAACATCTGATGGGGCGTTTCACGGAAGTGCACTACGATTTCCGTCACCTTGGTAGGCATCTGCTTTCCTGTGCGGATGTAGAAAGGTACGCCGCTCCAACGCCAGTTATCAATACCGATCTTCATGGCGATGTAAGTTTCAGTGCGCGAATCGGCGGGGACGTTCTTCTCTTCACGGTAGCCCTTTTTAGAACCGGAAGCGGTATATTGTCCGCGGACTATATGTTCATTCAAATCTTCATCCGTCAGAGGTTTCAGTGACTCGTAGACTTTTACCACTTCGTTACGGAAATTATCGGCGGTGAAGACAGCGGGAGGCTCCATGGCAGTGAGGGCCACCAGTTGGATAAGGTGGTTCTGTACCATGTCGCGCAAAGCGCCTGTACCGTCATAGAAGCCGCCACGCTGTTCGATACCGAGATTCTCGACAGCGGTAACCTCTACATAATCGATGTAATTACGATTCCACAACGGTTCAAAAATGCCATTGGCAAAACGGAAAGCAAGAATATTTTGTGCCGTCTCTTTACCAAGGAAGTGGTCAATGCGATAGATCTGAGACTCTGCGAAAACGGAAGCATAGATATGGTTTAATTCTTGTGCCGACTTCAGGTCGTAGCCGAAAGGCTTTTCGACGATGATGCGGGTATGTTTACGATTCAATCCGGCTGTTTTCAGATGTAGAGGGATGACGCCATAAAGTGAGGGCGGCGTAGCGAGATAGAACAGTAAATTGTCCGGTTCCTTTTCACCGGTGATTTCCTGCAAACGGCTGTCCAGGGTTCCGTAACCTTCTTCTATGGCAGGGTCCATACTAAGGTAGTGCAAATGAGTGCAGAACTCTTTCATTCCCACTTCGGCCGGTGTGACAAAATGTTCCAGCTCGTTCAGGATATAATCGCGATAAGTTTCATCCGCATAGTCGGTACGGCCGATACCGAGAATGGCAAATCCTTCGGGCAAACGATTATCCTTGTAGAGCGAGTAGAGTGCCGGCATCAGTTTGCGTTTCGTCAAGTCGCCCGAAGCGCCGAATATGATCATTACAAATTTACTCATAGAATCTTGTTTTTTTTGATTAGCTTCTGCAAATTAGCCCTTGCAATAAATTCATTAGCTCTTGCTTCATAATTTTATTACCAGGGCTTCATTTTATACATTATAGGTACCTGATTTTGTATCTCCGCCATGTCCGGTCCAGTTTTCATGGAAGAACTGTCCGCGAAGTTCATCGGTACGCTCAAAGGTATGTGCGCCGAAATAGTCACGCTGAGCCTGAATCATATTAGCAGGGAGCTTCGCAGATACCAGCGAATAGAAATAGTTCAATGCGGAAGAGAAAGCCGGAACAGGCAGTTCCTCTTTCATCGCATGGGCCACAAGGTGCTTCCAACCGGAGAGCAACTCTTTGATTTCTTCCCGGAAATAAGGAGCGAGCAGCAAATGTTTCGGCTTCTGCTGTGCCTCAAAAGCAGCCGCTATATCATTCAGGAATATACTGCGAATGATGCAGCCTCCGCGCCACATACGGGCAATGGATGCCAGATCGAGATCCCAGCCGAAAGATTCGGACGCCTTTTGCAACACGGCAAAACCTTGTGCATAAGATACCAGTTTAGAAGCATACAAAGCGGAATAAATATCTTTCACCAGTTCCGGCTTATTATAGACCACTTGTGAGCGCTGGCAAATGAATTGTTTGGAAGCTGCCTCACGCAGATTTTTCTGCGCTGAAAGACTACGCTCAAAAACAGCCGTTGCAATCAGTCCCAGGGGCATACCCAATTCCATTGCATTGATAACGGACCATTTACCGGTGCCTTTTTGTCCGGCAGTGTCCAGTATCTTGTCAATCAGGTAACCGCCCGCCTTATCCTTATGCCGAAGAATATTGGCTGTAATTTCTATCAGATAGCTACGCAACTTGCCCTCATTCCAGTGGGCAAAGACGGAAGCCATGTCTTCATTATTCAGTTGCAGAAGATTCTTCATCACCCAGTAGGCTTCGGCAATCAACTGCATATCACCGTATTCGATACCATTATGTATCATTTTAACGAAATGTCCCGAGCCGGCCGGACCAATCCAGTCACAGCAAGGAGTACCATCGGCAGCACGTGCAGCAATACTTTGCAGGATGGGTTTTACTTCATCCCAGGCAGTAACGGAACCGCCCGGCATAATAGAAGCACCGTTCAACGCTCCTTCTTCACCGCCCGAAACACCGGCACCGACAAAGCGGAAACCTTTCGATTCGGCCAATGCCACACGGCGGTTGGTATCTTCATAGTTTGAGTTGCCTCCATCTATCAAGATATCTCCTGGAGAAAGATGCGGAAAGAGTTGTTCCATCAGTTCATCTACGGCACTGCCGGCACGCACCATCATCATGATTTTGCGCGGGGTGGAAATGGATTCTACAAAGTCAGGAATTTCAGTATATCCTTCAATACTTTTCCCTTTGGCACGACCGTTGATAAAGCGTTCTACCACACCTTCTTCCACTCCCGGAACAGTACGGTTAAACACGGACACATGCCATCCCTTGTCCGCCATATTCAAAGCTAAATTCTCCCCCATCACGGCAAGTCCGATTAAGCCGATATTAGTCTTTTGTCCTTTTTCTGTCATAACTTGCATTTTTTTGTTATTGTTTCATTGAAATGGAAACAATATGTCAAGGGCATTTGTTCGTATGAATTTCGAATAAAAATCGTACTTTTGCAAACATAACTCTATTTCAATGGAGAAACTTAAATTCAGTTTTATGAAAAAACTACATATCGGCTTACTGCCGCGTATCCTTATAGCCATCGCATTCGGTATTCTTTTTGGTAATTTTCTTCCCGGAGAATTGGTACGCCTGTTCGTTACATTCAACGGTATCTTCAGCGAATTTCTAAATTTCTCCATACCGCTGATTATTGTGGGACTGGTTACCGTAGCCATTGCCGACATCGGTAAAGGTGCCGGGAAACTGCTGTTGATTACCGCCCTGATAGCTTACGGGGCAACCCTGTTTTCCGGTTTCCTCTCTTACTTTACAGGAGTAACTATATTTCCTCATCTGATAGAGTCCGGTGCCCCGCTGGAAGAGGTCAGTGAAGCGCAAGGGATATTGCCGTTTTTCTCAGTCGCCATTCCACCGCTCATGAATGTGATGACGGCACTGGTACTGGCTTTCACTTTAGGGTTGGGACTTGCCCAACTGAAAAACGATACACTGAAGAATGCAGCACGTGATTTTCAGGATATCATTGTCCGTATGATCAGTGCAGTGATCCTGCCGTTGCTTCCTATTTATATATTCGGCATATTCCTTAATATGACACATTCGGGACAGGTATTCTCTATCTTAATGGTATTTATAAAGATTATCGGCGTAATCTTCCTGCTGCACATCTTCCTGCTGATATTTCAATATTGTATCGCTGCGCTGTTTGTCCGCCGGAATCCTTTTAAATTGTTAGGAAAGATGCTGCCCGCCTATTTCACGGCTTTAGGTACACAGTCTTCTGCCGCCACTATCCCTGTTACCCTGGAACAGACAAAGAAGAACGGCGTATCCTCTGATATTGCAGGGTTTGTTATCCCTCTTTGCGCCACGATACATTTATCCGGCAGCACGCTGAAGATTGTAGCATGTGCTCTTGCTCTGATGATGATGCAAGGTATGCCTTTTGATTTCCCCTTGTTTGCCGGTTTCATTTTCATGCTGGGAATCACGATGGTAGCCGCTCCGGGAGTTCCCGGTGGTGCCATCATGGCATCCCTGGGTATCCTGCAATCCATGCTCGGTTTCGATGAATCGGCACAGGCACTGATGATCGCACTCTACATTGCAATGGATAGCTTCGGTACTGCCTGCAATGTAACGGGAGATGGGGCTATTGCACTGATAGTAGATAAGATATATAAGTGACAAGCCAATAAGTTTTGTATTCTCGTAAAAAATAACGAATTTTGCCCCCGCAAAAAATAATCAATAAAGAAGCCTACAATATGAAAACAGCTTTAATCTCCGGAATAACAGGTCAGGACGGTTCGTTTCTCGCCGAATTCTTATTACAGAAAGGATATGAAGTACACGGTATTCTCCGCCGTTCTTCTTCATTCAATACAGGGCGCATCGAACATCTGTACTTCGACGAATGGGTACGCGACATGAAGCAAAAGCGCACCATTAACCTGCATTACGGTGACATGACGGACAGCAGCTCGCTGATCCGCATCATCCAACAGGTACAGCCGGACGAAATATATAACCTCGCTGCACAAAGCCATGTAAAAGTATCTTTCGACGTACCGGAATACACCGCAGAGGCAGATGCCATCGGCACGCTGCGTATGCTGGAAGCTGTCCGCATCCTCGGCATGGAGAAAAAGACAAAGATTTACCAGGCCTCCACTTCGGAACTTTACGGTAAAGTACAGGAAGTCCCCCAATCGGAAACAACTCCTTTCTATCCCCGCAGCCCGTACGGAGTAGCCAAACAATACGGCTTCTGGATTACAAAGAACTACCGCGAAAGTTATGGTATGTTTGCCGTAAACGGTATCCTTTTCAATCACGAAAGCGAACGCAGAGGAGAAACATTCGTAACCCGCAAGATTACGCTGGCCGCCGCCCGCATAGCCCAAGGTTTCCAGGACAAACTGTATCTGGGTAATCTGGATGCACGTCGCGACTGGGGATATGCGAAAGATTATGTAGAATGTATGTGGCTGATTCTTCAACACGATACACCGGAAGACTTCGTGATAGCCACAGGCGAAATGCATACCGTCCGCGAGTTTGCCACCCTTGCCTTCAAGGAAGTAGGCATCGAACTGCGCTGGGAAGGTGAAGGCGTAGAAGAAAAAGGTATCGATGTGCAAACTGGAAAAACGCTTGTAGAAATAGATCCTAAATATTTCCGCCCTGCCGAAGTGGAACAGCTGTTAGGTAATCCGACAAAGGCCAAAACTCTTTTAGGCTGGAACCCGAGACAAACCAGTTTTGAAGAATTGGTGAAAATCATGGCAGCACACGATATGAAGTTTGTGAAGAAGCTATATCTGAGATCACTTGAAAAATAATATATAAAAATCAGAACTATAATGTTAGACAAGAACGCCAAAATCTACGTAGCCGGACACCGTGGTCTGGTAGGCTCCGCCATCTGGAAAAACCTGCAAGATAAAGGATATACCAATCTCATTGGCAAAACCCACAAAGAACTCGATTTGCTGGATGCCGTTTCCGTACGTAAATTCTTTGATGAAGAACAACCGGAATATGTATTCCTTGCCGCTGCTTTCGTTGGCGGCATCATGGCAAACAGCATTTACCGTGCTGACTTCATCTACAAAAACCTGCAAATACAGCAAAACGTCATCGGTGAAAGTTTTCGCCACAATGTGAAGAAACTCCTCTTCCTGGGAAGCACCTGCATCTATCCGCGTGATGCCGAACAACCCATGAAAGAAGAAGTGCTCCTCACCTCTCCGCTGGAATATACCAACGAACCGTACGCCATTGCCAAGATTGCCGGACTGAAAATGTGCGAGAGTTTCAACCTGCAATATGGCACGAATTACATCGCCGTAATGCCTACCAACCTCTATGGTCCAAATGACAACTTCGATCTGGAACGCAGCCATGTGCTCCCTGCCATGATTCGCAAGATACATCTGGCTCATTGCCTGAAGCAAGGCGACTGGGATGCAATATGCAAAGACCTGAACCAGCGTCCGGTAGAAGGTATCAACGGCAACAGCAGTAAGGAAGATATCCTTGCCATCCTTGCCAAATACGGTATCAGCAACAGTGAAGTGAAATTATGGGGTACAGGCACACCTCTTCGCGAATTCCTCTGGAGCGAAGAAATGGCAGATGCCAGCGTCTTCGTCATGGAGCATGTAGACTTCAAAGACACCTACAAACAAGGTGATAAAGATATTCGTAACTGCCATATTAATATAGGTACAGGCAAGGAAATCTCTATCCGCGAACTGGCCGAACTGATAGTTTCCACCGTAGGTTACCAAGGTCAGCTGACTTTCGACAGCACCAAACCGGACGGAACCATGCGCAAACTGACTGACCCCTCGAAACTGCACGCTCTGGGCTGGCACCACAAAGTGGAGATTGAAGAAGGCGTACAACGCATGTACAACTGGTACTTAGGGCGGTAATGCATTAAATTCACCACAGAGTAACACAGAGTTTTATTAATTTGAACTCAAGGAAAATAAAACTCTGTGGAACTCTGTGTTACTCTGTGGTGAGATTCATCCGTCAAGCTAAATTGTACATCCCCTCCGCTTTTTTCAGTTAAAAATTTGCATTCTTTCTATAAAGCCTTATATTTGCACAAATTTCAACTAAATGTGCAATATATAATATCATGGAACAAAGTTTTATCGCCTATATTGAGAACAGCATTAAACAGAATTGGGACCTGGATGCCCTGACCGATTATAATGGGGCTACCCTGCAATACAAAGACGTAGCCCGCAAAATAGAGAAAGTACACTTAATCTTCGAAGCAAGCGGAATCAAGAAAGGAGATAAAATTGCCATCTGCGGACGTAACAGTTCACACTGGGGAGTTACTTTCCTCGCTACATTGACCTACGGAGCCGTTGCAGTTCCTATCCTGCACGAATTTAAAGCGGATAATATACATAACATCGTAAACCATTCCGAAGCCAAATTACTGTTTGTGGGCGACCAGGTATGGGAGAATCTGAACGAAGCCGCCATGACCATTCTGGAAGGCATCATCCTGATGACGGATTTCTCTATCCTGATATCCCGTACGGAAAAGCTGGATTATGCCCGCGAACACCTGAATGAGTTGTTCGGCAAGAAATACCCCAAGAATTTCCGTAAGGAACACATCGAATATCACAAGGACCAGCCTGAAGAACTGGCAGTAATCAACTATACTTCCGGTACGACGAGTTATTCCAAAGGCGTAATGCTACCCTATCGCAGTCTGTGGTCGAATACAGCATTTGCATTTGAGGTATTGCCACTGAAGGCCGGGGATAAGATTATCTCCATGCTACCGATGGCGCACATGTATGGCCTGGCATTCGAATTCCTGTACGAGTTCTCCGCAGGATGTCAGATATACTTCCTCACCCGTATGCCAAGTCCGAAAATTATCTTCCAGGCATTCTCGGAAGTGAAGCCGCACCTGGTGGTAGCCGTACCGCTTATTATAGAAAAGATTATCAAGAAGAACGTGCTTCCGAAACTGGAAACACCAACCATGAAACTATTGCTTAAAGTCCCCATCATCAACGACAAGATCAAGACAACCGTACGCGAAGGAGTAGTCAGTGCCTTCGGTGGACGTTTTGCGGAAGTTATTGTAGGGGGTGCCGCTTTCAACCAGGAAGTAGAACAGTTCCTTCGCATGATAGAATTCCCCTACACGGTAGGTTACGGAATGACAGAATGCGGGCCGATCATCTGTTACGAAGACTGGTCACGCTTCAAACCGGGTTCCTGCGGTAAGGCCGTCCCCCGTATGGAAGTGAAAATCCTTTCTCCTGATCCGGAAAACATAGCGGGAGAAATCGTATGCCGCGGACCTAACGTCATGCTGGGATACTATAAAAATGAAGAAGCCACCCGTGAGGCTATTGATGCAGACGGTTGGTTGCACACCGGTGACCTTGCGCTGATGGATGCCGAGGGCAATGTAACCATCAAGGGACGCAGCAAGAACATGTTGCTCGGTGCCAGCGGACAGAATATCTATCCCGAAGAAATAGAAGACAAACTGAACAACCTGCCGTATGTTGCCGAAAGCATCATCGTACAGCAAAATGAAAAGCTTGTCGGACTGGTATATCCTGACTTTGACGATGCTTTTGCGCATGGTCTGACCACTACGGACATCGAACGTGTCATGGAAGAAAACCGCGTTGCGTTAAACGCAGAGCTTCCGGCATACAGCCAGATATTCAAAATGAAAATCTATCCCGAAGAATTTGAGAAAACGCCCAAACGTTCCATCAAACGGTTCTTATACCAAGAGGCGAAGGGATAAGAAAAAGAAACTAACCTTTATAAAGTATCATCTCAAATGAAAAACGAATTATTACTATCTGCTGCCATATTGCCCATGTGTGGTATGGCAGGAGAAGCGATTGCAGCATCTCCGGCAAAGGGAGCGCCGAAAGAAAAGCAACGTCCGAACATAGTTCTGTTTTTGGTTGACGACATGGGATGGCAGGATACTTCGCTGCCTTTCTGGACTCAACGAACGCATTACAACGACACTTACCACACGCCGAACATGGAACGCCTGGCGGCACAAGGGAAGATGTTCACACAAGCATACGCTTGTAGTATCAGCTCCCCCACCCGGGTCAGTCTTTTTACAGGGATGAATGCCGCGCGGCATCGTGTGACAAGTTGGACATTACGCAAAAATACAACGCATGAACAACCGGACTCTGTGATGATCTATCCGGAATGGAATGTGAATGGTATTTGTCAGGAACCGGGAATCGAACGCACTACACAAGTCACTACGCTTGCACAAGTGCTTAAAGAGAACGGATATCAGACCATTCATTGCGGTAAAGCCCACTTTGGAGCCAATGATACTCCCGGAGCTGATCCGCTGACGATGGGCTTTGAAGTAAACATAGCCGGACACGCTGCCGGTTCACCGGCCAGTTACTACGGCAAGAATAATTTCGGTAATAAACCGGACGGGAAAAGTCCGTTGGCAGCAGTTCCGGGATTGGAAAAATATCATGGTACAGATACCTTCCTCAGCGAAGCACTTACACTGGAAGCGATGAAGGCTTTGGATAGCGCACAACAGAAAGATGAACCATTCTTCCTATATATGGCTCATTATGCCATTCATACGCCTATACAACCGGACTATCGCTTCTATCAGAAATATCTGGATAAAGGACTTCCACCCGTAGAGGCCGCCTATGCCACCCTCATTGAAGGGATGGATAAAAGTCTGGGAGATCTGATGGATTATCTGGAACGCAACCATCTGACAGAAAATACAGTCATTCTCTTCATGTCCGATAATGGCGGACTGGCTGCACATACCCGTGCCGGAGAACTGCATACACAGAATTACCCGCTTAACAGCGGAAAAGGTTCCGCTTACGAGGGCGGTGTACGCGAACCGATGATCGTGAGCTGGCCCGGTGTAGTAGCTCCGGACACGAAATGTGGAGATTATCTGATGATTGAAGATTTCTACCCGACTATTCTTGAGATAGCAGGTGTCCAGAAGTACACTACCGTGCAAAAACGGGATGGTATCAGTTTTATGCCGTTGTTGACAGGAAAGGGCAAAGTCAAGGATCGTGATATCTATTGGCACTATCCCCATAGTTGGGGACCTTCGGGCCCGGGTATTGGGGCTACCTGCTCCATCCGCTCCGGTGACTGGAAACTTGTATATTACTTTGCGGACGGTAAACGTGAACTGTTTAATATTCCGGAAGATATCAGCGAGAAAAACGACGTGGCTATAAAGAATCCGCGTATCGTAAAGAAATTAGCACAGAAATTAAGTAACTATCTCCGGTCGGTAGATGCACAGCGTCCTACGCTTCGTGCCACCGGCAAATTAGCCCCTTGGCCGGACGAAATTAAAGATTGAAACCAATGAGACGATTATTTCCATCCATTATTGCATTACTGATGGTTGCGGGTACACTCCCTGCACAGACCACTGACAGTCCGTCAACAACAAAGAAAGACAGAGAGCCCGTCGGCATCAACCTATCCTTGTGGAAGAACATGTCTACACAGCAGACTGATACTGTCGGCAGTACCTGCCTCAACCTCGGTCTTTTTTCCTCCATGAACCGCCTGAACGGCGTGGGTATCAATCTACTGGGTGGAGTGGTGTTGCGTGACATGAACGGTGTACAAATCACAGGACTTGCCAACTTAGTAGGAGGCAGTATGCGAGGCGTCCAGATTGCCGGTATCAGTAACGTGAATGGGAATAATCTCAGTGGCGTATCCATATCCGGTTTAGTCGGCATCACGGGAAATCATGCACAAGGTGTCATTTTCTCGGGGCTCACCAATATAACAGGAGACAACACCAGTGGTGTTATCATAGGTGGTCTGCTGAACATTAGCGGTGAAAACTCTTCGGGTGTGCACCTGGCAGGATTAGCCAATATTGCAGGTGAGAGCTTCAATGGCATCACCACTTCCGGACTTCTGAATATTGTAGGCCAAAGTCTGCGAGGCATACAAATCAGCGGCTTGGGTAACATCACAGGAGAAGACATGCACGGTATGCAAATATCCGGACTCGGTAACGTGGTAGGCGGAAGTTTTACCGGTGCACAACTTGCCCCCATAAACATGGCAAAAAGCGGAAAAGGATTGCAAATTGGATTATTCAATTACTATAAGGAGAACTTCGATGGCTTCCAGTTAGGTCTGGTAAATGCCAATCCGGATACGAAAGTACAGCTAATGCTTTTCGGAGGAAACACTACAAAGCTGAATGTAGGTGCCCGTTTCAAGAACAAGTTGTTCTATACCATCTTAGGCGGTGGTACACATTATCTGGATTTCAGCGATAAGTTTTCCGCCTCCCTCTTCTATCGTGCCGGTCTCGAATTACCTTTGTACAAGCAGTTGTTCATCAGCGGTGACCTGGGCTTCCAGCACATCGAAAACTTCAAGAATAAAGATTACGGTTTCCCTGCACGCCTCTATGCCCTCCAGGCACGCGTCAATCTGGAATATCGCTTAACAGACCGCCTCGGTATATTTGTCACCGGTGGTTACGGCGGCAGCCGCTACTACAACAAGGGAGTTACTTACGATAAAGGAGTGATCCTGGAAGGAGGAGTGGTGCTGTTTAAATACTAAGTATTAACGTAAATTCGATATAAGAATTGGCGTATAACGGTATAGAAAGGAAGGAAACAAGTTGACGAGTTGACCAGGGGACAAGGGGCTGCGCAATGCTCCTATGCCGCATGGAACCTTGTCCCCTGGTCAACTCGTCAACTTGTCAACTTTCCCTCATAACCCGAAATAATGAGTCATTTACGTTATTAGGTATTAAACATTTGTCAATACATTATGTGTAGCAGTCAATACCTAATACTCAGTATTCAGTTCTTTTCCTTTATAAATCCCGTCCTATACGCTACCAGCAACTTCTTCAGGTCCTGTATCTGCGTTACCAGTACTTTTCCCTTATCGGTATCTTTCACCATCATGCGTTGTGAATTGAACTCGACGACGAAAGTATTGGATTTGATATCCTGTCCCTCTTCTATTGCTTTCTGACGGCTTTGAAACGGTTCATGTTGCACTAGCTGTAAGCCATGTGAATGATATACCAGCGTATATCCGGCAATTCCGGTTTCCGGCTGATATGCTTTAGAGAATCCACCGTCAATCACCAGCAGTTTACCGTCTGCTTTTATCGGCTTCTCACCTTTGATAATCTTCACAGGCACATGCCCGTTAATGATGTGTGAATGAGGACCTGTAACCTCAAATTCCGCAAGAATACGCTCGCAAATATCCGCACGGTTACGCAAAGTATAATAATATCCTTTGGTCTCCTTAGACAGTTCTTTATCTCCGATGAAATAGCGTTCAAACGTTGCCATCTTATCCTTGTCAAACGATGGAGCATTTGGGCCACACCACATATACCACACATAATCCAGCGCAAAACTCTTCTCCTCCGTACCGTCTTCATCAAAATAAGCTGTACGTATCAGCTGGTCCGTTTTACACAATAATTTCTTGCCCCAATATTCTTTCTTTCCGATGCGGACACGCTTGAAACTGCCATCTTCATTCAGAGGCATCGAAGCATGATACAACAGGTTACTATTACAAATCAGATACATACCACCATACGTAAATAAACAGCGCATGTGCTTCTTCAGCTTTTCACTGTTCATGAACGAAGCATGAATCTTATCAATCAACTCCCGTTCCTCATCTGACAGGCGATACGGATCAGCCGGATCAATCGTCGGAAAGTTGGTATCGCGAAGCGGATATTCCTTTCCTTCGTACACAAAAACGCCTTTCTCGAAATCAATCTTTTCCAGCAACTTTCGGTTCTGCATGCCAAACTCAGGACGACGATCTATAATCTCCGCTTCCAGTTTGAACTGTATCACCGTAATGGCTTTATGCATCTGGGTAATCAACCGCAAAGTCTTCTCGTTATAGTTACCATCTGCGAAGTTCATCTTCGGTGCAAAGATTGTACAGGGATCATCCGCATAGGTATCCATGGCAAACGTGGCAAGTGGCAGCAAGTTGATGCCATACCCGTCTTCCAATGTCGCCAGATTAGCGTAACGCATCGACATACGGATCACATTGGCAATACAGGCGTCATTACCCGACGCTGCTCCCATCCAAAGAATGTCATGGTTTCCCCACTGGATATCGAAGTTATGATAATCGCAGAGTGTATCCATAATGATATGCGCTCCCGGACCACGGTCGTAGATATCTCCTACGATGTGCAGGGAATCAATCGTCAGCCGCTGGATAAGATTACACATCGCGATGATGAAATCATCTGAACGCTTGGTAGAGATGATAGTGCTGATAATCACATTGATATAGGCATGTTTATTAGGCTCTACACTCGACTCATGCAGCAATTCCTGAATGATATACGAAAATTCTGCCGGAAGTGCCTTGCGTACCTTTGAGCGTGTATATTTGGAAGATACATTCTGGCAAACTTTCACCAGCTGGTTCAATGTTATCAGATACCAGTCGTCCAGGTCAGCCTCCTGTTCTTTAATCAGTTGCAACTTCTCTTCGGGATAGTAAATCAGCGTACATATCTCTTTCTTCTCACTTTCACGCAGGGTATGCCCGAAGATTTCATTCACTTTTCGCTTCACGGCTCCCGAAGCGTTCTTCAACACATGCTGAAAAGCTTCATATTCACCATGAATATCGGTCAGGAAGTGTTCTGTCCCCTTCGGGAGGTTCAGTATAGCTTCCAAATTGATTATTTCTGTACTGGCATCCGCAATTGTAGGGAAACTGCGTGACAGCAACTGCAAATAACGCAAGTCGCTCATGATGCTTTCAGGGGTAATATTACTCATGATATCTAATTACAAATTACAATTTACAAATTATATATGGGCTTGTGTCTTCATTCCAAACCTCAACTCTACGTTTCTAATCCTCAACTCTACATTCCCAACTCTTCACTATCAACTTAAAAAGAACATCAACAGCACTTGTGCAATAATCACACGCAGGAACATGCACAAAGGATAAACCGTAGCATAAGAAACTGAGGGATTATCACCAGGAATGGTATCATTCACATAATTCAATGCCATCGGATTCGCCATACTTCCACACAACATACCGGCCACCGAACCGAAGTCCACCTTCATCCAACGAAAAGCAATAACTCCCATAATCAATACAGGAACTACCGTCAGCGCACAGCCCACAGCTATCCACAGCAATCCTTCGGGACGAAAGACTGTATCGAAGAAATGAGCGCCCGCGTCCAGGCCCAGACAAGCCAGATAAAGCGACAAACCCAGTGCACGAAGCATCAGGTTCGCACTGCGTGTAGTATACGTAACCATGTGCATTCTGGGGCCGAAAGTACCGATAAGGATACCTACGATAATCGGTCCGCCTGCCAATCCCAGCTTCACCGGAGTGCTTACACCCGGAATAGCAATAGGGATAGCACCCAGGGCAAGTCCCAGGATAATACCAACAAATACAGCCACGAGATTAGGTTCTTTCAGGCTCTTCACTGCATTTCCCAGTACTCTTTCCACATTCTGTATAGCAGCGGCCTCACCTACTACCGTCAACCGGTCGCCCAATTGCAAGGTAAGCTCTGCCGTAGCCAGCAGCAATACTCCGCTACGATATACACGGCTGATATTGATTCCATAATGATTGCGCAGATGAAGCGAACCCAATTTCTTTCCGTTCAGTTCCGGACGTGTCACCACAATGCGCTGTGAAATCAGCTGGCTGTCGATGGCATTCCAATCAATGTCTTCCTTGTTCCAGTCCGTATTTTCCTGCTCACCAAACAGTACGGTTAGTGCAGGCACATTCTTTTCCGAGGTGATGACCAGCAGGCGGTCGCCTTCTTTTATCACTTTCTCAGAAGTGGGAATGCTCACATTCCCATCCCGCCACAAACGGGATATGACGAATTTAGGATAACTCAATTGAGCTATATCCTTCACACTCATATTAAAGATTGCCGGATTGTGGACCTGAAATGCAACGATATACGGTTTGTTCGCATCGTCTTTCTCTTTGATCTCCAAGTCTTCCTTACGAACCAACGCCTTGCGTATCATCAGAATACCAAGAATTACTCCCACTACGCCCAACGGATATGCCACCGCACATCCCAAAGCCGGCGTATTTGCTTCGATACCCATCTGTTTCAGAGTTTGCTGTGCAGCACCCAGCGCAGGTGTGTTAGTAGTAGCACCACAAAGAATTCCCACCATATCCGGCAGCGATATTCCCAGTCCGTAACTTCCTAAGAGTGTCATCACCGTACCAATCAGCACTACCCCCACAGCCAGCATATTCAGTTGTACGCCGCCCGTACGGAACGAACTGAAGAAACCGGGGCCGACCTGTAAGCCCAACGCATACACAAAGATTACCAACCCGAAACTCTCCGCATAGTTCAGCATTTGCGGGTCAATAGACAACCCGAAATGTCCGGCAATGATACCTGCAAAAAATACAAACGTCACGCCTAACGATATGCCGCAAATGTGTATTTTTCCCAGTCCCAAGCCGATAGCGGAGATCAACGAGAGTACCACAACCGCCTGTAGAGCGGAATGTTCAACGAATAAACTGTATAACCAATCCAATGTGTTTACGCTTTTAATTGATTTCGGAGTGCAAAGATAGGAAGTATTCCCGGAGAATGAGAATTAATTGCATAAAAAAAGCGGTCATCATTATTTGATAACCGCCTTATACCTTGTACACCCTCAGGGACTCGAACCCTGGACCCATTGATTAAGAGTCAATTGCTC
>ERZ1026975.690-NODE-690-length-19809-cov-10.860737_pt1 | contig 19809 bp, 17 predicted proteins | sample MGYA00519561_ERZ1026975 | MGnify/ENA primary metagenome ERZ1026975 (study PRJEB26926, sample SAMN06164672) | human gut metagenome | biome: ENVO:00009003; feature: ENVO:2100002; material: ENVO:00002003 | host: Homo sapiens | place: USA | collected 2012 ... | reverse complement strand
AGATAGCCGTAAATGACCGTGCCTGTGAGGTGCTTGCCGGACTTGCCTTTGGACTGGAAAGTGGAACGGATTTTACGGCTGGTGTCTCTGGCGTAATACTCGTTCATAATGTTGCGGAAAGGGGTAAAATCATCGTCCCCTCTGGCACTGTCCACGCCGTCATTGATGGCGATAAGGCGAACGCCACGCTGACGCAGGATTTCCATAATCTGACCGACTTTCAGATAGTCACGACCCATGCGGCTCATGTCCTTGATACACAGATACTCCACATTCCCGGCTTCAACCTCTTTCATCATTGCCAAAAATCCGGGACGGTCAAAGCAAGTACCACTAATGCCATCGTCCGTGAAATGGACAATGTTTGTAAAGCCCTGCCGTGCGGCGAACTCCTCCAACATAGCCTTTTGATTGGAAATGGAATTGCTCTCACGCTGTTGGTCATCATCTTTGCCAAAGTCATCACGGCTCAGTCGTTCGTACAGAGCTGTGATTTTCTCGTTTTTTCTCATAACTTGCGCTCCTTTCTTCGGTTTTAGGTTGTGTGTTCTAAGAGACTTCCCAACCGCTTGATTAAGAAGTCTTTTAGAGCATACAGCACCGCTGGCCAGCTTATACTTTTTATACTGTTTCACCGCAAAACAATCCGGCTTGCGCTGTTCCAGCCCCTTGAACATATAGTCCACGGCATTGAGAAAGTCCTCGTCATCCTCCTTCACTTCCATGCCGGAGATCATGTCAACCAGCGTATTCATGTTGCGCTCCTCCTCGGAGCCCTCAAAAATGATGTACCCCAGCAGGGCGCAATACAAGAGCGTTTCGGCTTTTGTCCAGAACGGATCGCCCTCTTTGCCCTCGCCCTTGGTGTTGGAGATCAGGGCGTTTACAAACTTCAAGATGTCCTCCTCGTTCTTGATGTAGGCCAGCGGGTTATAGTGCATGGACTTGGAAAAATCTATGCTGTTGAAGACCTTGATCTTATACCCCCGCTGCTGGAGAAAGTGGCCTACTTGCCCGAGGACACCTCCTTTTGGATCGACGCAGACATACGAGGAATGAGCTTGGAGCAGCTGGGGCGTGAGCCAGAACCGGGTCTTGCCGGAGCCGGACGAGCCGATGACACAGGCGTTGAGGTTGCGGGCGTTGGCGGGATTTTTTGGACGGGTGTTGATGGTGAGCAGCTCCGTCCCGGTGAGAATGACATTGTTTTCAAACTTGGGATCGACAAAGGGCTTGATGTCCTTTTCGGTGCCCCACCGGGCGGAGCCGTATTCCTCGTCCCTCCTGTACTTCTTTGCATTCTTGCTTTTGTAGTAGATCAGCAGGCGAAACGCCACCGCCCCCACAAGGCCCACCAGCCAGTCAAAGGGATCGAGCCCCGGCGCACAGTCAGCAAAGGCCGGACCGATGCTCTGGCCCAGCCCCAGCAGCTTGTCCCCAAACCCAGCCCCTGGCGCCAGACGATAGGCCGTCCCCAGCTTCAGACAGGCCCAGCCGATGAACAGATAGGGAATGTTGGGAAGAATGTACCTTCGGATTTTATCTGTCGGCATAAGTCACCTCCTGTACCCGCTCTTTGGGACGGGGCCGCTCTTGGGCAAGCTGCTCCGACGCCCGTTTGAGCTGATCCCGGATGGGGGTGCGCCGTGACTTGGACTTGTTCAGTACCTTGCGGGAGTATTCAGAAAAACAGGCGGTCATGGCGTCGGCCTGCCCAGCCTTGAAGAACAGCAGATATTTGTCCGGCCCGGTTTTGTAAAAGGCGTAGTCCACATTCCATTTCCGGGCCACCCGGTCAAACAGCTTGGTATCGCCGGACAGCTCAATGCTGGACTCCGATGCGCCGTGGGCCATGAGCTTTTTCACGCTTTGCTTGCCATGGGGCGTCTGCTTGGCCCGGTGGTGCTTGGCGATTTTCCGGCCCACACCTCGCACAACATAGGCAAGGCCCCGGGCGGTCAGCTTGGACGCCTTCACGGAAACAGCAATCGTGCGCCGGGAAATATCTTCATCTACCAGTCAAACCACCCCCTCGTCGTCACAAACTCCGCTTTGCTCCTTCGGGCGTTGCCGCCCGAAATCCACCCGCTTCGTTGCTCCTCCTCTCCCCACAAAGTCATGCGACTTTGTGGGGCACCCCATGTTTGGGACAAATTGTCCCGAAGTCTTGTTATCGCTCCGGCACCTCCTTCCTCGGGTGCAGCCGTTCTCCCTCCAGCGAGGAACGGTCAATGACCTCCTTGTAGGCGGCCATCTGCTCCCGGATGTTGAGCTTGGGCATGGAGAAAACCTTGTGCTCGTCGGGAATGTCCTCCCGCCCGTGGTAGTGTTCAATGAAGCTGCCTCCATTGTTCAGCACATAGCCGCCGGGGGCGTAGTGCCCATCCTCGTTAAGCCGAATATCCCGCCCGTATGCCTCGTAGTCGAAATAATTGAGCAGGTGTTCTGGCACATCAATAGCCTCCATGTCCTCTACATAGATGCGCCCCAGCGTTTCATCATCTGTAACACCCGGATAAAACTCGAAACAATCCAGATTTTGCGCCAGATTGATCAGCTCTTTTACGCTGCCGGTGTATTCGCCGCTGTCAATGACCGCTTCAAACTTCTCCAGATCACCTTGATCCAGCTCGGAGATCACGCAGGCCAGATGATTAAGCTCGTCGATGTTCTCATATTCGCCCAAGTGGTCGTACAGCCCCAGCACATCCCCGTCAAAGTCGGTGATGAAGATTTCCTCATACCGCACCCCGTCAATGCCGATGCGCTTCAAAAGGGCCTGCACCTCCTCGGGTGTCGTGGGGAATTTCAGATATTCGCCTACCAGCTCACCTTCGTTGTATTTCCCCAAGTTGGTGACATAGGCTTCAAACAGGGCGGGCATCAGCGCCGCCCCTGTCCTTTGACGGTGAGGATGCCATCCAGCGTTGTGGCGGTGATCCCCAGTCGCTGGGCCACAGCAATGTCGTTTTTCATGGCCTCGGTAACGGTCTGGCCGCACACCACCAGCACATGGGAGCGCCGCAGTAGGTCGCGGCTCATGTCGATGCCGCTCTTATGCTCCTCGGGAACCGCGTCGTTGAGGAACAAGGGCAGATACAGCGTGGGGCAAATAGGCGAAAATCCCGCCTCGTACACCGCCCGGCAGTACCGGGCCGCCTGTTCCGTGTTTTTGTAGTCCTCACCGCACCATTCGGCGGTAATATAGGCAAGGGGTCTTTTCATAGAAAACCTCCGTTTCATTGTGTTCAACCCTATCCCCCCGCCCTTTCCCATTCATGGGAAAGGGGGCGGCTCTGGAGGATATACCCCCGTCACGCCCCGGGAATGGCACAGCCGGGGCCGCCCGTAAAGGGCAAGCCGCCGCAGGGCGGCGGTGCCATGCACCCTTGACGGGCAGCGCCCGGCCATGCCGTGTAATAGGCGGCGACGGGGGATAAATCCCAAGAGCTTGAAAGAGGGAACGAAAAAGACCTCGGGACAAATTGTTCCAAGGTCGGTTACTTCTCCATATCCTTTTTCTTGTCGGGCTTGCCCAGTTCCGGGGGCTGCTTCTCCTTCCACTCGTCCAGCAGGGCCAGAATGGTGTCCTTCATCTCCCGGGGCGTCTTGTCCTTGCCAAAATACTTTTCCAGTTCGGCGCTGTTGATGATCACCTTGTCAACCTCCTTTTTCTGTTCGCTCAAAATGCCGTCGATCACATCGCCGTTCAACTTGCCCTCCTTGTCCAGCTCCCGCATCTTCTGCGCTTGGGAAAGGGACGGAGAGGATGCCTGACCCTCAATGGCAACGGCAATATACTTCTGGTGCCTGGGGCGGATGAAAGAAATCTCCACGGCGGGAGTAAAGGAAAGCTGCTTCTCGTCCACCATCTTTTGCAGATCAGGGACAAGCTCGGTCAGGCGGATATACCGCTGCACCTGCTTGTAGTTCATGCCGTTGCGATCCCCGACGATCTGCGTGGAGCGTTTTCCGGCATCCCGGTCATCCTCGCCGGGTCGGGCTCCTTGGTGCTTGATGGCCTCCACCTGCTGTTTCAGCGCAGCGGCCTTTTCCGTGGGCAAAATTCTTTCCCGGTGCCGCAGGTTGTCATCCGTCATGGCGAGGATAGCCTCGTCATCGGTCATGTTGCGGACGATACAGGGCATATTGACAAACCCAGCCAGTTCGCTGGCCCGCTGGCGGCGGTGTCCGGCGATGATCTCATATCCGCCGCCCTCACGGGGCCGCACCAGCGCAGGCTGATTGACTCCGGCAGCTTTAACCGACTCCACCAGCCCCTGCATTTCCGCATCGTCCCGGACGCCAAAGGGATGATTTTTGAACGGGTGCAACTCGGAAAGATTGAGATAGACAATCTCCTCTTTCACGCCACGGGTGGCATCCTGAGGGGCGGGCGGCTGTTCGGTTGCAGCTGGGGCCTCCGCCACAGCGGGAGCGCCTTTCCCAGCAGGCGGTTTGCTTTGGGACATTTTGTCCCGAGGTTGCGGCTTGGCCTTGTCGGGGGGCGCCTTGTCAGCCTTGGGTGGGCGGCCCCTGTGAGGCTTGGCCGCATCCTTTGCTTTGTCCGCCTGCTTGTCCTTATCCGGGGCCGCAGCCTTTTCCGGGGGCTTGCCCTTCGCCGCCCCATCCCGAGCAGCGGTAAAATCCACCACCTTTCCGGCGGGGGCGGGATCTCCCACACCGGGGATCGTGGTCTGCTTCTCGTCCTTGCCCGGCTGCGGTGTACCCTCCATAGACGGAGCAGGAGCGTCCTTATCTTTGGGAGCCTCCTTATCCGCCGTAGTGGGCGTTGCCACTTTGGACGCACCTTCTACCACGGAGGCATCCGCCTTGGCCGGGGCGGGCTGATCCTGCACCGGGGGAGCAGCTTTGGAAGGCTCCACCTTTCCCGGCTTGGGGGGCTCGTCTACCTTCCCAGCATAGGGAATATGCTTTTTATCGTCAGCCACCTAAAAACCTCCTTCGTTGTGAAATAGAAAAAGCCAGCCCGATGGCTGGCCTGTGGGGAAGCCCCCCTCCTTTCTTATTGGGATATATGAAAACGCCGCCCGTAGTCCTGTTGGGCGGCCTATTTTCAATTTTCCTTTTACAGAGATTATTTTTTGTATACCATCATCTTCTAAGCAAATAGCTTCAAAGAACATATCAATTCAAAAATATCTCATTGGTTATGTTTATTGCACATAGAATGATAAATCGAATTATGATATAATTAGACATATCACAGCGAGGGAGGGAGAACCTTTGTCAAAGAAGCGTAAGAGCGGAGATACAGCATCTCTAACTGACAGCAACTGCGTTGACGATTTAATCACTCCCCAATATCGGCATATTAAAGAGTTATCTGCATTGAAATATGAAGCAGAAGAAAAGAGAGAGCAAAATCTCATTCAACAATCCAGTCAAATGCAAACGGTCTTTTCTTTTATGACGGCGGCTATCTTTATGGCCGTTCCAATATGTATCGAGCATAGAGGGGCTCTTTCACTTGAATTTTTCTTGGTTTCCATATCAATTATTGTGTCGTTTCTCATTGCGAGCTTAGTTTTAGCATCACTTGCACAGTGGCGTTGGAAAACGGAAACTTTTCCAGATGTATTGCAAATCAAAGATAATGTCATAAATAATCCAGAATGGCAGAAGCTCACGGTTGAATACAACCAGATTGATCAATGGGTTGACATTATCGGTAAAGTGCAAGGAAAGAAAGCGAAATTAAATGACAGACGCGTTCATCTAATAATGGCATCAATGATTTGTTTTTATTGTTCCATTTTTAGCGTAGTCGTCTGTTTTATGGTTGGAATAGCGAAAATTATTTGATTGGGAGGATACATACATTATGGGAGATGGAAAGAAAACAAATACGCCATCAACACCTAATCCTGCAACAGGGGTGAAAGCACCCGCTTTACCTACAAAATACACTCGCGATGACGGGAGCAAGTCCCGCACTTCTCCATCTAAAGGAGGAAAAAAATGAGCGGTACAGAAGATAAAAAAACTTCAAGCGAAAACACAGATGTTCCTACGCAAGCAGTGAATCCTGCAATGCTGGTAAAAGCGCCTAAGTTACCTATCAAAGTTGAATTTTCTCAAGACGGCTCAAAGAAAGAGCAGCACAATGACAAAAAGTAAAAGAAAGGGGGCCGATGTAAAATAGCCGCCTGCCTTCTTCTTTTACAAACCTAATTATGACACTTTATGACACTTATAATAGGATGGATAAAAGCCTTGCTTGCTGCTTGCTAACCATTGATATTACTGGATTGTTAGCGCCGGGAGAAAATCGCCATTTTGAGCCGGGAGAAAACAACCAATTTCAGCCGGGCAGAAATCGCCAATCCGTGCCGGGAGGGTGTAGCCAGCCCCGGTTTGAATGTAGGTTTTAAATGCCGCTCTTTTGGCTGGGGGCGGCGGTCGGAGACGCTGCGGACGACCGCAGGGAAACCGTCTCAAGACGGCGGCCGCGGAAGCTCTCGCCCTTAATCGAAAACACAATCGCATCATCAAAGATGCGGTCGAGCGCACATAGGAGGGAGTCATTCTCACAGAAATTCTCCTGCCACTGTGCAGGGTCACGGTTACTGGTAAAAACCATGTTGTAGTAGCCGTCCTTCTGGTAGCGGCGGTCCACCATATCAAAAAACAGCCGTGTGCTTTCCTTGTCAAACTCGCAATGCCCCACTTCATCAATAATCAGGCAGGAAGGCCGAACGAGAGCTGCGAGGAGCGTACTTTCACGGCCAGCACGTCGGGCATCCGTCATTCGGTCACGCAGCTCAGTCATCTTAATGAAGTATGCTTTCATGCCGTGCTCGCAACAGGCGCGGCCAAAAGCCTGCGCCAAATGAGTTTTTCCGGTTCCCGGTTTCCCAATGAAGGCGAGGTTTTTGTGGGCGTAGAGGGCGGACAGCGTAGAGAGGTTACGCAACTTGTCAATGTTCTTCCCAGTGATGCGGCTGAAATCGAAGTTGTCAAAGGTTTTCGGAACCTTCAGCGGCAGTCGGCTTGTACGCAGTAAGAAGTCAACAGTGGAGCTGTCTTTCTTCGCTTTTAGATGTTCAAAGACCTTAGCCACTGCAAGGACTTCTGCGTCAGTCATGTTGTTCTCCTGTACCAGAGTAGCAAACTCTTCCACCGAGAACCCAAACTTCATCAGATCCTTGCTGCAAGCGGCCACAGTGTCTAACAGCGTATTATTCATCCCAACCATCCTCCTTGCTGAAGTTGAACTTCTCAAAGGAGAGGTCACGGACCGGCTCTGGGAGCTGTTTAATCACCGTCTTTACCGGCATGGTGGGGAACTCTTCCGGCTGTTCAGGCAGAGCATACTGGTTCTCACAAAAGCTGTCCCGGCGCGCCCATGTCACATTGTGCGTGGTCAGGAGAAAGGCCATATCGGATGAATAGATGTACAGCGTATCACCGTCGCGCAGCACACGGGCAGTCTTGCCATGGTAGCTATAGGGGACCCCAAAACGACGTCCCTCATAGCTTACAAACCCGTCAAAAGAAATCCGGCGCTCCGGGCAGAGATAAAACAGCAGTTCATAGCTGTCATCCAGAATGGATACCACTTTGAGACAGCGCTCTGAATGGATATCCTGGGGAATGCCAATCCCCCTGTGGTAAGCTGCGTTCTGTTCATTGCACCAATCCAAAGCTGCATAATTCAAATCGGTCACATTCCAGAACACGCGCCCAACGAGGAAGTTTTCCTTTACGAACCGTACCAGACGTTCCACCTTGCCCTTCGTAAAGGGATGCCGGGGCTTGCAGAGCTTCGTCTGGAATACAACGGTCTTCATGAACTGCTCATAGTCCTTCTGCCAGATTGGATTACCATCCAGGTCACGCCGAATGACCACGCTCTTCATGTTATCCGTTAGAACGTATTGAGGAACACCCATGTAGCGGAAAGCGTGGATCATCCCAATGAACAGATTTTCCTGCTTTGCATTGGGGAAGAACTCTACATACCGCTGCCCGCAGTGGTGGCAAATCATAGCGAAGCAGGCGGCGTTGTATTCACTTCCATCGTATGCCTGTACCTTCGTAAAGCCCCAGTCCATCTGAAACGCCTCTCCGGGACCGGTAGAGTACCGTCGCCCACGGTTTCCCTGCGGTTCAACTGCATGACGAGGGGCGGGAACAAGATAATGGTGGGCAGAGATGTAGTCCTTGACGATGGTTTTACCACCAGTGAATCCACCCTTGCGAAGTTTATCAAGGCACACGACAGAGTTTACAACGCCTGCTTTGAGTAGGCCGTCCAAAATGCCGGTGTAGCCACTCAGGAGAGTGGTTGTGGCCTTGCGGCCCTTCAATGCGTGTTGGACATCCTCAAAGTCATGTTCTTTCATGCGGCGCAGTTTGGCGCGGGAAATGCCTGTACGACGTCCAAGGTCTGCGAGGTTGATTTCTTCCAGAGAGAACTTGTCTCCCTGTTCAGCCATTATCTGCTGTATAGCTTCTGCTACTACTGGATTCATGGCTGCAAAGTTAGGTTTCTTCATGATTCCTCCTTTCACCGAGGGCTGGCTACCCTCTAAGTGTAAAGGATTTCATGAAATCATGATTGGCTATTTTCATCCGGCCAAAATTGGCGATTTTCGCCCGGCCCGGAATGGCTAATTCCGCCCGGCGCTAACAGGATTTCCGCAGATCCTTTAATGACACTCCGACCATATTATGACGTCACACTTAAGCGAGTGCGGCGTGAGAAAAGCCTCCGAATTTTCGGGGGTTTTTCTTTATTTGTGCACCAGTTTTTACTCTAATGATAGATTTTCCTGCCTCATAGAGCCGCATATTTTTCGTCACAGATAGGTGTTTTTCTATTTTTGCACCAATTCTTCAAATTTGTCCTGTTCGAGCAAAATCAGAAATTGGTGCAAATAAGCATAAGCCACACGCCTTTTCACAGTTGCACCAATTTTATGAGAACTGGAGTTCTGTGAGGCTATATGAGTAGAAAAGAAGCAAGAAAAAAGAGCGGTCAATTGCTGGCCGCTCATATTTTGTGGTATATAGTTTGCCTGAGATTAGATTGTGATTTTTATCCTCTCGCCATTCTTAAATTCAAAGTCAAGCGATTCTGTCTTCACGACTGCACGCTCTACTAAGTTGTTCCATTCTTGCTCTTTAAATACTGTAGCATCTTTGCAGTTTTTCAGCGTCTCAATAAAACGATGAAGTTTCTCGCGCATACCCACCAGTTTAAGTTCTTCGGCTTTCAGAACGGCCATGCGCTTTTTCTGTTCATCAATTTGCTGGACGAACTTATTGAATTTAGCTCGGTATTTCTGCTGATCCTGAGACTTTCGGGCGTTTTCGTGGACTAACCCCTGAATTTCTACCATAAGGTTCTCAAGCGAAATCTCAGCCTGCAGGCGCGTTTCTTTAAGCTGTACTAATACATCTTCATTTTCGAGACGCTCCTGACATTCTGTAATGTATGAATCCTTGTTGGACAGTAATTTTTCCAGGGCTTCCAGATAATATTTCTTAATATCTGATTCAGAAATGCTGGGAGATGCACATTTTTCGTCACCATCATACCGATGGTTACAATACCACACGACCTTTCGATGCTTTTTGCTGTTGCTGTGAAGCACTTTTCTGCCGTAAAAATATCCGCATTCTCCACAAATGATTTTCGTACTGAATATGCTGTTATCTCTTAGAGCAGACCTAAAGTTGCTTCTTCGCTCAAGTTCTGCTTGTACTAGATTAAAGGTATCTTCGTCGATTATTGCTTCGTGCGAGTTAGAAACGTAATACTGTTTTACCTCACCATTGTTTTTTCGGACTGTTTTCGACAGATAATCTACAGTATAGGTCTTTTGGCGTAAAGCATCGCCTTTATATTTCTCGTTTGAGAGAATACTCTTGACAGTACTGACTGACCACCTATCTTTTCCACCAGGTGTCTTAATGCCACGTTCGGTTAAAATATCCGCAATAGTTCGGATCGTTTTTCCATCGAGAAACATTCTGTAGATATCTCTGATAATTTCAGCCTCTTCCGGTACAATTTCCGGCCTTCCGTCTTCGCCTTTTTTATAGCCGAGGAAACGTTTATATGGCAAAGAGATGTTTCCATCCTGCATACTTTTCTGCATTCCCCAGCGAACATTTTCTGAGATAGACCGGCTTTCCTCCTGCGCAAGGCTGGACATGATTGTCAGCATAACTTCGCACTGTTTATCCAAGGTTCGGATACCCTCTTTTTCAAAGATTACTTCGATTTTGAGGGTGGAGAGCTCACGGACTGTTTGAAGCGTATCGACGGTATTGCGGGCAAAACGGCTGATCGATTTCGTAAGAATCAGGTCAATTTTGCCAGCTTTTGCGTCGGCGATCATACGGTTGAAGCCATCGCGTTTTTTGGTATTTGTCCCGGTTATACCTTCGTCGGCGTAGATACCGACAAATTCCCAGGCCGGATTACTACGGATATATTTGCCATAATAATCCACCTGTGCCTCATAACTGGACTGTTGCTCGTCCTGCTCCGTAGAAACATGGGCATATGCGGCAACTTTTAGTTTGGGAATTTCCGATTCTTCTTCACACATAGCTTGGATATCTATCGGTTCCCAAACAGTCACTCGTTTTGCGTTATTCATACAAGGTACTCCTTTCTAAGGTTCTATTTCGCGCTTGTTGTCGCATTTCCTCATTCCAACTGTCTTTTCGGGAATAGGGATGCCATATTGTTTTAACTTCCGCACCAGAATTCATGATATAAGTAAGGTCGTAATCTTTACCGCAGACAATCTCGGATATATAATCTTTTAGATCAATATCCTCGAGCGACGGCAAGCCAAGAACCTCCTTTGTCTTTGCTATCAATATTTTTTCTGGTATTTGCCGGTTATTGCAATATTTCTTTCCTTTCCTCATGAATGTTGCACATATCCAAGCGGGCTTCGCATATTTAGTGCTGGCATTCGCGACTCTTCTATAGCCTCTACTTCTTCTTCAGTCATGTCATTCGGAAATTCAATATCTCCGGCACGATTCACAACGCATAAGCCAACCTCATATCCATAGCTTGGAGCTTTGAGATATTTGGATTCACATTCGAGAACTTCAGATAGTGCGTTTACGAGTTTCTTTCTCTGTTCGCCAGATGCGGCATATTTTATAGTCGTCATAATAGAGACCTCCTTTAATTGTGTCGGATTAATAAGATATGTCTCGTAATGCTCGTCCAGTGCATTATAGGTAATGTGCTGAATGATAGCGGTCGCTTTTTCATCATTGATAAGGTCTGCTGCTCGTATGATAAATTCTTCCGGGTTATCCTTAAACTGATTAAATACGGCTGGCTGAATGCCCTGTAGTATTTGAACAATGGCTTTTCTGGTTAGTCCGGTTTCATCTACAAGCTTTCCGACAAGGTCGTATTTGACATTATTGCTAGCAGATATATGCGTGCCATACTGGTTCGATTCCTCGCGAACAAAAGAGGCTCCGGAAATGAGATCGTCCTTGGACTTAATCTGATTCATGGTGCCGCTTACGACCTGGAAGTAAACCTTCGATACGTGAAGTTTTGAATTTAGCGCAGCGATTGATTTTTTAATCAGTTCATTCGTATCAAAGTCTACCACATACACAGATTTCGCATTGATTCGAGTCCACAGCGCTTTGAATTCCGGCATAGCCAGCTTATCTTCTTCCACATGAAGCTCGATGTTATTGCTTCGGGCATTTTCAGGTTGCATAGCTTTAGGATCATAAGGTTCTCAAGTGAAATTTCAGCCTGCTGGCGCGTTTCCTTAAGAATCTAACCCTCCGAAATATTTTACCGACCGGCTTGTCCTACATAAGCGGAAGTACCCAGATATATAACACAAAACATCCCAAAGGAGTAACACTTAGCGATAATATCATTACAGATAATGGAATTAATATTGGTGATTATGCCCCGGGCGCTAATGCGTGGATTTATTTCGATGCTACTGCATCTGAAATACCAAGCAGTAAAAATGTAATATACCGGAATATTATTCAAGCGTGCGGCGGCTATGGCGCAAAGGAGCAATCGGCAGATGTCATTATGGATACATATGAGGCGCTTTAAAGGACGAGTTTCTTAACCCTCTTTTGGGCTATGAACAAGAAAAATCCTCAGCACCATTGCAGGTGTTGAGGATTTTTCCGTTGCAGAGAATTTTTGTTTTTATTACTATGTCGGCGAACCGAATTAGGCCAAGATTGCAACAGAAAAAGCCACATTGCTGCGGCCTTTTCTGTTCGGGTTTCGTATTCAGTTCTTTTTCAGTTCTGCTCCGCATTTTGTGCAGAAAGCGCTGCCGGGTTTTACCGCAGCGCCACATTTGGTGCAGAAAGAAGCCGTCTGTCCCTGAGCGGAAACTACCTGGATATCGGCAGGGTTACCGGGCTGAGGCGAAACAGGCTGCGGGGGCGGAGTCTGGTTGGACTGGACAGCCGGGGGATTCTGCCCGGGAACGCCCAGCCGCTCCGCCAGGCTTTGGTTGCCCGTAGCGCGGGTACCCGGCTCAATCTGCCGCAGCTTGTTTTCAATGGCATCTGTTCCCTTGTAGACCACCTTTGCGATGATATACCGGATCAGATATATAAGCGCTACAACGCCAACGGCGCATATAATAAGCAACAGATTTTCATTCATGGTTCTTTCCTCCTGGTTCCATTAGAAAAAGCTGGGGTTGGTTTTTACTTTGATGGGGATGTTCTGGACCTGGGCACCTGGGTCAATGGAAAGGAACATTTTCTCGATTGCGGTAATCAAAATGTTCATAGGGATGTGCTCCTGCACCATACCCCGGTAGGTTTTCCAATTGGTGAAATGGAAATACCACACGTTCTGGTCGCCCACATCGTTCTTCCGATACATTTCAGCCTTCCAGTTGCTTCCGGTAAAGAAGAATGCCTGATTTGTATCATTCCTTTGAACGGATACGCCGCTTCCTCTTAAATCAGCATCCTGGATACCCTGCAGAACACGGGCAAAATCTGCACCCCGCAGGGTGAACTCCTCCGCCTGCTCCGTGATGACATACTTACGTTTTACGATTCTTCCTTCATCCAAAAGCTGGTTGTTGACCTTTCCTTGGCGAAGTCCAAAGAACAGGCCAATGGCAACCGCTCCAACGGAAAGTAAAATTGCAAACCACATAATCAATTCCTCCTAAATTTTATTTTTCAAATTCTGTGCCGCCGATGTTGATCACATTTCCCGACTGCGAAAAAGATTGCTCCCAAGTGTATTCCTGTCCAAACAGGGAATATGTGATGATGATTTGATCACCCTCGATCCGATACGTGCCGCTGGCATTGACGCCGAAAGCAGACATGGTCACCTGGTCTCCGTCAAAAGTAAACGATTGGGAAATAAGACCTTGAGAGTGATATGTGCCATCGAGCTTTGAGCCTCCGCAGGCGGTCAACATTGTGGCACATAGGACGACGGCCAGTAGTACGGATAATAGACGTAATTTTACATTTGTTCTCATAATTTTCCCTCCTGATTTTCTGTAAAAGTCTTTTTATTTGTCACTATAAAAAGCGATGTGCCCGGTTATCATACCGGATCGTTTTTTAGTCTTGCACCGCATTTCGTGCAGAACATGGAATGGCTGTCCATAGCAGCGCCGCACTGTGTGCAGTAAATTGTTTCCTTCGCAAAAGACGGGGTCTGTGCCTGCTCCGGTATAGCGGAAGGCTGCTCCTGCTGCAGTGCGGTTGTTTGCGGCTGCTCGGGTGAATAATACGACATCTGCGGATTGAAGGAATTTGCGCTTCTGTCGACGCTCTGCATGAATGCCTGATTAAGCAGGGCATTTTTTCGATAAAGCATGAAAACCGGTATGGCAAAAACGGCAATAAATCCAATCCATGCCAAACCGTACAGGGCAAGCTTAAAGCTTGTCCGCAGAGTAAGCAGGACAAATATGACCTCGTATGCGCCAAACACACAGGAGATGACGAAGAAAACAAGCCGAAGCGTGTTTTTGCTTTCATCCTTTTTCAATGCCAACACCCAAGCCATGGCAACCAATGCATACAATACCAACTGAACAATTACCCGTTCCGCCCCGCGCCAGCCGGAAAAATAATATCCTCCGTAACTGATAATCTGCTGAATTGCAGTTATCAGGCTGCCAACACTAAACAGGGAATATGTAAAAGCCATGGTGAAAGATTCTGTCTTCACCTTCTTCACGCACATCCAAAGCTGCAAAAGACCGGCAAGCGCACACAGCCAGATGTACATCTGGCCATTGAGATTGATCAGCAAAAAAAGCGAGCTGACGGCGGATATGATTGCCAGGACGCACTGAAGCTGATTCAGCTTCCAGCTTTTTACAAGCCGGACGATGTAGCTCACCGCAGAGCGAAGGCTGCCGTCCATCAAATCTTCCGTTTCGGAAGTACCGGGACTGTATTTTGTGTCGTTCATAAGTAAATCCTCCTTATTTTTAGTATCTCCGTATCATTATTCGACAGGAATCTCTTCGTATGTATTCTCCACCTTCAAATAAACACCGTTTGAATCGTAAAGTTCCATTTCCATTAGCTGACCAAATTCATTCATTTCGAAATGGTTCCCGGGCTGATCATCGCTAAAAACGGTAATTTCCCGGATTATATCGTTTTGTACGTCATAAACCTCATAATGGTCTTCATAATAGACCGTATTTCCTTCTACCTTTACAACGCCGTCTTCTCCCGGTACAAAGTCAAAATAATTGTCCAATAAAAGCACAGAATCCTTCTGACCGGATTGCTGCTCCTCGCGGCTGCCTAACGGTCTCCCGTCCGGTGTATAGAGCCATTGCACACTGTATTTTTCATCCCCGCTTTGCATCGTTCCGCGAACCTCAATATAGCCGTCATCATGAACGATGACTCTGTCATGTGAATAGTTCGTAATGGTTTCTGTCCCTTGATAGGTTGCATGTGCGGTTTTGGGAAAACTGACCGATCGCGTTCTTTCCTCTGAAAATTTCCCGCAGGCAGTCAGCATTGCGGTCGCAACGCACAGTATGACAAGCAATGATATAAACTTTTTCATTTTCATCGTAAAACACCTCGCATTTAATAATTCTTTTCCTCTTTATAAATCAATGGTTTCATCCTGCAACAGGTTTGGCCTGCGCGTACCGCAAACGCAGCAGAAATCCTCATCCGGCGGAAGCTCCCTGCCGCAGCCGGAGCAGAAAACCTTTTGATTTGCAGTATCCGGTTCGGCCCGAGACGGTTCCGGGCGTCTGGTACCGCAGCCTGCGCAAAATGTTTCGTCCGGCAACAGTTCCCGACCGCAGTTGATGCAGATTACTTTCTGAGCAGCGCCAAAAGCGCCAACGCCCTGATAGATCGGCTGCCCGTAAGTCTGCGCAACAGGCATTTGATAGACAGGTCTTTCCTTTTTATACGGATGCGTCAGCCACCAGCCCAGAAGGAACGCCATAGGAATCAGGAACAGGACAGACAAACAGTATAAGTCGCTGCGCATAAAATAGATGTTTCCCACAAGATGCGCAAAGGCGATAAAGATGCCGAGTATGCCAGGCAGGAACCACAGCCTGTGCAGCCCACGCTTGTGCTCACCGTCCCCGGCGCACGGCGTGATCGTCATGAGGGTAAGGAGCAGATAGCATAGAATTTCCAGCACATAACAGCCGCAGATGCCAATTGCCCACATCATCGGGCCAAAATGAAGCTCATACTCATACACATCAAAAAAGCCCCGGGAGCCGCAGTTCAGAAGAAAACTCGTAAGCGTAAAAGCGAGCAAAAGTGCTTGGATTGCCAGCGCGCCTGCCAGAAGGCTGTTCCGCTTCCGCATGAACAGCAGAACCGCCAGCAGGATCATGCTGCCGATCAGCAGGACTTGGTAGAGGATATGGAGAACAGAGTAGGTGCTGCCAAACTCCACCACCATGCGGTAGCCGATTTGACTGTCCATCCAACCGCTTCTGACCCGCAGCCGATATAAATTGGTCAGGAGACCAAAGGCCAGGATCACCGCAAAAATAGATGCGATCGGAAATTTTAGTTTTTTTGTTTCCTTCATTTTTCTTCCTCCCAGGAATGTGATTAGAACACCAAGAATCGCGACCGCAGCCAGCAAAGCAAGCTGCAACCAATTTCCTGTCCCATTGACCGGAGAGATACTTCCGTCCGGGTTGACCTTTCCGCTGATTCTGTCTCCATCCATGACCAGCAGCTCCGGCGTCTGCGGGTCGCTTCCGGCTGAATCGGCGGCAGGCAGCTCCATGGAGAACACCTGACCGGTTTTAATCTCCACATCGGGGTATTCCGCGGCACCATAGCTTTCGCCGCTATCGTCAAAGGATACCGTGGATACCGACATTTTGCCGTCATCTGTCGCCGTAATGCGCAGGGAATACGCCTCCGGGCTGTCAAAAACAGCGATGTGCTTGGAATCCTCCACCACCATCAGCGCCACCTCCGGATTGGCGGCGAGAAGCTCTTCATCCACCTGATTGTCTGTGATCCGGCCAACGACCGCGCCGTCCTTCAAGACCTCCACGTCCACGGGGCAGTGAACTTCCCAGTAGGAATACGGGCTCTCGCACGATACGGCGCCCTCCACAATTGCCCGCAGATAGTTATCGATGATATGGTTTTTGGATGTTTCCAGATCATTCTCCCAGGAGAACCGATAGGCGAATCGATCTATATGCCCAAACTTTCCGTACATGGAATTTCCCGCTGCGGACAATGTGTCCCTTCCGTTCGGGCCGTAGGTGTCAAAGAAATTGTAAATGTTGTGGATATTCTGGTAGCCGGTCGTGACCGGAGCATCCACCTTGATGGAATCGATTGCACCATAGGTATAGGTAAAAATACGGGAAACATCGGTGTCCATGAAAATCCAACTATTCCCCGTCTCTGGATTGTTTGCCAGTGCGGCAATCAGATTTGCCGCAGCGCCGCCAAGGCTGTGCCCGGTAATGAAAAAGGCACGTGGCTTATCATACAGATCCTCATGGGCATTGGCGTACTTTTTCACGTCCTCCCAAACCTTTTTCTCAAAGTCTTCAACATAGTCGTAGGCCGTATAACCCAGAACATCTCTGTTCGCTTCCGCATAGTGATCCCCTATAAACTCATTTACAGTAACGGAGCCCCGGACAACAATGAAGATGAGATTTGTCTCTTCACCGTTAAGCCGGATTGGCCTATGCGCTATGCTGTACGCATTGCCATCGCCAATTTCCTGACCCATGATTTCAATGCTGTTATCATAGTTGGAAGTCCAGATATTATCATCCTCTATGCCCATCTGATAGAAGAGCCGGCAGATTTCCTGCTCACCTCTTCCGGCTGCCATACAGAGCATCGCACCAAACGTCGCCAATTCATTGTCGTACACATAGGCGGATTTCTCAAACAGGCTTTCTTTGAAATCTACAGTTGCTCCGGCATAACTGACCGGAATCCCTGTCTCCTCCTCTTCAGAATCACTATGCTCAGCATCCGAAACCCGCACATAGTCTCTGTCCGGCCACCAGCCGTCCGGATAATCCGTGACAATCCTGTCGTCTTTCAAGTAATGAACGATGCGGTCGGAGCCGGTGCCGTTCTGAAACGGCTCCGAAGCCGTGCTGCTGTCATCCTTGCTCCAGACGAAATCCCGGCTGTCATATTCGCCGGACGCTTCGCGGAACACATACTCACCGCGCACCTCGCTGTCGTTTGACTCCTTGACGATATACAGCTCTCCCTGAGCTCCATCGTCGTATCGGTAAGTGCCGAGCCAGTCCGCCGGGCTTATTTGCGCAGATAAATATTCAATTTGATAACCGCAGGCTTCCAGGAAATCTCCCCATCCCTGGCGAATCGCGGTAAAGGGCTGCAGAGGCATGGCGTTAAGCTCTTCTGTTGTTGCGGTACGCAGATATTCAACCTGTCCGTTCGCATTGAGCGTGTAGACATAGGCCGCTACGGCATACCCGCTCGCTCCATTTGTGATAATCAGCTCCGGGTAATCGCTCCCCGCAACGTTGTAGAGACAGGCCTGTATTTCAACCTTATCGAAATATTCCTGCCCCACAGTTCTGAACTGCCCATTTAAGAGGAAATTCGCGAATTTGAGGTTCCATGGATTCGCGTCCACATTCTCCATGTGCACGTCGGATTTTGGCGTCATACAGCCGACAATTTCCAAGGCATCCTGTTCTACGGATGCCGGGACGTCGATTGTATACTCCACAGCGAGGAGCATCAGCTGCTGCGGCATATCGTCCCTGCTGTAAAAGGCTACGATCCTGTTCAGGCTCGACTGGAACATCTCATGGGGCTCGAGATCAGCCATCCCGCAATAGTCGCTGTCATAATAGTACTGGCTGATGCTGAACCGGTATCCCCTGATCTGTGCCGAAATCGCGGTTTCATCCGTGGCATCATATAGGCCGCGATCGTAAAAGTTGAGCACATTCGTCCCTTCAAAGCCGGTTTCCTCCCAGCGATATTTTTCCGCGAGGGCTTCCGGCAGCGTGATGTCAAACTCCCTGAAATGCTCGGTCTCCAGCGTAACCCCGTTCGACGCCGGAGCGGCGCCGACGGACACCGGCAGGGAAAGCACGAGCAGCAACACCGCCAAAATTACAGATCGTTTTCTCTTCATTGTCTCCTCCCTTTTTACCTCCTGCAAAACTGCCGCACCGTTTTCTTAATTTTCGGCTTCGAGGTAAACAGTTATGACGTCTCCGGAAATCGTGTACGTTCCGCTGGACGAGATACCGGTTCCCACATAGGTGTAGGCAAAATGCGTGTCATCCATGACATAGGTATAATCCTGCCAGCTTCCGTCCTCTGCCCGCATCGTCATGGTGCCGTCTGCCTGCAGCTTGATAACACGGCGTACCGTGCTTCCATCGGGCAGAATAAGCTCCAGCGTCCATTCGCCCAGCATAGAGGTTATGTCAAATTCCGATTGATTGGTCTGCGTTGATGAATTCTCTGGAACCGCAATCCCCAGCTCATTCAGCATATTTACCATATCTATCTGGAGCGATTCCCTCATTTCTTCCTTTATGTTTTCAAAATCATCATAGTAGGCAAACTGGGTATTGGTGTAAAACTGGGTCTCCTCGCATTTTGTAAATTCCATCCCATCCGGAAGCTGGTTCATATAAAAGGCGTTGTTTTCATATTGATAGACTTCTCCAAATTCCCTATTCTCATTGAAACCGTATAAATGAACATACACGGGATTTTGATCCAGAGAATCATATACCGGAACATACAGGTTTCCGCCATTTTGATAAAGGCAAAAGCTCATGGCAGCCTCATGAAACTCATCCCGGGTTTTTTGAGAAAAAAGCTTAACAAGCCCACCGTCCTCCACCGTAAATATTTCAATATACGGATAGATACCGTTTTCTTCCACGGTATAGAGTATCATCAGTTCGTCAGTGCCATCCTGATTAAAATCCTTCAGGTCAATTTTGAATACGCCTTGTGCGTAGAATTCATTATCGGATTCGCCAAAGGAAAGGTTGCCGTATCTTCCTATGAAGTTCTCTACCACATCCGCATACAATGCGGTTGTATTGACTGTATCCTGATCCTCCACTGAATCCTCCGCTGAGGCGTCCTGATCGGATTCTCCAAAATAAATCATCGATCCGCCTTGTTTATCCGGGAGGAAGCAGTTATACCGTTGACTGGTTGGATCACCCTGCATCCAGCACGCATCATTGGCACCGGCATGAATAAAGTTAGGGAACCTCTGAATAATAGACTTTGCCCTGTTCCTACTCGATGTATTAGCCG
>ERZ1026975.682-NODE-682-length-20108-cov-5.579714_pt1 | contig 20108 bp, 21 predicted proteins | sample MGYA00519561_ERZ1026975 | MGnify/ENA primary metagenome ERZ1026975 (study PRJEB26926, sample SAMN06164672) | human gut metagenome | biome: ENVO:00009003; feature: ENVO:2100002; material: ENVO:00002003 | host: Homo sapiens | place: USA | collected 2012 ... | reverse complement strand
CCAGAAAAGGTTCGACTCCTGTACCCTGCTCCACGAAAGAAACCTCTTTTGTCTACCAAGACAAGAGAGGTTTTTTCATGCATTTAGGGGCAAAATAGCCCTCAATATAGGGAAATACCGCTGAAACAGGGGTTGGAACGGTCGATCAGACTGCACCAGCCCCTGTTTTTTACTTTTCGGCGGTCAAACAGGCGCAATACTTTTCGCGTTTCTTTACAGAGCAAAGAAGTTGGCAAAACAGCAACCGACGGGATTTGAATAGCAAAAAGACAGCAGGTGTCGCAGAAAACTGACAGCAACGCCTTGTAAATTGCGGAAACTTGTACTATAATGTTTAATAATACTTTATACCTATTTGCAGGAATATCGTTGGAGGTGGCACATGGCACAGGAAAATTGGCAGAAGTATAAGCTGCTGAAGCTCCTCGAACTTTTACGCCAAGAGACAGATGAACAGAACCCTCTACCCACCAGTGCAATTTGTAATCGGCTGGCAGAGATGGGCATTTCGTGTGAGCGCAGGACGCTGACGAAGGACATCGCTGTCCTCAATGATCTTGGCTACGAAGTCATGTGGAACTGGGTCGGCAAAGAAAAAGGATACTACATCGAGGATCGCAGCTTCAGCGTTCCCGAATTGAAAATACTGATCGACGCAGTGCAGGCAGCCAGCTTCATTACGGATAAGAAGACGGCAGAACTGATCGATAAGATCGCGGAGCTGGGCGGCACCCATAAAGCTGATATTTTGAAAAGCAACATGGTGTGCTTCAACACTCGCAAGCACAGCAACGAATCTATATATTATAATGTCGGATTTTTAGAGGATGCCATCCAGCAGCAGAAAAAGGTCATCTTCTACTACTACGATTTGAATGAAAACGGCGAAAAGGTTTACCGGCGCGAGCATCACCACTATGTTGTGGAACCCATCGCACTGGTATTCAACGAAGATAACTATTATCTCATGGTCTACAGCGCAAGGCACGACGGTACAGCAAACTACCGCGTGGACAGAATGGATCATGTGGAAATCATCGATGAAGACATCTCGGAAAAGGCGCTGGCACTGCGCGACGGACTTGATTGCTACACCGAGCAGGTGTTCAAAATGTACGGAGGCCAGCCGGTGGATGTCGTGCTGGAATTTGACGCAAAGCTGATCGGCGTGGTGTATGACAAATTTGGTGAAGACACCAAGATGATCAGATCGGGCAAAAAATGCATCGCCACCGTCAAGGTACAGATCAGCCCCGTATTCTGGGGATGGCTGTTCCAGTTCGCAGGACAAATGAAAATCTTGTCCCCCGATACAGTGATCGCAGATTACAAAAAACATGCAGCAATGCTTGACGAATAAATGGAGGCAGCAGTTATGATTACAGGCGCGATTAAAAATAAAGTAGATAAAATCTGGACGGATATTTGGGCTGGGGGTATTGCCAATCCGCTGACCGTCATTGAACAGCTTACCTATCTCATGTTCATCCGTTCCCTCGATGAGAAGGAGTTGGAGAACGAAGAATTTGAGAACATGACCGGCGAAAAGATGCCGAAGATTTTTCCACAGTCGGTTGCCGGACAGTCCATGCGGTGGAGCAAATTCAAGAATGACGATCCCCGTCGTATTTTCGATGTCATGTCCCAGCGGGTATTTCCTGCGATCAAGAGTATGAAATACGGCAGACTACCGGATTTCAGCGACAGCGGCGAATTGATTGAAATTGCTGAAGAACCCGGTAAGGCAGACGAAAGCACCACTGCGTTTGCCCGGTATATGAGCAACGCCATGTTCCTCATCCCGACTCCGCAGCTCCTCCAGAAGATCATCACCGGTCTGGATGACCTCTACGAACACGACATTGCAGAGCTGGACATGCAGGGTGACCTGTATGAGTATATGCTGGGCAAGCTGGCAACGGCAGGTCAGAACGGTCAGTTCCGAACTCCGAAGCATATTCGTGAAATGATGGTTGAATTGCTGCAGCCCACGCCCGACGATACCATTTGTGATCCAGCATGTGGTACCGCTGGTTTCCTGGTTTCGGCTTCAGAGTATATCCGGCGACATTACGAGGATACTATGACACCGGAGCAGTGGGAGCATTTTTCAGGGCCCTCGTTTACAGGCTTCGACACCGACTTCACCATGCTACGCATTTCGGCCATGAACCTCATGCTGCATTCCATCAGCACCCCGGAAATCGACTACAAGGATAGCGTGTCGAAACAGAATCAGATTTCTGAACAGTTTACCATGTGCTTGGCCAATCCTCCGTTCAAGGGAACGATTGACGCAGAAAGCATCCATGATAATCTAAAAGCTGTCACCAATACCAAAAAGACAGAGCTACTGTTTATCGCTCTCTTCCTCCGCATGCTGAAGAAAGGCGGTCAGTGTGCCTGCATCGTACCCGACGGTGTCCTGTTCGGTTCTTCTTCTGCGCATAAGTCCATTCGCAAGGAATTGGTGGAAAACCATCAGCTTCGCGCCGTGATTTCCATGCCCTCCGGCGTATTCAAACCCTATGCAGGCGTTTCTACGGCGGTGCTGGTATTCACCAAGACAGGCGCAGGCGGCACCGACAAGGTGTGGTTCTATGATATGAAGGCAGACGGTTTCAGCCTTGACGATAAGCGCTCCGAGATTGCTGATAACGACATCCCCGATATTATTCAGCGTTTTCACCATCTGGAGCAGGAAGTAGATCGCGAACGCACCGAGCAGAGCTTCTTCGTGCCGAGGCAGGAAATCGTCGATAACGGATATGACCTCTCCATCAACAAATACAAGAAAACAGAGTATGTGGCGATTGAGTACCCCTCTACAGCAGAGATAATGGATAAGCTCGATGCATTGGAAGAAAGCATCGCGGCAGAACTGAAGGAACTGAGAGGAATGCTAAAATGATTGAATACACAACATTAGGTAACCTCATCGCTCCGGCAAAGGTTATCCGTTGTGGCAAAGGGGCTTTTCCAGTACTTTCGATGACAATGCATGACGGAATAGTTTTGCAGAGCGAAAGATTTAAGAAAAGTCTTGCCTCAATTGATCAGAGTGATTACAAGGTTGTGAAACGAGGACAATTGGTTGTTGGTTTCCCCATCGATGAAGGCGTCCTCTATGTGCAGAAGGCGGCAGACGAAGGCATAATGAGTCCTGCGTATAATGTTTGGGATATTGATACGGAAAAAATCGATGCCGATTTTCTGGAATTGTGCCTGCATAGTCCGCAGTCCATGCAGTATTATAAGGATAAACTGCGTGGAACTACAGCTCGTCGCCGCAGCATTCCTACCGCAGATTTGCTTACGCTAAAAATTAGACTGCCAGATATGCAGACGCAGAGAGAAGCAGTTGCAATCATGCGAAAAGCCGAGGCAGTAATCGCCGCCAGACAGGAACAACTAAATTCTTTTGAGCAACTCGTGAAATCCCGATTTATCGAACTGTTCGGTGAGCCATTATCCAACACAAAGGGCTGGCAGACAATGCTGCTTGTGGACGCGGCACCGATTAAGTCGCGGCGCGGCGATCTAGCAGATGAAATATGGTTACTGAATCTGGATGCAGTAGAAGCACAAACTGGCACCGTGCTTTTTAAGCACAGAGTGCAAAGTGAAGAAATCAACGCCTCCACGGTGTATTTTACGACGGAGAATGTTTTGTACTCCAAGCTGCGTCCGTACTTGAACAAGGTGGTTATGCCCGATGAAGACGGTGTTGCAACCTCGGAAATGATACCGATGTACCCGCTGGCAGACAGATTGAATCGCGCTTATTTGTGTTATTGGTTGCGTAGTGACGCATTCGTGAAGCACATATCAGAAAAAGTTTCGGGAGCAAAAATGCCTCGTGTATCAATGGATTATTTCCGATCTCTGTCCATTGAACTACCGCCATTGGGACTGCAGGAGCAGTTCGCGGCCTTCGTCGAACAGACCGACAAATCAAAACTTTGCGGTAAGATGGAGGTGGCAGCATGAGGTTTGCAGAAGTACTTGACATTCGAAATGGGCGGAACCAACGCCAAGTAGAGAATGAAAACGGAAAATATCCGATATATGGTAGCGGCGGCATTATGGGGCGCGCAGATGATTTCCTTTGTGAAGCAGAAACCGTAGTGATTGGACGCAAGGGCAGCATCAACAATCCCATTTATGTAGATGAGCCGTTTTGGAATGTAGATACCGCCTTCGGGCTTGTGGCACACAAAGATGTACTTTTACCAAAATATCTGTACTACTTCTGTGTCAATTTCGATTTTGAGAAGCTTAACACCACAGTTACTATACCGAGTTTGACCAAAGCGAACTTGTTGCAGATCGAGATTAGCGTTCCAGATATGGATAAGCAGCGGTATATTGTCGGTGTGCTGGATAGGATTTGCCATTTAATTGAGTTGCGACAGCGGGAACTGCGCGAATTAGATCAGCTCGTCAAGTCCCGATTTATCGAACTGTTCGGCGCAATTAACGACGATGTCCCGTTGTCGTATTATATTGCCAGCTTAAATGCAGGAAAAAGTCTTGCTGGTGAGGAAGAATGTCCTAACAAAGTATTGAAAACCGGTGCAGCAACCTACGATTATTTTGATGCAACGCAGGTCAAAAACCTTCCGTTGGACTACGAACCGCAAGAAGACCATCGTGTTAGTGCTGGAGATGTCATTATTAGCCGCATGAACACGGCAGAATTGGTTGGTGCCGCGGCCTATGTTTGGGATGTTCCCGAACGCGTTTACCTTCCAGATAGACTGTGGAGAGCTGAGATTAAAGATACTGCAAACGCAATTTTTGTATGGCAAGTGCTGATCCAGAGCAGTACCAAGGAAAGCATTCGTCGTATAGCATCTGGAACAAGTGGCAGCATGAAGAACATATCGAAACCCGGCTTGCTTGGGATTCGCGTGGTAAAAGCGCCAAAAGCGTTACAGGAGCAGTTCGCAGCCTTCGTCGAACAGACCGACAAATCAAAATTGGCAGTTCAACAAGGACTGCAAGAATTGGAGATTTTGAAGAAATCTCTTATGCAACAGTATTTTGGCTGATGAGCCGGTGCAGGATGTTGGTACACAACATAATTTTAGAGGTGTATTAACATGAAAAACCAGCTTATTTCCGAAATCACACGACAAATGATCCCCTATTTGGATAACGCCCAGATGGAGCAGCTGCAGAATGTATTGCAGCATGCTCTCTGGAGCGTCCAAATTACCGCCAACGAAGACGGCGTTCAGCAGCCAGACAGAGAAACTAACTCTGAATTGCTGGAAATGTTCCTATCAGCCAAACGGGTTGAGGGTTGTAGTGAAAAGACACTGCGATATTACGACACCTCAATCCGCAGACTGTTCGCGGCGGTAGATTGCCATGTGACACACATGCAAACAGATGACCTGCGAGGATATCTGTCCGATTACCAGCAGCAAACACAATGCAGCAAAGGTAACATCGACAACATACGCAGGATTATGTCCAGCTTTTTCACATGGCTGGAAGATGAAAACTACATATTAAAAAGCCCTGTTCGTCGAATTCATAAAATCCGCTCCAACAAGACTGTGAAGGAAACATACACGGACGAAGCGCTGGAAACCATGCGCGATCAGTGCGGGTGTTTGCGGGATTTGGCAATGATAGACTTGCTTGCATCCACAGGAATGCGTGTTGGTGAGCTGGTGCGTCTGAACAGGGACGACATTGATTTTGAGAACAGAGAGTGCGTTGTATTCGGAAAAGGCAGCAAGGAACGCCCCGTATACTTCGATGCGCGTACAAAAATCCATCTCAAAAACTATTTGGAGAGCAGGAGTGATGATAACCCCGCCCTATTCGTTTCGTTACTCAGTCCATACAACAGACTGGAGATTAGCGGTGTGGAGGTGCGATTGCGAAAGCTGGGACGCAGGCTTGGAATCACTAAAGTTCATCCACATAAGTTCCGAAGAACGCTGGCAACACGCGCCATAGACAAAGGAATGCCTATTGAGCAGGTGCAACAGCTCCTCGGACACGCGAAAATAGACACCACCATGCAATACGCGATGGTCAATCAGAACAATGTGAAGATTTCGCATCGAAAATTCATTGGCTGATTGCCAATCCCGATTTATCGAACTGTTCGGTGACCCGCAGAGCAACCCTTACGGATATCAGTACGCAAAGTTATCCGACATAGCGACATACTTTAATGGTTTGACATACAAACCCGAAAATGTCTCTGAGGAAGGTACGATCGTATTGAGATCCAGCAATATTCAAAACAGCCAGCTGGACTTCGCGGATACTGTTCGTGTAGATTGCGCCATTAAAGAACGGCTCATGGTGCAGGAAAATGACATCCTCATGTGTTCGAGAAATGGCAGCGCCAAGCTGGTTGGCAAGGTCGCATTAATAAAAGGCATCCAAGAACCGATGAGTTTTGGCGCGTTCATGATGATCATCCGTAGTCAATACTTCGGATATCTGATGACATACTTCCAAATGGACGCGTTCCGACAGCAGATTAAAACTGGCGCAACAACAACGATCAACCAGATTACAGGCAGAATGCTTGACGATGTAACAATACCGTTGCCTCCTATGGCACTGGTGGATCAGTTCGCGGCCTTCGTCGAACAGACCGACAAATCAAAATATTACAGCTCATTGAGCGTTCACAGCTGCCAGCAGGCAGCAAGTAACTACAGACAGGAGTGGATGACATGTCGAACTTCGAATTCCTAAAGGAGAAAAAGGAATATGTTTTGTTTGCTTCAGCAGCGATCGAAGCTGAAAAGGTGTATGTTTCCGCGCCTGCCATGTGCGCTGTTGGCTGCCGGAAAGCGCTGGAGCTGGCGGTGAAGTGGGTCTACTCCGCAGACAATACTATGCAGATTCCCTATAAAGACAATCTGCAGGCACTGATTCATGAGCCGACATTCCGTTTCGCTGTAGACTATAATACATGGGGTAAGCTGCCGTTTATCATCAAACTGGGCAACTTGGCCGTCCACACAGAACGTAGCGTACAGGCCAGCGATGCCCTCGCTTCCCTGCAGGGGCTTTTTGAGTTCATCCAGTGGGTGGACTATTGCTACGGCACCGATTATGAAGAACGCCAGTTTGAGGAAGCCAAAATCCCGACAGAGCGCGTGGTCGTAGATACAAAGAAAATTAAGGAACAGGAAAGTTTGCTGGGTGAAAAGGACGCAGAAATTGAGGCGCTGCGCCAGCAGATCGAGCAGATGTCCTCGCAGATTACTGCAGCCAAGGAGCAGCACCAGCAGGATCGCACTTTCGTGGCGGCAGACCTTTCCGAGTTCAAGACCCGTAAGATTTATATCGATGTGGACATGAAGCAGATGGGCTGGAAATTCACCGGCGCAGATGCAGATGTACAGGAGGAATACCCCGTTGAGGGGATGGCTGGCGTTGTTGGCCAGATGGGATATGTAGACTATGTCCTGTTCGGTAAAGACGGACTGCCACTGGCGGTCGTGGAGGCAAAGCGTTCCAGTAAGGATCCCAACATTGGACGTAAGCAGGCCGTACTATACGCTGACTGTCTGGAACGCAAGTTCGGTCGTCGTCCCATGATGTTTACCACTAACGGTTTCGAAACCTACTTCTGGGATGATCAAAGCAGCCCCCAGCGCAGAGTTAGCGGCATATTCAGCAAAGACGATTTGCAGAAGCTCATGAACCGCAGAACAGAGCGCATGGATCTGATGACCATTCCCATCGACGATCGTATCACCGACCGCTACTATCAGAAAGAAGCAATCCGCGCAGTATGTGAGCAGATCGGTCTGGGATTCAGAAAGCACCTGCTGGTGATGGCCACAGGTACCGGCAAGACCAGAACCGCATCCAGCTTGACAGATGTACTGAGTCGTGGCAAGCATGTCACCAACATTCTGTTTTTGGCTGACCGCACCGCGCTGGTCAAGCAAGCAAAGGATGACTTTAAGAATTACCTGCCAGATATGTCGCTGTGCAACCTTTGCTCCAATAAGGACGATCGCAGCGCGAGAATTGTATTTTCTACATACCCGACAATGCTGAATGCCATCGACGATATAAAGACAAAAGATGGCCAGAGAATGTTTACCCCGGCACATTTTGACCTCATTATCATCGACGAAAGCCACCGCAGCATTTTCAAAAAGTACCGTGCTATCTTTGAATACTTCGATGCGATCATGGTCGGTCTGACCGCAACACCTAAAACGGATGTCGACCGCAACACCTATGATTTCTTCGAGATGGAGCATGGCGTCCCCACCTATGCATACGACTATGAGACGGCAGTCTATCAAGACCATGTGCTCGTCCCATATTATAACTACGAAGTCAAAACCAAGTTCCTGGAGGAAGGCATCACCTACGATGACCTGTCTGATGAGGATAAGGAACGATACGAGGATGATTTCATCGAAGACGGGCTGATGCCCGACTTCATCCCGTCCGCGCAACTGAACAAGTTTGTGTTCAACGAAACCACGGTAGACACGGTACTGCAGGATTTAATGGAGCGCGGTATTCGCGTGGCCGGAGGCGACCGACTGGGAAAGACCATCATCTTCGCCCAGAACAAGCGCCATGCAGAGTTCATTTTGGAGCGCTTCAATAAGCTGTACCCCAAGTATCACGGAACTTTCGCCCAGCGCGTGATCTGCGACGATACATACGCGCAGACCATTATCGACGATTTCAAGGTGCCGGATAAGGAACCGATTATTGCCGTATCCGTGGATATGATGGACACCGGCATCGATGTGCCGCAGTGCGTCAACCTTGTATTCTTTAAGAAGGTTCGTTCCAAAGCAAAGTTCTGGCAGATGATCGGACGCGGTACTCGTCTGTGCAAAGGGCTTACCTGCACCGATCAGATAGACGGAGAATATACCGACAAAAAGCGTTTCCTTATTTTCGACTACTGCGGCAACTTCGAGTATTTCCGTGCTCACAAGGAAGGCTATGAATCCAAGGAAGCCAAATCCCTCACGGAGAACATTTTCGGCAAGCAGGTAAAATTGGCGGTTATGCTGCAAGAAAGCGCTTATGCCGATGATGCATACCAAGCTTGGCGCATGGAACTGGTGGGCGTTTGCTACGCACAAGTAACGGAGTTGAATACCGACCTGATTGCAGTCAAGCTCCGTATGCAAAGCGTGGAAAAATTCAAAAATCCCGGTGCTTTCAACTTCATAAGCGAGGGCGATAAGGGTGAATTGCTGCAGCAGATTGCACCAATTGTCCGGCTAGACGATACGGATGAGTATGCCAAGCGTTTTGACAACTTCATGTATGGCCTTATGATCGCAGCGATGGAACAGATGCCGTCCTTCAAGTATGCGCAGAAGCAGTTGCGGGACATTGGCACCCTGTTGGAGCGTAAAATCAGCATTCCACAGGTAAAGGCAAAACTGCCGGTCATAAAAGAAGTGAACACCGATGCGTTCTGGGAAGCAAACGACATTCTCCTGTTTGAGAAGGTACGAAAAGAACTGCGTAGCTTAATGCAGTTCCTAGTAGAAGTCGGCCCTGTGAAAAATCCGATTATTACGCGTCTTTCAGATCCCATTATCGGTGAGCAAGAAGGCATTCAGTTGGATGCGGCATACGACTTCGAGGATTACCGTGCCAAGGTGAATCGCTATGTCAATGAGCATGGCAACACGCTGGCCATCTACAAGCTGACTCACAACATTCCTCTCTCTCATGGCGATTATCAAGAGCTGGAGCGTGTGTTAACAAGCGAACTGGGCAGCAAAGAAGATTATGAGCGCGAATTTGGAGATACGCCTTTCGGCCTGCTGATCCGAAAGATCGCAAAGCTGGATCACGATGCTGCAATGGAAGCGTTCTCCCAGTTTATCAACGACCAGTCACTGAATCAGAAACAGATTGCATTCCTGCATAAGATCATCAATCACATCGAGCAGAACGGATACATGGAGAGCGTCACAATGCTCACCAAGCCTCCGTTTGATAAGCCGCTCAGCTTCACAAGACTATTCGATAAAAAGATGCAGATCGCAATCATGGCAGCCATCAACAAAGTAAAGGATAACGCTGTGGTAATTGCAGCATAATCGGAGGTATAGCATGATAAGTTTAGGGCAACTAAAGGAAATAAAGGATCTCCGCGAAGTATGGCCGCATGAAGCACTGGATTTCACCCCGTGGTTGGCAGAAGAAAAAAATCTGGCGCTGCTGGCAGATGCAGTCGGTCTGGAGATCACCGTGGATGAAACTGAATCCAAGGTTGGTGATTTCAATGTGGATATTTACGCAACCGAGACTGGTACAGAACGCAGGATTATTATCGAAAATCAGCTGGAGGATACCAACCACGATCACCTCGGCAAGCTGATTACATACGCATCCGGCAAAGGTGCAGATATCGTAATATGGATTGTTAAACGCGCCAGAGAGGAACACCGTGCTGCTATCGAATGGTTGAACAACCATACGGATGAAAATATCAGTTTCTTCCTCATCGAAATCAAACTGTACAAGATCGGCAATTCTGACCCCGCTGTCAAGTTTGAGATTATCGAAAAGCCCAACGACTGGACGAAGGAAGTGAAGAAGCAAAGTACCAATGCTCCCGCGCAACAATTCCGTCTGGAGTACTGGACAGCGTTCAATGAGTACGCCTTCACCAAGGCTGCGTTTGCAAAGAACTTCAAAAAGCGCAAGCCGGGTACGGATCACTGGATGACATTGAGTCTCGGATCGTCGGCATACCATTTAGACATACTGACGCTGAAGAATCGCAATGCGGTTTCTGTGGAATTATACATAAGCGATGATAAATCCATCTTCCAGCAGCTGTTCCAGCACAAAGATGAAATCGAAGCAGAAATTGGTTTTGCACTGGATTGGCGTGAACTCCCCGATAAGAAGGCCAGCCGAATTCTCATTGAAAAGCCTGTAAATCTGGATGATCATGATGAATGGCATAGCCAGTTCGACTGGATCATTGATACATGTATCAAGTTCAAGAAGACATTTAAAAAGTTCATCTAATTGTAAAAGCTCCGGCGGCCATAACTGCTGTCGGAGCTTTTATCATAGAACAAATATAGTTTGCACACCCTTGCGGGAAGCATAATCAACGGTGTTCTTCGTACCGCCCTTCTCGCCGGTGTAGGCGCGATCAGGAGCGCAGAGTGGTCAACCATCCATTCATTGCGAACTTGGAAACAGCCACGATGGTAGTGATCGCAGATATACTTTACAAAATCCGCAGCGGACAATGCTGCATGGTAGCGGCGCTTCTTTGATTATTACAGGCAGATGTCGCGGAATTGTGACACCTGCGGCCGTGCAGGGATTTTCTGATGAAAACCTATTGACGGTAGCGTGCACGCTGATTATAATAAGAGCGTAAATGAAACAAATGTTTCGGATACGGCGGAAGGAGGCGCAACCACTCATGCGCACTAAAAACGCAGAAAACATCGAAGCCATCGAAAAGTTCATCAGCGAATACGTTGACGAATATGGCACATCCCCATCAGTACAGGAAATCGCTGACGGCATAGGAGTATCAAAGCCGACTGCAAGCAGGTACATAAACTACATGCGAGAAAACGGCATCCTCGACGGCGATGGAAGTCACCGCAGCATTGTCACCAAGAAGGACAAAGCGGCCCGGCAGCAGACCCTCCGAGTACCAGTCCTCGGAGCAGTTTCTTGCGGCATACCAAAGCTGGCAGAGGAAAACATTGAAGAATATGTGCGACTGCCGGTCGCACTATTCGGCAGAGGCAGCTTCTATCTTCTGCGGGCAAACGGTGATTCCATGATCGAGGCGGGCATCGATGACGGTGACCTCGTCCTGATCCGGCAGCAGTCCACCGCAGATGAAGGACAGATCGTCGTAGCTCTCATGGAAGACGAAGCTACCCTGAAACGCTTTTACCCAGAGCCGGAGAATGGCATTATCCGCCTGCACCCGGAGAACCGCACCATGGAAGACATCATCGTAGAAACCTGCATCATTCAGGGCGTTGCCGTGAAGGTGCTGAAGGACTTGGAGTAAAGAGGAACCGGAGCCATGCCACAGGAACAGAGAACATACATGTGCATAGACATGAAGAGCTTTTACGCTTCTGTGGAATGCGCCGAGCGATGCCTCAACCCCTTCGAGACCTGCCTCGTCGTAGCCGACGAGACCAGAGGCGAGAACGCCCTGTGTCTTGCAATTAGCCCGAAGATGAAGGCCCTTGGCATCAAGAACCGGTGTCGCCTGTCGGAGATCCCCAAAGATGTCAAGTACATCATCGCCCCGCCCCGGATGCAGCTGTACATCGATTATGCCGCCGACATCTACGCCATCTACCTGAATTACTTCTCACCGGACGACATACACGTGTACAGCATCGATGAGAGCTTCCTAGACGTGACCCACTACCTCGGTGCCTACCATATGACACCGAAGCTGCTGGCGAAAACGCTGATGAACGAGATCGCGGACAAGCTGCAGATCCCGTCGACAGCGGGCATCGGTACAAACTTGTACCTCGCCAAGGTCGCTCTGGACATCACGGCCAAGCATACGAAAGACCATATGGGCTACCTCGATGAAAACCTGTACCGGCAGACGCTGTGGGACCACAAACCGCTGTCGGACTTCTGGCAGGTCTCCACCGGAACAGTGAATCGACTGGCCCAATTTGGAATCAGTACAATGCGTGGTATAACACTGGCCCCGGAGCAGCTCATGTACAAGACCTTCGGCAAGAACGCGGAGCTCTTGATCGACCATGCGTGGGGCCGGGAAAGCTGCGAGATGAAGGACATCAAGAACTACAGAGCCAAGACCCATTCGGTGTCCTTCTCCCAAATCCTCCCCCGCGACTACAGCTACGAGGAAGCCCGGATCGTAATGCAGGAAATGGTGCTCCATGGCTCCCACGAGCTCATGAAGCGCAAGGTCATCACGCCGAAGATTTGGATAGGTGTAGGTTACACCTACTCCGCCACCATCCCCACCAGCAAGGGAAGCACGAGGCTGATCAGCGCCACAGCAGTCAACTCGCTGCTTCAGGAAGCGGCCTTGCCCCTCTATGATAAGCTGGCCGACCGACACACTCCGATCCGCCGACTGGCCATCGCCTTTGAAGATGTGGTGGATGAAGGTTGTGAGGGATACGACCTCTTCACTGACTGGGCATCGGTAGAGCGGGAAAAAGCAAGAGAACGTGCGGTTATGGAAATAGCCGAAAAATACGGAAAGAACGCCCTTCTGCGCGGCACCAGCTATTTGGATGCAGCGACCCAGCGGGAGCGGAACGAAATGATAGGAGGTCATCGAGCCGGATATGATGACGCAGGCAGAACGCGCTAAACAGTTTGCCCCGTTTGACGCCATGAAGGGCTTGCAGGAGGCGCTGCGTGATCGGGAGGAACGTCACGCCCGTGTAGAACGCCATGAGATTTCCGAAGAGCAGATCGAGAAAAATTCCTCGGTGCTGGTAAAGCTCACGAAGGGCACCCGCATCATTATCGATTACTACTGCGCCTTCCATGACATCACCAAGGAAGGCCGGATCACAGAAATCAGTACCGCATTTCGGTATCTGAAGCTCAACGGAGAAAAGATTTTCTTCGACGACATTTATTGTATAAGGATAACAGACCATGGATAAGGACAGATTCCCTGCGGAACGCAGAGGGTGTTACGCTAACTGTTACGCCTGTACAAAAGAGAAAAACGGGCACCGGCTACCGGAGATCCGGCAACTGGCCGCCAGACGAAAGTTGAAAGTTCAGGCTATAGCCCGGCTGAACCGAGAAATAGCCTTGATAGACAAACAGCTTGAGAATATTCAATAATGAAGGAGGGCATCCACATGGAAGCTTATTTTGACGGGCTGCGGGTGTTCCAAAGCCCAGACAACGATATTATGGTGATCCGCGACGAAAGACCCGTCATGCACATCGCCTGCACGAAGCAGCTCAAGAAAAGAGAGCTAATCCAGACGGTCAGAGAACTGCGTGAAATGGTCATCGCGGAGAGAAAAGCGAGGAATAGAATGAATTTGTATAGTGCTGTTTGTCCCATATGCGGCAAGATCAATCAGAACCTCCTGCTGGAGGAAACCGAAGGAACCATGGAATGTGAAAGCTGCAGCAGCGTCGTCAACGTGCTCGGCATGGAAGACGGAAACGCAATACCGATATTAACCAAGGAACTTTGTGCGTCAATTATGGCCCGCGCAGCAGTGTAAGTAAGATCAGGAAGAAGGCGTAGAAGATGGGCAATTCCAAATTATATGCGACCTGCCCCCGTGATGGCAGAAGGCTTTGCAAGGCGATCCCCGGCTCCGAAGTGGAACAGGAATGTCCCCACTGCAAAAGCATTGTACTCATTACCGTAGATGATCAGTATAAGGTCTCAACCCAAATAATCAAGCAAAAGAACGAAGAAACCGCATAACCCCAACAAAATTGAATTACTCGGCATGCAGGACGGTCAGACTTGGCTACGAACCATTAGAGACGCTGCACGACCGTTAAAATCTGTCAGCAAGATCGAACTCGGCTAAGAATCGTGAAGGATCCGGCAGGTATACCAATCCCAGTGGGAGAGGTCTACCTGCCGGTTTTTTGTTGCCCGCCGTTGCAGCGAGCCCCCGCCCGCTGTGACGGCGGGCTTTTTTTATTGTCCAAAAATTATTCAGAAATGTTTTTTAACCTACGCAAAAGTTGCGGAGGTTAACTTCTAAACTCAAAGACAGCAAAGGGAGAAAGGAGGTGCTTCGGTGAAAAAGGCAGATCGGCAACGCAGATTACTTGAGATTATCAGTGCTCGTCGGTACGAGAAGATTTCAAGGCTGGCAGAGGAATTAAACGTAAGCCACGACACAATCAGCCGTGATTTGAATGAACTCACCGAAAGCGCGTCCTTTTACATAACCTGCGGGAAGCATGGTGGTGGCGTTTATGCTGTCGACGGGTGGTATTACTCCAGAACCTATCTTTCTACAGATCAGGAAGCCCTGCTTCGCAAGCTGCTCGCCGGACTGCAGCCGGAGGAACAGAAAACGATGCAGAGCATACTGAATGCCTTTGCAAAACCTACCAAGGAGGCCAATCGTTGAACGCAATAAAGGATGGCAATCACATCCGAATCTATGACGCCTTCCTGATCAAAGAGTCGATAAAGGAAATCCCCGGCAGGTTTTATGACTCGGACGACAAGGCATGGCTGGTACCTCTCTCCCCAGAGAACGCGGCCACGTTAGCCTTGCTCGGTGTGGAACTTGAAAAAAACTTGATTTCCGCCCCGGAAACCGACGATGAGCTTGAAAAAGATGAAAAGCCCATTGTCCCGATGCCGATCAAGGCAAAGCCATACCAGCATCAAGTCCGCGCATATAACTTCGCACTTCGGCGCTTTGGGATCGGAGGTGCCACATGAAAGTCCAATGCGCCCTGTGTGGCGCAGAGCTCGAAAGAGCAAACCCCACAACTCACTGCTTCTGCCGCGCAGAGCACCGAAACGAATGGATGCGGCAGAACGTAGACTTCGCAGCCATGTCACGTGGCCACAAAGCAAGACACCTGACCAAGCTGAATGCAGAGCGAAACCCTTTCTGCAGAGTATCGGAGCGCGGGAAGGTCAATTCAAAAAAGGCCCGGCAGGAAGCGGAGGTATACCTCGGACGTCCCCTCCAGCCCGGAGAAGTCGTCCATCATATGAACGGCCACGCAGATGACAATCGCCACGAAAACCTGCTTGTCATGCCTGACAGACAGCATCGGCAGTTGCATATGGCGCTGGCCATAGAGAAACACAAGGACGGTGAAGACCATGCAGACAAGTAAAGGCTGTGCATTTCTCATGGATATGGGTACCGGCAAGACAATCACAACTATAGCAGTCGCCGGAGCCATGTTCTATCAGCGCAAAGTGCTGAAGCTGCTGGTCGTCGCGCCCAAGTCCATTGTGGACGTCTGGGACGAAGAATTCCAGAAATTCGCAAGTTTTCCTTACAGTCTTGCCGTCCTCGATGGCAGCAGCGCAAGAAAAGCCGACACAATCCGCAATATGATCGGCACTGGTCTGCAGGTTATCGTGGTCAACTACGAATCCTGCTGGAGGCTGGAAACCGAGCTCACACAGTGGAAGCCGGACATGATTGTCTGCGACGAAAGCAGCAAGATCAAAAATCCGCAAGCTAAGTGCAGCAAGGCACTCCACCACCTCGGCAAGATTAGCAGCTATAACCTGATTCTCACCGGAACGCCCGTAACCAACAGCCCGCTGGACTTTTTCAGCCAGTACAAGTTCCTCGACGACAGCATCTTCGGCCAGAGCTTTTACAGCTTCCGATCCTACTACGCCATCATGGGCGGGTACCAGCAGCACCAGATCATCGGGTACAAGCACCTCGCGGAGCTGGTCAGCAAGGCCCACGCCATCGCGTATAGGATTCGCATCGATGAAGCCGTAGATTTGCCGGAGTTCGTGGACGAAATCCATCCGGTCAAGCTGGAGCCGAAGGCCCAGAAAATATACGACGGGATCAGCAAGGACAGCTACGCAGAGCTGGCTAACGGTGAAATCACTACCCGCAACGTCCTGACTCAGCTGCTCCGCCTGTCCCAATGCACCGGAGGATACATTCGAAACGATGACGGCGGAGACGCACAGCAGATTTCAACGGCAAAGCTGGAGGCGCTGGAAGACATCATCGACAGCAATATCGATGCCGGAAAGAAGGTCGTCGTGTTTGCCCGTTTCGTCCCGGAGATCGACGCGATATCCCGAATGCTCACGAAAAAGAGCATCGGCCACGCAATCATCAAAGGCGACGTCACTGATCGAGCCGAGCAGGTACAGGCCTTCCAGAAAAACCCGGATGTCAAAGTGTTTATTGGGCAGCTGGCTACCACCGGCATGGGTCTCACCCTGACGGCGGGCACCGTAGCAGTCTACTACTCGTTGGATTTCAGCTATGCAAACTACGAGCAGAGCAGGGCCCGCATCCGCAGGATCGGCCAGACGCAGCGAGGCGTCTACATCCACCTCGTTGCAAAGGGCACCATCGACGAGCACGTCATGTCTGCCCTGCAGCACAAAGGCGACATCGCCAAGATCGTCGTCGACGATTACAAAACAATACTTGGAGGAAACCCCATATGAGCGATACATCCATGCTCACGATTGCGGACAGATTGTCCGTCCTGAAGGAGCAAAAGAGCGACCTCATGGCCCAGATGAAAGACCTGAATCGCCAGATCGATGAGGCAACCAACGCCCTCGTTCAGATGATGGTCGATCAGGAATGCACCAGCTTCCACCGTGGAAATCACATGTTCGTGCTGGCAGTGAAGGAGTATCTGAGCGCCATTCCGGAGGAAAAGGAACGTCTCTATGCCGCGATGAAGGAAAACGGCTTCGAGCACCTGTTCACTATTCCTACGAACACTCTGTCAGCAACGCTGAAAGAGCTGAAGACCAATAACGACGATGAGCTGCCCGGCTGGCTGGAAGGCATGGTAGGCAGCTACGAAGAAGCGACCATTCAGGTACGCAAAGCAACAAAATAATAAGGAGAATAGATATATGTCTAACGAAAAGAACGAAATCATGGCCACCGAGGCCAGCACCTACCTGACCGATCCCGTCAACCTCAACGAGCTGTTTTCCGAAGAACTCGATGGCCTGCGCCCCAGCTTTGAGCGCATCAAGATCCCTGCCGGTGGTGGCATCAGCTATGAGGTACCCGGCGATGATCCCGACAGTCCTGACACCGTAAAAGAGTTTACCGCCGTCATTCTTCACCACCATCCCGTCAATTCCTATTTCAAGGACAAATTCAGCGGAGCCAGCAATCCTCCCGATTGCGCCAGCATCGATGGCAAGGTTGGGGTAGCCCGTGATACCGGCGAATGCCGTGACTGCAAGACTTGTCCCATGGCGCAGTTTGGCTCCGGTGAAAACGGAGGTATGGCCTGCAAGCAGAAGCGCTGCCTGTACCTTCTCCGTGAAGGTGAAATCCTCCCGATCATCATGACCCTGCCCACTGGCAGCCTCGGTGAGTTCACCAAGTACATCACCCGCCTCGTGGCAAAGGGAAAACACGCCAACACCGTGGTGACCAAGTTTGCCCTGAAGAAGGCCCAGAACAGCACCGGCATCAACTACAGTCAGGCGACCTTCGCCACCGTCCGCAGCCTGAATCCTGCCGAAAAAGCGGCAATCGATTCCATGAGTGCACAGGTCAAGGCCATGGCCAGAACGGTTAACATTGAGGATGTGGCGGATGAGCCCATCCCCGTCGATCCCCAGACCGGTGAAGCTGCCGAGCCCCTGAAGTAAGCATTTGACATTGTCCGGAGGGATACCCTCCCTCCGGATTTTCATAGGAGGAAATACCATGATAACAAACGAACCGAGGCAGCGGTATAGAACCGTCACCGACCTCGACGAAATAAAAGGCCTGCTTCGTGGCAAACCGACCGTCGCCTTCGACTTTGAGACATCCCCCACGGATGCATGGCGCAGGGACGAATGGGCGGCACTGGACGCACACAAGTCTGTGATCGCCGGATGCAGCTTTGCCACCGACGAAGATACCGTGTTCTATGTCCCGCTTAATCACCGCGTCGGCAAGAATGCAGAGCGGCAGGATGAGCTGTGGCAGTTTCTCAAGGATGAGATATTCGAGAGCAGCAGCGTGATGAAGATCGCGCACAACCTCGCATTCGAGGCGATGTTCCTTTATGCCAAAGGCATCGTCGTGCAGATGCCCTGTTATGACACCATCGCGGCCAGCCAGCTGACGCTGAAATCGTACTACGAATTCCGTGATTTACATGACAGCGGATTGAAAACGCTGGTGCCGTCGCTATTCGGTGTAACGCTCCCAACCTTCGAAGAAGTGACGCAAGGCAGGTTTTTCGATGAGCTGGATCCCGCCGATTGGGATACCTGCCGTTATGCCTGCGCCGACAGCGACTGGACGTTGAAGCTCTATAACAAGTTCAACACGTGGTTTGACAAGAACATCCCCGCGCACCGCTTCATTGTAGAGCAGATCGAAAGTCCGACTGCGGTGTTCACCGGCATGATGAAGTATAACGGCGTGCTCGTCGATCAGACACTCATGGCGCAGCGCCGTGAGGTTGCCGAGGAAAAGCTGCAGGAGCTGCGGGAGCGCATCGAGCAGTTCACCGGCGACATAGATATCGGTGAAAACTGCGGCACCAACGCATTCAAAACCTATCTTTTCGATACCTGCGGCCTACCGGTGCTGAAAACGACCATGAAAAACGCAGAGGCAGCTGACGATGAGACGATACAGTTACTTACGGAATACTGCCGAAGCGAACGCCCCGAGCTCATAGAGATGTTCGAGCTGGTGCAGGAATACCGTAAATGGGCAAAGATCAAGAGCACATATATCGACGGGTATTCCAAATGGATCAATTCCGCCACCGGTCGCATACATCCCGACCTCATGCCGATGGGTACGGACACCGGACGTTTTGCCGCCCGCAAGCCCAATCTTCAGAATATGCCCCGAAAAGGCAATGACCCCATCGGAGTCCGGCAGTTTGTCATAGCTCCCGAAGGCAGTAGCTTTCTGGACTTCGACTTTTCGCAGATCGAGTTGCGCGTCGGCGCCTTCTATTGCCGCGACCCCATCATGATGGAGACCTACCGCAACGGCGGAGATATCCATGCAAGCACCACCTCCGTCATCTTCGGCATAACGGTCGATGAGGCGCAGGACAAGAATAATCCCGATTATAAGGAAAGACGCACCATTGCCAAAAACGTAAACTTTGGTACCTTCTACGGTCTCTTCCCCCGAGGACTCCAAAGGACTTTGAAGTTCAAGGCTGGCGTGGAAAAAAGCGTCGAGGAATGTGAGAACATCATCAATAACCTCAAGGCCGGTTACCCCGCTCTCACCGTGTGGCAGAAAAACACAGTAGCCGATGCCCGCAGAGCTGGTTATACGGAAACCTCCTTCGGTCGCAGGCGCTATCTGCCGGAGATCAATAACCACAACAACTGGGGCAAACGCAGCTTCGCAGAGCGCTGCAGCATGAATACCTGTCTCTTATAAACATCTGACGCTGCCGAC
>ERZ1026975.669-NODE-669-length-20353-cov-4.857819_pt1 | contig 20353 bp, 14 predicted proteins | sample MGYA00519561_ERZ1026975 | MGnify/ENA primary metagenome ERZ1026975 (study PRJEB26926, sample SAMN06164672) | human gut metagenome | biome: ENVO:00009003; feature: ENVO:2100002; material: ENVO:00002003 | host: Homo sapiens | place: USA | collected 2012 ... | reverse complement strand
TTTTGCCGCTCCTCCGCATTTCGGGCTTGACTTTTAATAGTTAGTCTTTCACACTATCCTTCCCTCCGAAATTTTCGGCCGGGCAGTTTTTTCAACAGTCTGGGAGGCTCGATCCGCGAGCCTCCCGATGCTTTTTTCTTGTTATTTCTCGATCGTCCATTCCTGAACATTCCAGAAAATGCCGACGCCGTGGTGGCCGAGTACGGTATCCGCCGCGATGCCCTGCAGACCGTCGACGGCGACATAGTTCGCGTCGATGTAGCAGATGAAGGCATAGGCGGGATCGGCGGCCAGCGCCTCCTGGAACTTGGCGTAATACTGGCGGCGCTGCTCCGGGTCGGAGGTCTCGCGGGCCAGCTTCAGGTAGCTGTCCACGGCGGCATTGGAGTAGCCGGAGTAGTTTGCGCCCTTGTCCGTGCCGAAGACCTTATAGGTGTGGTCGTCGGCGTCGAACGGGCTGCCCCAGCCGATGAGGCAGGCCATCTGTCCGCCCCAGTCCATCTGTGCGGGAATGTCGACCGTGCAGTTGATGCCGATATCGCGCAGCTGCTGTGCGGCAGCCTGTGCAATGTCGATGCGGTCCTGCTCACCGGCCATCACGCTGATAACAAAGCCGATCTCCTCGCCGTTTCGCTCGTAGAAGCCGTTTTCGCCCATCGTGCAGCCTGCGTCCTCCAGAATGGTCTTTGCCTTTTCCGGGTCATAGTCGTAGTGCTCTACATTGGAGTCGTTATAAATGTTGCGCTGCAGGGGACTGTAGGCGGCCATGCCCTGCCCGAGCAGGACGGAGTCGATGATGGCCTGCCGGTCAATGCCGTAGCAGATGGCGGGGATGAGGTCGCGGTTCTCCGTCCAGTAGTCGTTCCAGAAGTTGAAGAGAATGCCGCGGTAGTCTGCCGTCGTCATGTCATAGCAGGTATAGCCCTCTTTGTCCGTAAAGTCCTTTGCGTTTTTCGGATCGAGCAGGGCCAGATCGATCTCGCCGGACTTCAGCTGCAGAGCCTGTGCATTGTCGTCCGTGACGATCTTGAAGATGATGCGGTCGATCTTCGGCGCACCGAGGTAATAATCCTCGTTTTTGACCAACACGATGGACTGCCCGGCGTCCCAGCTCTCCAGCTTATACGGGCCGGTACCGACCGGATGGCGGAAGAACTCCGACTCCTGCATGTCCTCGCCCTGCAGCAGGTGCTGCGGCAGAATGGCCATGGTCATATAGTCGAGGAAGGCCACGTTCGGCGCGGAGAGGCGGAACACGACGGTCTTGTCGTCGGGAACGGTGATCTCCTCCACGTCTTCGAAGTTCGGCGCGTTCTCCGAGCCGTTTTCGGGGTCCATGATGGCTTCGATCGTGAACTTTACGTCCTCGGCCGTGAACGGCTCGCCGTCATGCCACTTCACGCCGTCGCGCAGGTGGAAGGTGTAGGTGCAGGCGCTCTCATCGTATTCCCACGATTCAGCCAGACCGGCAACGACCTCGTTGCTGCCGTTGTGGGCGGTCAGACCGCTGAAGAGCAGCACGTTGATCTCGCCGTGCTCATCCATGGCGGGGTTGATGCGGGTGTAGTCGCCGCTGCCGTAGACGAGCGTCGTGCCTTCGTCTTCGGTCACTGCCGGGGTTTTGCTGCATGCGGCCAGCGCCAGAAGGGCACTCAGCACCAGCAGCAGTGCAAGAATTCGTTTCATTGGGGGTGGTCCTCCTGTCATTTCGGGCCCTTTCGCCCGTTCTCGTGATGCATTTTAGCATACGAAATTCGGTTCCGGAAGCTCCCCCGGGGGATATTCGATGCAAAAAGATCGAAAAAAGTTGTGCCGGCTTTGCCTCGTGAAAAAGTGGCCATAGTCGCTTTGGCCTATGTTCGGAAACAAAACCGGACCGGCATCTACTGAATCTGGTCCACACCGGGACGGTCCGCCAGCACCTGGCGCACCTGACGCCGCCGCAGAAATACCGTCAGCCAGCACACCGCCATGGTGATCAGACCGCAGACGGTCATGCAGAGGCGGTAATCCAGCACCTCTCCCAGTGCGCCGATGGCCAGAGAGAGCGCCGCTCCCGCCGCTGTGCAGAGCATGGACTCATAGGCATTGAGCCGGGCGCGCAGCCGGTCGGGGATATAGCGCTGGACTGCCGCCTGACGGATGGTGGCGCTTTGAATGCCCAGAAAGCCGCAGATCGCCCGATTCACCAGCATCAGGGGATATGGCAGCCACAGCAGGCAGGTGTCCATCAACTCATAGGTCTGATACACACCGAACAGAAAGCCAAAGCGCTTTTTCTCCGGGAGAGAGTAGCGATAGCGGATGGCTCCGCCGATGGTGCGCCCGGCAAATTCCGCAACGGAGAAAAAGGAATACATGGCGGTAGTGAAGCCCGGCGCCGTGCGGAAAAAGGCGATGAGCAAGGGAGAATAGCCCGAGGCCATGCCGTTGGTAACGGACATGTACGCATAGAGCCCGTGCAGGCCGTGCTCCTGCCGCAGATAGGCGGCTGCTTCCCGGACATCCCGCCACCATGTCTTCAGTGACAGCAGCGGCTCCTGATCCCGGCGGCTTTCCTGCACGCGAATGCGACTTTCCAGGAAGGCCGCCAGTACCGAAAGCGCGGCCTGTATCAGCAGCAGCCGTCCCACGCCCAGCTTATCGTACAGCACCGCCGCCAGCGGCATCATCAGAACCTTCAAAATGGGATAGAGCATGGCTGAGACGGTGTAGGCCCGCTCTTCCTGCCCCTTCGGCAACAGCAGGGGATAAAAGCTGTTGTAGGCCAGCTCGTCGAAGGCCCCGAGGCACGACACAAGCAGGGAAAAGGCCAGATAAGCAATATAGGAAAAGGAACTGTGCAACAGAAACAGTCCTGCTCCGGCGTAGCACACGCCGTTGAGCAGGTCGCCCCACACCAGAAAAGGCTTACGCGGCAGACGATCCATCATGGGAGCGACGACCAGCGGCAGCAGCACCATCGGGATCAGCTGGATGGCGACCACCAGCGCCGCTGCCAGCGTGCTGCCGGTTTCGTCAAAGACCAGAAACGATAGGGCAAACTGACTGATGATGCCGCCTGCGGCGCCCAGTGCTGTGGCGGCAGTAATGCGGGTAAATTCCCGCGTCCAGAGTGTTTGTTTCATAGTGTTCACCTCGCGGCTATCATTATCGCACAGCTCCTTACAAAAAGAAAGCATGTCATCATGGGAAAATTATTCCCAGAATGACACGCTTAGATTGGTAAAAACACTATATTACAGGAAACTCCTCAAGCAGGCGGCAAGCTTGGCGGTACTGGCGGTTCGCCTTGTACCATGCCAGCACCCACTGCAGGTGGAACCGGGTGAAGCCCATGGGGTATGTCTCCTGCAGCTGCCGGAAGCAATCCAGCAGCTGCGCGCCGTAGGCGCTGTCGTGAAGGTAATCCGCATGCTCCAGCCGATAGCGTACCAGCGCCAGCATCTGCCGCTCTGTCTCGCCGGCGGCCAGAGACTCCGCCTGTTGGACGGCTGCCAATGCCTGCTCCCGGTGCCCTAACTGTTCATGGCAAATGGCGAGCTTGTGCAGGTCCAGAAAGCTGGGATGCGGGAGGCTGGAAAAGTAGGACAGGGCTTTTTCCGGCTGGCCGAGCTGCAGCTGCGTGGCAGCGGTATTGTAGCGGAGGGAGGCCAGACTGTCCGTGTCGCCAAGAGCCTCTGCCAGATGCTCCGCTACAGAAAAATGGGTCATCATTTCCTCCATGCGGCCCAGATCCGAGTAGCAGTTTCCTATAAGAATACGGCAGGAAAGCATCATATGGGGATAACCTGCGTCTGCCGCCGAGCGGTAGGCGTCTCGCAGCACCTCGATGGCGGTTGTATACTCCCCCTTTGCGTAGAGGGCTTTCCCGCGGAGCGAGGACAGCAGCGGCAGCGGTTCCAGCCGCGCGGCCTCGTCCCACCGCCCCTGCAGAGCACGTTGCAGAGCCAGCTGCCGGGTGGAGAGAAACGGCTCCCATTCCTCCGACAGGGGCTGCATGGTATCTGTGTAAAAGGCAGCCAGCAACAGGATGTCCGCCGCCAGCGGACTGCAGGCAAGTCTCTCCTGCTGGGGCAGTACCAGCTGCTCATAGCAAAGGAAAAAGCCGGGACTGCCGGAAAGCAGGGCGTTCCAGCAGGGCTTCAGATCCTCCGGCTCCGGTATCCAGACAAGGCCCAGACGACGAAGCAGAAGCTCCGTCACCTCCGGAGAGGGCTCTGCCTTGCCCTGCTCGATCTTGGACAGGTAGGAGGGAGTACAGATGCCCAGGCACAGGCCGTCCTGACTCCAGTCCCGCCGGAGACGGGCCTGGCGAATCAGCAGCCCGGCGATCTTTGCGCCCCTCATCTGATGAGACCCCGCAGAATGCATGCAGCCGAATGGAGGGCAAAGAGTCTGCGGCCGATGTTGGCAGCAGGATCCGTCTGTCCGATTGTTCCTTTTTCCATTTTTTGCTTCCTCCAGAAAATCAAATTGCGGATCGTCTCGACTGGAACACCGATTAGCCCCTCCCGCGTCATACTTCTGGGCTTCTACACGCGGAGCCCCGTACTCCGGAAGGAATACGGGGCCAATACGGTTCGGTCAGAGATCGAAATAGCGGTCGAACTCCGCTGGGTGCGGGATGCGGCTGATCTCCTGCGCGTCGGCGCGGAGCGTTTTGACGAGCGTCTCGAGCAGCGGCATCGGGAACACGCCGTCGCGCGTGAGATAGTCGTGATCCGCTTCCAGCGCATCAAGTGCTTCGTCGAGGCTGGCGGGCAGGTGGCCAAGGCGCTTGCGCTCGTCTGCCGGGAGGTCGAAGAGATTGAAGTCAAACGGCCCCCAGCCACGTCCTGCCGGATCGATCTCGTGCTCAATACCGTCGAGGCCTGCCATCAGAATGGCAGCGTAGGCAAAGTACGGGTTGCACATCGCGTCCGGGTTGCGGAGCTCGAAGCGCTTCTTGTCCGGCGATTTAACATAGGCCGGGATGCGCACGACGGCGCTGCGGTTCGCCATGGCATAGCCGATGGTGACAGGGGCCTCGAAGCCGGGGATGAGGCGCTTGTAGGAATTCGTGCTGGGGTTCGTGATGGCGCAGAGGCTGCGGGCGTGCGTCAGCAGGCCGCCGATGAAGTGCATGGCCGTGCGGCTGAGCTGGCCATAGCCATCCGGATCGTAGAACACGGGCTGCCCGTTCTTGCGCAGGAGCATGTGTACGTGCATGCCGTTGCCGGCCTCGCCGTAGATGGGCTTCGGCATCAGTGTGGCCGTCATGCCGTTCGCGGCGGCCGTATTGCGGATGACGTATTTCGCGGCCATCGTGGCGTCTGCCAGACGGGTCATCTCGCCCAGCTCGACCTCGATCTCCAGCTGGCCGGAGCCGCCGACCTCGTGGTGGTGATACTTGACGTCCACGCCCCACTTGGCAAGCTCCAGACAGATCTGGTTGCGCAGGTCAAACGTGCGGTCGCCGGGCAGATCGGCGTGGTAGCCATCGTGCGGGCCGGTGTGAAAGCCGTTGTTCGGGAATTCCCCGGCGGACCAGACGGACTCGCTGCACTGCAGGCGGTAGCCGACGGCATCCGGGCGCAGGGTGCGCGTCATGCCGTCAAAGACATGGAATTCATACTCCGGTCCGATGATCATCTCGTCCGCGACGCCGAGAGCCTGCATGTGGGCGATGGCGCTCTTGGCGACATTGCGCGGATACTGGTCGAACGGGCGGTTTGCCGGATGGTCGATGACCATGACATCGCCGATCATCGTGAGCGTCGGTGCCTTGACGAACGGGTCGACGACCGCCGTTGTGATGTCCGGTAGGAAGACCATGTCACTGCGCTCAACCTGGGCATAGCCGTAGTTCGAGCCGTCGAAGCCGATGCCGTGCGTCATGATGTCCTCGTTGAAGCGGGCTGCGGGGATGGACAGGTGCTTCCACCTGCCGCGAAGGTCGATCATCTTGAAATCGAGAAATGCGATGCCGTTCTGGCGGATAAAATCCTGGATCTGCTGTACATTCTGAAACATGAAGGTTCCTCCTGCTCACATAGTTTCCGCGGGGATGTTCCGAACTCGGAAAGAGTGCGATTGGTAAAAATGACGGAGATTCTGGATTTGCGCTCGCTTGCATTATAGTAAATTCACGAAAGAAAAGCAAGCCCATTCCGGGCTCTGCAGAAAATTTTGTATATCGCGATGAATATACACGGACGAATGTCCGCGGGCGGTGTAATTTCCGGAAAAACCTTGACACCGCAGGCCCTTGATGGTAATATAATAGCAATGAAATAGGCGTTATGACCGGGAAGAGTAGCCGGCCCGTCTGCCGCAGAGAGCGTCCGCCATTGGCTGAGAGCGGGCGCGGCGGACTCCGTGTGAAGCGTGCGCCCGCGAGCGCCGGGGAGACCCCGTTGGCCGCGTCAAGGCCGGAGCAACAAATCAGAGTGGAACCGCGAGCACTGCCCGCCTCTGGAGCGATCCGGGGCTGGCAGTTTTTTGTTTGGAGGCGAAAGAATGCGGTTAAAAGAAACCATAGAGGCATACCGCCGCAACGATCCCGCAGCGCGCAGCGGCTGGGAGGTCTTCTGGTTATATAACGGCCTGCACGCCACGATGTATTACCGCGTGGCGCACTGGCTCTATGAACACCGGCTGCGATTCCTTGGCCGTTGGGTCTCGCAGTTTGCGCGGCGGCGGACGGGCATTGAGATCCACCCGGCCGCCAAGATCGGCAGACGGCTCGTCATCGACCACGGCACCGGCATCGTCATCGGCGCGACAACGGAGATCGGCGACGACTGCCTGCTCTATCAGAACGTTACGCTCGGCGGCACGGGCATGACGAACGGCAAGCGCCACCCGACGCTCGGCAACAACGTCATGGTCGGCAGCGGCGCAAAGGTCCTTGGTCCGTTCAAGGTCGGCGACAATGCCCGCATTGCGGCGAACTCCGTCGTACTGCACGAGGTGCCGCCGGATTCCACCGTCGTCGGCGTGCCCGGCCGCGTTGTCCGGCGCAACGGCGAAAAGCTCGATCATATCCACACGCCAGACCCTGTCCGGCTGGAGCTGGACGCCCTGTATGCGCGTATCGAAAAATTAGAGGAAAAATTGAAGGAGGATCAAGATGTATCTCTATAATTCCCTGAGCCATAAGAAGGAGCTCTTCACCCCCATCGACCCGAAGCTCGTCAAAATGTATACCTGCGGCCCGACGGTCTATCACTTCGCCCACATCGGCAACCTGCGCAGCTATATTATGGAGGACGTGCTCGAGAAGAGCCTGCGCTACATGGGCTATCCCGTCAAGCGCGTTATGAACATCACGGACGTCGGCCATCTGGCCTCGGACGCCGATACCGGCGAGGACAAGATGCTCAAGGGCGCGCGCCGCGAGCACAAGACCGTCATGGAGATCGCAAAGTTCTACACCGACGCATTCTTTGCCGACTGCGCCAAGCTGAACATTAAGCGGCCGGACGTCGTGGAGCCTGCCACGAACTGCATCCCGGAATACATTCATATGATCCAGACGCTGCTGGACAAGGGCTATGCCTATCTCGCGGGCGGCAATGTCTACTTTGACACGTCCAAGCTGGAAAAATACTATGTCTTCAACGACCATAAGGAGGAGGACCTTGCCGTCGGCGTGCGCGAGGGCGTCGAGGAGGATTCCAACAAGCGCAATCAGAATGACTTCGTTCTCTGGTTCACGAAGTCCAAGTTCGAGGATCAGGCCCTGAAGTGGGATTCCCCGTGGGGCGTCGGCTATCCCGGCTGGCATATCGAGTGCTCGTGCATCAGCATCAAGCACCTCGGTGAATATCTGGATATCCACTGCGGCGGCATCGACAATGCCTTCCCGCATCACACGAACGAGATCGCCCAGTCCGAGGCCTACCTCGGCCACAAGTGGTGCAACTACTGGTTCCATGTCCATCACCTGAACACGGAGTCCGGCAAGATGTCCAAGTCGAAGGGCGAGTTCCTCACGGTGTCCCTGCTGGAGGAGAAGGGCTACGATCCCATTGTCTACCGCCTGTTCTGCCTGCAGAGCCATTATCGCCGCAACCTCGTGTTCTCTTGGGAGAACCTCGACAACGCGGCACAGACCTACGAAAAGCTCATCGCCCGCATCGCGGCCCTGCGCCCGGAGGACGGCGCGGTCGACGCGGAGGCCTTCGAGGCGCTGAAGGAGCGCTTCCTCGGTGCGCTGAACGCCGACCTCAACACGTCGCTCGCCGTGACGGCCGTCTATGATGTGCTGAAGGCAAAGACGAACGATGCCACGAAGCTCGCAGCCCTTGCCAGCTTTGACGAGGTGCTCGGCCTGAACCTGCTCTCCGCGGCAGAGAAGGCACGCAGCGCCCAGCCGGAGGAGGAGCACGACCCGGAGATCGACGCGCTCGTCGCCGCCCGTACCGAAGCAAAGCGCGCGAAGAACTGGCCGGAGGCCGACCGCATCCGCGATGAGCTGAAGGCACGCGGCATCGAGGTCATCGATACGCCGCAGGGCGCAAAGTGGAAGCGCATCTGATCGAAGGAGATACCATATGAAGCTGATGATCCTGGACGGGAACAGCGTCATCAACCGCGCGTTTTACGGCGTGCGGCCGCTGACGACCCGGGACGGACTTTATACCAATGCGATCTACGGCTTTCTGAATATTCTGGAAAAGGAGCGCAGCGAGGAAAAACCGGACGCGCTGTGCGTGGCCTTTGACCTGCACGCGCCGACGTTCCGCCATCTGCGCTATGACGGCTACAAGGCTACGCGCCACCCCATGCCGGAGGAGCTTGCCATGCAGATGCCGGTCATGAAGCAGGTGCTCGCCGCGATGAACATCCCGGTCTATGCCTGCGAGGGCTGGGAGGCGGACGATGTGCTCGGCACGGTCGGCCGTCTGTGCGAGGAGGCCGGGTGGGACTGCGCCATCCTGACGGGAGACCGCGACAGCCTGCAGCTCGTCGACGAGCACGTCTCCGTGCGCCTGGTGCGCACGCAGGGCGGGCAGACGCGGACGGAGCGCTATACGCCGGACGTCTTCCGCGCGGAATACGGGCTGGAGCCGAAGCGCCTCATCGATCTGAAGGCTCTTATGGGCGACAGCTCGGACAATATCCCGGGTGTAGCGGGCGTCGGGCCGAAGACGGCAAACGACCTGCTGAAGCGCTTCGGCACGCTCGACGGCGTCTATGCCAATCTTTCCCGGGAAAACATGAAGGGAAAGCTGTTTGATAAGCTCGAAAACGGCCGCAAGTCGGCCTATCTTTCCTATGAGCTGGCGACGATCCGCTGCGATGCGCCCATCGACTTCACGCCGGAGAACAATCTCATCCGGCCGCCGAAGCGCCGGGCGCTGTATGACCTGTTCACCACGCTGGAATTCCAGCGCCTCATCGACCGCTACGGTCTGCGCAGCGCCGCTTTGGAGCAGGACGAGTCGGAGGAACCGGCGCAGCCCGTGACAGGCTCCTGCACGCTTCTGGACGTGCAGACCCCGGAGCAGGCGCAGCCGCTGTTATCAGGCGTGACGCTCAGCATTGCTGCCGCGGACGATCTCTCGATGCTCGTGGCCGCGCCGCACATGGACGGCCCGGACCAGACGGCCTATGTGCTGCGCCGCGAAACGCTCGGAACGGACTTCGTGCCGCTGCTGCAGCGCCTGTTTGCGGCGGACGTGCCGAAGACCGTGCACGACAGCAAGCCGCTGCTGCGTGCGCTGCTGGCTCTTGGTGTGGAGCCTGCGGGGATCGTGTTCGACACGGCTGTAGCGGCCTATCTGCTCGATGCGACGCGCGGGGCATACGCCCTGCCGCAGCTGGCGCAGGACTATCTGCACATCCCGCCTGCGGATGAGACATCCCTCCCGCCGGAGAGCGCCCTTGCCATCCGGACGGCCTGCATCGACGGCCTGACGGAGGAGCTCGGCAAGCGCCTGCGCGAGCAGGGCATGCAGCCGCTGTTCGAGAACATCGAGCTGCCGCTGTGCCCGGTGCTGGCGCAGATGGAGCACGACGGCATCCTCGTCGACGCGCAGGCCCTGCATGACTTCGGCGAGATGCTCTCCGAGCGCATCGACGCCTGCGAGAGCCTGATCTTCGGCTATGCCGGAGAGACGTTCAATCTCAATTCCACGCGCCAGCTCGGCGTGTTCCTGTTTGAAACGCTCGGCCTGCCGCCCGTCAAAAAGACGAAGAGCGGTTATTCCACGAATGCCGAGGTACTGGAAAAGCTCCGTGACCGCCATCCGGCCGTGCAGGCCATCATGGACTACCGCATGCTCACGAAGCTGAAGTCCACCTATGCCGACGGCCTGCAGAAGGTCATCGGGCCGGACGGCCGCATCCGCACGACGTTTCAGAACACGGTCACGGCGACGGGCCGCCTGTCCTCCACGGACCCGAACCTGCAGAACATCCCCGTGCGCACGGAGCTCGGCAGCGAAATTCGCCGCATGTTCGTCCCGCGCCCCGGCTGGGTGTTGGTCGACGCGGACTACAGCCAGATCGAGCTGCGCGTGCTGGCGCATATCGCGGACGATACGCGCATGCAGGAGGCGTTCCGCTCCGGTGAGGACTTCCATGCCGTGACGGCCTCGCAGGTGTTCGGCGTGCCGCTGGAATCCGTCACGCCGCTCATGCGCCGCCATGCCAAGGCCGTGAACTTCGGCATCGTCTACGGCATCTCGGAGTTCTCCCTGGCGCAGGACATCGGCGTGTCCCGTGCGGAGGCCAAGGCCTATATCGACAGCTATCTCGAAAAATACAGCGGCGTGCGCGCCTATATGCACGATATCAAGGAGACGGCGCGTGAAAAGGGCTATGTGGAGACGATCTTCGGCCGCCGCCGCGCCATTCCGGAGATCAAAAGCTCGAATTTCAACGTCCGCTCCGGTGCGGAGCGCATCGCGCTCAACACGCCCGTGCAAGGCAGTGCGGCGGACATCATCAAGCTGGCCATGGTGCGCGTGTTCCACGCGCTCGAGGGGCTGCAGGCCCGGCTGCTGCTGCAGGTGCACGATGAGCTGATCGTCGAGTGCCCGCAGGAAGAGGCGCAGCAGGTCATGCAGATCGTCACGAACGAGATGGAGCACGCCGCTGCGCTGCGGGTCCCGCTCGTGGCCGAGGCCAAGCAGGGAGAAAGCTGGTACGCTGCCAAATGATCGAAATTCAGGAAATGACCGCCGCCGATGTGGCGGACATCGCCGCGTTGGAGCGTCTGTGCTTCTCCGCGCCTTGGAGCGAAAACTCCATTGCGGAGGAGCTGGAAACCGGCTTCAGCCTCTGGCTCGTCGCGCGGCTGGACGGTGCATTTGCGGGCTATGTCGGCGCGCAGCTCGTGCCGCCGGAGGCCGATATGATGAATCTGGCCGTCGTGCCGGAGCTGCGCCGCCGCGGTACGGCACAGGCGCTTCTGCAGGCGCTGCAGGAAAGGCTGGCTGCGCGCGGCATCGGCTCTCTGACGCTGGAGGTCCGTGCCTCCAATCTCCCGGCCCAGCGGCTCTATACCGCAGCGGGCTTTGCCTGCATCGGGCGCAGGCCCAATTACTATCTCGCGCCCCGAGAGGACGCGCTGATCCTCAGAAAGGAGCTCGATCATGCGGATCCTTGCCATTGAATCCTCCTGCGACGAGACCGCCGTTGCCATCGTGGAGGACGGAAGACGCATCCTGACGGACTGCATCGCCTCGCAGGTCGCGCTGCACCGCGAATACGGCGGCGTTGTGCCGGAGATCGCCTCGCGCAAGCATATTGAGGCCATCTACGGTCTTGCCGAGCAGGCGCTGGAGAACACCGGCCTGACGCGCGGCGAGCTGGACGCCGTCGCCGTGACCTATGCGCCCGGCCTTATCGGCGCGCTGCTCGTCGGCGTGAATTTTGCCAAGGCGGCTGCACTGGCGCTCGATGTGCCGCTCATTCCGGTCCACCACATCAAGGGCCATATCGCGGCCAACTATCTGGCCTACCCGGATCTGGAGCCGCCGTTTCTGTGCCTTGTCGTCTCCGGCGGGCACACCATGTTCGTCGATGTCGAGGACTATACGAAGCTGCGCATTCTCGGCGGCACGCGCGACGACGCGGCAGGGGAGTGCTTCGACAAGGTCGCGCGGCTGCTCGGCATGCCATACCCCGGCGGCGCGGCCCTTGACCGCGCGGCGCAGGGCGGAGACCCGTCGCGCTATCCCATGCCCCGGCCGCACCTGAGCGGCAATCCGCTAGACCTGTCGTTCTCCGGCCTGAAGACTTCGGCCGTGAATCTCATCCATAACGCCGGGCAGAAGGGCGAGCAGATCGTCATCCCGGACCTCTGCGCCGCCTTCTCGGAGGCTGTGTGTGGCATGCTCGTGCCGCGCGCCATGCTGGCGCTGGAACAGACGGGGCGGAAAACGCTGGCCGTGGCGGGCGGCGTGGCCGCCAACAGCCGCGCTGCGCTGCAGCGGGAGACGGCCGCCCGCGGTGTGCGCCTTTGCATGCCGCCGCTGTCGCTGTGCGGCGACAACGGCGCGATGATCGGCGCGCAGGCGTATTATGAGTATCTCGCTGGCAACATCGCCGACCAGACGCTCAATGCCTATGCCACGCGCTCCATGGAGGGCGAGGCCTTATAAGACCCAAAAAAATCAATGCAGGATGTCGATCGGCATCCTGCATTTTAATTTCCTGTTACCTGCCTGTAAATTTTTGTCACAAACGGGGTTATGTCAACTCCGGAACATGGCACCGCTGTGCAGAGGCGTTTTTGCAGGGCTGTGCACAACTGCCCGAAATCCCCGCGAAAGCCCGCTAAATCAGGGGTCCTGCTGTGCACAACCTTGTGCAGAATGTGAATAACTCCTGTGGATGGCAGTTTTGCCCTTCATTATTGTCAACTTCCGACCGGATCGGCCTGCGGGCAGAAAAGGAAATGATTCCTGCATTTTTGTCACTGCGCAGGAACGGCAAACGGCTTCCCGGCCAGCACGACCTCGCGCAGGAAGCGGAACGTCTCCTTTTCGCCGCGGTCGCGCAGCATGGTCAGCACATAGAGAAGCTCGCGGCGCGTGTCCGGGTGCATCATCGAGCCATCGCGGACCTCCTCGGCGTGGACGAGATAGTTGAGGGCATCGGCGTCCGTGTAGGCGCTGCCGTGGTAAATTTTACAGGCGGCGATGCGGTCCATGACCATCTCCACAAAGAATTTGCGCGGCATCGGCACGGCGCGGTAGACCTTCGTCTTCGGGTCGATGTCCGTCCAGTATTCGTAGTGGTGGCGGTTGCGGCCCTTGTGGTGCATCCATGCGGCGGAGTAGCCATAGAGCTCGCGCTCATAGGAGTTCGGGCTGCGCGTCCCCTGATAGTATTTCGCGCCGGTCCAGAACTCTGTGGGGGAGTATTTGGACAGGTCGTGCGTCAGGCCGCGCCAATACAGCCCGACGCGGAAGCAGTGACTGCGCACCTTCCAGCGGTGGTGCGTGATGGTACAGAAATGTTTCCATGGATGCATTTGTGATCGTTCCCTTCAGGTTTCTTTTGTCAGCGCGTCCTCCAGCTTCTGCAGGGCGCGTTTTTCGATGCGGCTGACATAGCTGCGGCTGATGCCGCACTGCGCGGCGATCTCCCGCTGTGTCAGCGGCTTGCGGTTGCCCAGCCCGTAGCGCAGCAGAATGATGCGCTGCTCGCGCGGGGTCAGGCAGGTGTTCACGGCGGCGTGGAGCCTGCCGTAGATCTCTTTTTCGGACAGCTGCTCGAACAGATCCTCCTCCGAGCAGATCACGTCCATCAGCGACAGCGCGTTGCCATCCCGCCCGGTCTCGATGCATTCCGAGAGCGAAACGTCTGACGCGCTCTTCCGCTGCCCGCGGAAGTACATGAGGATCTCATTTGCAATCCACCCGGCGGAGCGTCACGCGCAGCGTTTCGCCGTCCCAGCGGAGCTGCTCCGTCAGGGCCTCAAGGACGCGCTGCGTCCAGCGAATGGTGTCCAGGCAATCGCGGAGCACGAGGGGGATCCGGTCCGGCGGCGCAGGGGAGGATTCAGGCAGGCCGCGCCGCAGCCCCCGGAGTGCGGCCGCCAGCGCGGCATGGTCCTCCGGCAGGGCGCAGAGCATGGCGCGCACGGCGGCGTCTGCTGCAGTGCCAGGAACGTTCGGGCAGCTGCATTGTTCCCGTCCGCCGGTCGATTTCGCACGGCAGACATAGGAAAAGCGCTCGCCGTCTGCCGCGCGGCGGTATTTGGCATACATCGGTCGGCCGCATCGGCACTGCAGCAGACCGGCTAACAGGGCGGGCGTCTCGTGCTCCGTACGCGGCGTGCGGCAGTCCGTCCGCCGGAGCCGCTCCTGCACGGCGGCCCACTGTGAGCCGGGGATGAGCCCGGGGTGCTGCCCGACCGCAACGATCCAGGCCTCCGGCGGCAGGGCGACGGCGGTGCGGCCGCGGGACTGATCCGTGCGGTGATAGGCAAGGACGCCGTGCCGCCCGTCAAACTCCTTCTGCGCAGCGGAAAGCTCCGTGCCTGCCGCCCGGAGCCAGGCAAGCATATCCGCATCCGCCCGCGCATAGACCGGGTTGTGCAGGATATCGCGCACGGCGTGGCGCGTGAACGCGTTGCCGTTTTTTGTGGTAATACCGCGCTCCTGCAGTCCCTTTACAACGGCTGTCAGAGAGCCGAGGCGTGCGAACAGGCTGTACATGGCCTTGACGGTCTCCGCCTCCTCCGGAAGAAGCCGCAGGCGGCAGGCACGCTTTGTTCGCCCGTCGACGGTGACGGCCTGTACGGCCTCCGAGGCAAAGCCGGTCGGTGTGATGCCGCCGAGCCAGCGGCCGGTCTTGGCCAGCTCACGGAGGTTGTCACGGATGCGCTCGGCAATGGTCTCGCGCTCAAGCTGCGAGAAGACGGATGCAATGTACATCATGGCCCGGCCCATGGGCGTGGACGTGTCGAACTGCTCCCGAATGGAAACGAACGCCACGTTCAGCTGCGCCAGCCGCTCGATGAGGGCGGTGAAGTCTCCGATGCTGCGGCTGATCCGGTCGAGCCGGTAGACGATGAGCATACGGAAGCGCCCGGCCTCGGCCGCGCGCATCATCCGCCGGAAGGCGGGGCGGTTCAGGTCCCCGCCGGAGAAGCCGTCATCTTCAAAAATTTCCGGCTCCGGCGCGTCCGGCTCGTGCGCGCGGAGATACTGGCGGCATAGCTCGATCTGGTTGCCCACGCTTTCACCCTTGCCGGTGAAGCGGGATTTTCGGGAGTAGATCGCAATGCCTTGTTCGTGCAATGGCAGCACCACCCTGCTATGTGATGTGCTCTCCTTCATGATAGCATAAGGAGGCAGGAAAGTAAATGCCGCCCGGCTGGAATTTATGCCCGGCTGCGCCAGACATCTTTGTACAATGCAAACAAAATCCGAAAAAATTTTGGAATAATTGTTGACAAAACCGTGTAGAAAATGGTATTGTAAGTAGGGCGCGGGAAGGACCGCGCCGGGATAACACCGGAACTGAATAAGTGTCGGATGATTGGTCCGGGAGAGACCGCGCGCTGCGCGGCGCCGAAGGGGAATGCAGAAGCTCTCAGGCAAAAGGGTCGGGCGATGACGACACTCCGAAGAGTGCGGCGGCAGCCGCACGCCGAAGGTGCAACCTGCCGGAAACGGCGGGGAATCTCTCAGGTAATGGACGGAGGCACGAAGCCAAGGGGCCGTGTGTCTCAGACTGTCAAAAAACCTGCCAAGCCAAAAGCTTCGGAGGGAAGAAAAGTGTGAAAGGAAACCGTCAGGGTGTCCTTTCGCGTTTGATCACCCGCCGCAGCGGCGGAATTGCAAAATATTACTACAAAATTTTATTTTGCAATTCTGAATGCAGCTTGGCGAAAAGCCCCGAAGGGACTTTTTGACAAGCTGAGGCACGAAGCCATGGGGCTTTGTGTCTTTTTTCATATCCGGCGGCCGTGAAATGCGGCGAAATCATAAAGGAGGAACCCAGTAATGAGCGAACTCAAGCGCACCCAGCTCTATGACGTCCATGTAGCGGCAGGCGCCTCTATGGTGGATTTCGGCGGATGGGAGATGCCCATCCAGTACCCCAGCGGCATTGTGGCAGAGCACCTGTATACCCGCCATGCCTGCAGCCTCTTTGACGTCTCCCATATGGGCCGCGTGCTCGTCGAGGGCCCGGACCGCGTTGCCTTTCTGCAGCATGTGCTCAGCAGCAACGTCGAGAGTCTGGACCTCAACATGGCGCAGTACTGCATCATCCCCACCGAGAACGGCTCCGCCGTCGACGACGCCTATCTCTACCGCTTTGAAGAGGAACGGTTCCTGCTTGTCGTAAATGCGGCGAACACGGAAAAGGACCTTGCGCACCTGCGCGAGGCAATGAAGAACTATAACTGTACCATGACGGAGATCACGAAGGACTGGGCAGCCATTGCCGTGCAGGGCCCGAAGTGCAAGGACATCCTCATGACGCTCTCCGGCGGCGTGCAGCTCACCGAGCCGATGAAGAACGCGCTCGGCACCGTCACGCTCGAGGGCCGTCTGGTCCGCGTGGCCAAGACGGGCTACACGGGCGAGCCGCTCGGCTTTGAGGTCTACTGCCGCAGCGAGGACGCCGCCTGGCTGTGGAACCGCCTTGTGGAGCTCGGCGCAAAGCCCGCTGGTCTCGGCGCGCGCGACACGCTCCGCCTCGAGGCTGCTCTGCCGCTGTACGGCCATGAGATGGGCCTTGATCCCGCGGGAAACGAGATGCCGATCTTCGCCGTGCCGCTGGCCAAGTTTGCCGTCAGCTTTGCGCCCCAGAAGGGCGACTTTATCGGCCGCAAGCCGCTCGAGCAGCAGTTTGCCGCCTTCAAGCGCATCATGAACCGCGACTTCAGCGATCTGTCTGTGCTGCCGCGCCGCATCCAGCCTATCACGCTGCTCGACCGCGGCGTCATGCGCGCCGGTATGCCCGTCTACCGTGGTGAGAAGCAGGTCGGCTGGGTGACGAGCGGCACGATGGTTCCGTATTACGTCGCCGAGGGCGAGGGCCTGCAGACCGTCATCACCGACGAGACGGCCAAGCGCGCCATCGGCCTGTGCTACATCGACAGCGACATCCTCACGGATGACACCGTGGAGGTCGATATCCGCGGCAAGCGGCTCAAGGCCGTCATTCCCGCGAACCATATGAGCGTCAGCGCGCCGCCGTTCGCGCGTCCGCTGCTGTATCGCCCGGAGGAGAAGGATCCCGTCGGCTCTCTCGAGAACCTGCCCGGCAAGGCCTTCGAGCTGCTGAAGAAGGCCGAGGAGAACCACTTGTGGCGCCAGAAACAGTGCATCAACCTCATTCCGTCCGAGAATACGCCGAGCCACGCCGTGCAGATGCTCAGCGCCAGCGACCCCAGCTGCCGCTATGCCGAGCACAAGAAGGTCCTGTCGTTCTATGATAAGGATATCTTCTATTATCAGGGCACGAAGTTCATCGACGAGGTCGAGCGCCTGCTCGTCGAGCAGATGCGCCTGTACCTCGGCTGCGCGCAGGTCGAAACGCGCGTCGTCAGCGGCCAGATGAGCAATATGGCCACGTTCTCCGCCCTCATGGACTGGAAGAACCGCCTCGACCGCAAGCACACGCCGCAGCGCCTCGGCTATGTCATGAACAACCACATCATCAAGGGCGGCCACCTGTCGGCCCAGCCAATGGGCGCGCTGCGCGACTACGTTGCCGTCGATCCGAAGACGGAGCGCACGGCCGTCGTGAACTTCCCGGTATGCCGCGACAACATCTACAAGATCGACGTCGAGGGCACGAAGAAGCTCATCGACGAGTATCGCCCCGAGCTCATCATCTTCGGCAAGAGCATGGTCCTGCACCGCGAGCCGGTCGCAGAGATCCGCGCCTTTGTCGATGCGCAGAACATCCCCACGACGATCATGTACGATATGGCCCATGTGCTCGGCCTCATCGGAGACCACTTCCAGAACCCGTTTGCGGACGGCGCGGAGATCGTCACTGGCTCAACGCACAAGACGTTCTTCGGCCCGCAGCGCGGCGTCATCGGCGTGAATTATCAGCGCGAGGACCTCAAGTGGGGCCTGTGGGAGGCCATTGAGAGCCGCACGTTCCCGGGCAGCGTCTCGAACCACCACCTCGGCACGCAGCTCGGCATGCTGATGGCTGCCTATGAGATGAACCACTTCAAGGATGCCTATCAGAGCGCCATCATCGCCAATGCAAAGCACTTCGCCCGCGCGCTCAAGGCGCAGGGCCTCGATGTGCAGGGCGATCCCGCCATCGACTACACCGAAACGCATCAGGTCATCGTCTCCGTCGGCTACGGCACCGGCCCCGAGGTCGCAGAACGGCTCGAGGAGAACAACATCATCGTGAACTATCAGGCCACGCCGGAGGAAGAGGGCTTCACCGCCAGCGGCGCGCTGCGCATGGGCGTCAGTGAGATGACGCGCTTCGGCTTCGGCCCGGCAGAGTTCGACGAGCTGGCCGCGCTGATGGCAGACTGCATCCTGCGCGGCAAGGATATCTCAGAGGATGTCGTTCGCCTGCGCAGCCGCTTCACGAAGATGCACTACTGCTTCAACGACGCGGAGTTCAACGCCGCGCTCGATCGCTTCGCCGGAGAGATCGGCTTCTGAGATCAACAAAGTCCGCCCCGCATCCGCGGGGCGGAAAACCGACATGAAAAATACTGAAAAATTTATCTGGGAGGAACTACCATGAATTATCCTGTTGAGCTGCAGTACACGAAGTCCCACGAGTGGGTGAAGACCGAGGGCGACGTCACGGTCGTCGGCATTTCCGACTTCGCGCAGGATGCGCTGGGCGACGTCGTGTTTGTGAATCTGCCCGGCGTCGGTGACGAGGTCACGGCAGAAGAGGCCTTCGGCGATGTCGAGTCCGTCAAGGCCGTCAGCGATCTCGTCAGCCCGGTCACCGGCGTGGTGCTCGAGGTCAACGAGGAGCTGCTGGATCATCCCGAGCTGCTGAACAGCGATCCCTACGGCAACTGGCTCATCAAGGTCGAGCAGGTGACCGATACGGAAGAGCTGCTGGATGCCGCCGCCTACGAGGCCTTCTGCGCGCAGGAGGGCTGACATGGGCAGCTATGTTCCCAACACCCCCGAAGAGCGGCAGGAGATGCTGCGGGCCATCGGCCTGCACGACTTCCGCGAGCTCTACGGCGATGTGCCCGCGTCCATGTATCTGGACCGGCCGCTCGATCTGCCGTCCGGCATGAGCGAGCTGGAGGTGCGGCGGACCATGACGGAGCTGGCAGGGGAGAACAAGGTGTTTTCCACCATTCTCCGCGGCGCCGGAGCCTATGACCACTACATCCCCTCCATCGTGAAGTATATCCCGGCAAAAGAGGAGTTCCTGACGGCCTACACGCCCTATCAGGCGGAGCTGAGCCAGGGCATCCTCCAGTCCATCTTTGAATATCAGACCATGATCTGCGAGCTGACGGGCATGGATGTCTCCAATGCGTCCGTCTATGACGGCGCGACAGCCGCCGCCGAGGCAGCAGCCATGTGCCGCGACCGTAAGCGCCGCGTGACGCTGATCTCCGGCGCGGCCCATCCCGACGTTATCAACACCGTCCGTACCTACTGCTACGGCACGGGCGACGAGCTGCGCGTCATCCCCGTCAAGGACGGAAAGACCGATCCGGACGCCCTGCGCGAGCTTCTGACGGCCGGAGACGTCTCCGGTGTGTGCGTCCAGCAGCCGAACTTCTTCGGCCAGCTCGAGGATGCCGAGGCACTCGGTGAGATCATCCATGCAGCGGGCGCGCTGTATATCCTCAGCTGCAACCCCATCGCCCTCGGCATCCTGAAGACGCCGAAGGAATGCGGCGCGGATATCGCCGTCGGTGAGGGACAGCCGCTCGGTATGCCCCTCGGCTGGGGCGGCCCGTATCTCGGCTTCATGGCCGCTACGTCGAAGCACATGCGCAAGCTGCCGGGCCGCATCGTCGGCCAGACGGTCGATTCGCACGGCGAGCGCTGCTTTGTCCTGTCGCTGCAGGCGCGCGAGCAGCACATCCGCCGCGAGAAGGCCAGCAGCAACATCTGCTCGAATGAGGCGCTGTGCGCGCTGACGGCGGGCGTTTATCTCTCAGCCATGGGTCCGGAGGGCCTTGCCGAGGCTGCGCGCCAGAGCATGGCCAAGGCGCACTATCTTGCCCGCGGCCTTGCGGCCATCGAGGGCGTGACGCTGCGCTATTCCGGCGAATTCTTCCATGAGTTCGTCACGGATCTGCCGAAGCAGGACGAGATCCTTGCTGCGCTGGAGCAGGCCGATATCCTCGGCGGTCTTCCGCTGGAGGGCGGCATCCTGTGGCTGTCTCTTATACACATCTCCGAGCCCACGAGACCCTAAGACA
>ERZ1026975.667-NODE-667-length-20416-cov-4.693139_pt1 | contig 20416 bp, 21 predicted proteins | sample MGYA00519561_ERZ1026975 | MGnify/ENA primary metagenome ERZ1026975 (study PRJEB26926, sample SAMN06164672) | human gut metagenome | biome: ENVO:00009003; feature: ENVO:2100002; material: ENVO:00002003 | host: Homo sapiens | place: USA | collected 2012 ... | reverse complement strand
GCCCACCGCCGCAGCACTGCGGGAGCTGGGCTTTCAGACCTTCATCGTAGATTACCGCCTGTCTCCCTATACGCAGGAGGAAGGTGCGCTGGATGTGGCGAGAGCCGTTCGCTTCATCCGCAAAAATGCGGAGGTCTACGGCATTGACCCGGATGATATTGCTGTCATGGGCTTTTCGACAGGCGGCATTCAGGCCGGTGAATTTCTGATGCACTATGACGAAGATGTGACCGGCACGGCGCTGGACAGCACCTATGTGCCGGACGAGCTGGACGCCGTTCACGCCTATGCCTCCGCCGCAGGCATGATCTATTCCTTCTATGGCCGCCTCAGCGTGGGAAATATGGATGCAAGCTGGTTGACCGAGGGCAATTTGCCGCCGACCTTCTATGTCTACGGCACCGAGGATCCCTTCTATCGTCAGTTCCAGAAGCAATATGATGTGATCTCTGGAATGGGCATTTCCACCGGGCGCATCGTGCTGAACGGCTGGCCTCACGGCTTCGGCTCAGACGGCGGCTGGGTCAAGGATTATGCCGCATGGCTGGAAACAGTTTTCAGTGAAATGGAGTGACCGACATGAAGAAAATAACAGCGGGCAGGGATATTTTAGGTGAATTTGCGCCGAAGTTCGCACAGCTCAATGATGATGTTCTTTTCGGTGAGGTTTGGAGCCGGGAAAGCGAGCTTTCCGCTCGTGACCGTTCCCTCATCACCGTGACAGCACTGATGGCGCAGGGGCTGACGGATACCTCTTTCGGACATCATCTGCAAATGGCCAAGGAAAACGGAATTACCCGCAGTGAAATTGTGGAGATCCTGACACACGCCGCATTTTATGCGGGTTGGCCGAAGGCATGGGCAGTATTCCGCATGGCAAAGGACATCTGGGCAGACGAGGAAAGCGCCGACGAAAAGCAGCATCATCAAAACAGTATGGTTTTTTCCATCGGTGCGCCCAATGACAGCTTTGCACAGTATTTCAGCGGGCGGAGCTATCTTGCGCCAGTCTCCACGGAGCAGGTCAAAATCTTCAATGTGACCTTTGAACCCGGCTGCCGCAACAACTGGCATATCCACGATGCGGCCAAGGGCGGCGGGCAGATTCTCGTCTGCGTGGCAGGCCGGGGCTACTATCAGGAATGGGGCAAGGAGCCGCAGGAGCTGCACCCCGGCGATGTGATCAACATTATGCCCGGTGTCAAGCACTGGCACGGCGCTGCGCCGGACAGCTGGTTTTCCCATCTGGCTGTGGAAGTACCTGGAGAAAACTGCCGCAGTCAGTGGTGTGAGCCGGTGAGTGAAGAAGAATATCAAAAACTGAAATGAGGAGACAGGTTACCATGAGCAAGAAAGTTTTAATCCTGTCCGGAAGTCCCCGCAAAGGTGGCAACTCGGACATTCTGTGTGACGAATTCGCACGCGGCGCACAGGAAGCGGGTAACGAGGTGGAAAAGATCCGTGTGGCAAGCAAGAAGATCCACCCCTGTTCCGCCTGCTACTACTGCCGTGACCACGGCGGAGCCTGCGTTCACAAGGATGACATGGCCGAAGTCCTGCAAAAGATGATCGATTCCGATGTGCTGGTGCTGGCCAGTCCGGTCTATTTCTACTCCATCGACGCCCAACTGAAAGCGGTCATTGACCGCACGGTGGCTCGATGGCTGGAGGTCAAGAACAAGGAGTTTTACTACATCGTCACCATGGCAGACGAAGTCCATTCGTCCGCTGATACCACACTGGCTTGCTTCCGAGGCTATGCCGACTGCGTGGAAGGTGCGGTAGAAAAGGGTGTTATCATCGGCAGCGGCGTCTATGAGCCGGGCAAGGTGAAAAATACCCTCGCTATGAAGCAGGCCTATGAAATGGGAAAGAATGTGTAAAGGAGCATTGCAATGTGCACTCTATTCATCAACGGCAGTCCCAACAAAAACGGCAACACCGCCGCGCTGGCAGCGGAGCTGCTGAAAGGCAAAGAATATGAAACCCTGAATCTGACTGACTACACCATCGGCGCTTACGGCCAGAACCTTCCCGGTGACGGACTGGATGCTGTTATCAACGCCATGAAGCAGGCGGATACCATCGTCATCGGCTCTCCTGTCTACTGGCACAATATTTGCGGCAGCGTCCGCAATGTGCTGGACCGGTTCTATGGTAAGGTGGAAAACGGTTCGCTGTCCGGCCGCAGGCTGTACTTTGTATTTCAGGGCGCTGCCCCTGAAAAATGGATGCTGGAGGCGGGCGAGTACACCATGAAGCGCTTCGCCGCCCTCTACGGTATGACCTACGGCGGCATGGCGACCAATGAAAACAAAGCCACGAAACTTGGAAAGAACATTTAAGGAGGAATCTTTATGGAATACGCAACTCTCAATAACGGCGTGAAAATGCCCATGGCCGGTATCGGCACCTTTCTTTTGACCCCGGACGAGGCGGAGGCCTCCTGCGTCAGCGCTTTGCTGGATGGCTATCGCCTGATTGACACGGCAAACGCCTATGTGAACGAAAAGGCCGTTGGCCGCGCCATGAAGAAGTCCGACTTGCAGCGGGAGGAGATTTTTCTCGAAACGAAGCTGTGGCCCAGCTTCTATGAGCAACCCGATGCGGTGGACAAAACCCTTGCCCGGCTGGATACCCCCTACATCGACCTGTTGCTGATCCACCAGCCCGCAGGCAACTATGTGGCGGGCTACCGCCAGATGGAAAAGGCGTACAAGGAGGGCAAAGTGCGTGCCATTGGCCTGTCCAACTTCAACAAGGAACAGATCGAGGAAATCCTCTCTATCTGCGAAGTAAAGCCCGCTGTCTTGCAGACAGAGCTGCACCCCTACCATCAGGAGCCGGAGCTGAAAGCCTTTCTGAAGGAGAACGGCATTGTGCCGCAGGCGTGGTATCCGCTGGGCCACGGCGACAAGGCACTGCTTCAGGAGCCGCTGTTTGCTCAGCTTGGTAAGAAGTACGGTAAGTCCGCGCCTCAGATCATTCTCCGCTGGCACATCCAGAGCGGCAACATCGTCATCCCCGGATCCAAGAACCCCGACCATATCAAGTCCAACTTTGACCTGTTCGACTTTGCTCTGACAGAGGACGAAATGGCGCAGGTCGCTGCCCTCAACAAGAACGTGCGCTACTACACCAGCACCCCGGAAATGCTCAAAAAGTACGCGGAAATGGTTCCGCCGGTGGACGAGCAGAAGTGAATCGATTTCTTTCGCTTGCTGTGACTATTGTGTTGATACTGACTCTCGCGGGGTGCGGAGCCGGTACAGCAGCGCCGACCCAGCCGGGAAGCCTTCCCACAGAAGATGCCGCCACCCAGCTGGAAACGACACCTGAACCGAGTGGCACACCGACTGTTGAACCGTCGGAAAGCACATCATCGGCAGCCACATCCGAGCCGGTTCAGACTGGCCTGTTTGCAGAGCAAATCTTCTCCGGCGCGGACGGTGACATCCATTACAGCTATTATCTGCCAGACAGTTACGATGGCAGCCGCAAGTTTCCGATGATGGTCGTTATGCCGGGCTATAACATGATGTGGTTCGGTGAAGATTCTTCCGGCAGCAATCTGAATTGGAGTGGCTTTACCGCATGGACAAGGCTGGACACCGAGATGGTCGTGGTTTCTGCACAGCTCACGGACTGGGGTGAAAAATCCGCCCGGCAGGCCATTGAGTTGACGGAATACTTCATCGAGAATTTTGCCGTGGATACCGGCCGGATCTATGCCGCTGGGTATTCCGCAGGCGGCGAAACCATGTCCCGTGCGGTGGCCATGCGGCCCGACCTGTACGCCGCCTATCTCCACGGCGCTTCTCAGTGGGATGGCAGCTATGCACCCATTGCGGAGAATAGTGTGGCAATCTATATCTACATGGCCGAGGGCGACGAATATTACGGCAGCGGCAAGGCCCGCTCGGCCTATGAGAATCTCCACGAAGCCTATGAAAACGCCGGTTGGAGCGATGCCGACATCGACCGTGTTCTGCGCATCGAAACGCCGGACAACACCTTCTTCAACGAAAAGGGCATTTACAATTACCACGGCGGCGCCAATGTGGTCTTTGACGACCCGGACAATTTGAACTGGGTGATCTCTCACAGCAAAGGATGAGAACATGAAACCAATTCTCAAAATCAAAATCGCCGTAGATGCGGCCATGTCGGTGTCCATGCTGCTTCTGATGGCCTACGGCCTTGTGGGCGAGGCCGCCCACGAGTGGATCGGTATGGGAATGTTCGTCCTGTTCGTTCTACACCATATTTTGAACCGCCGGTGGATCAAGGCAGTGCCGCAGGGACGCTATACGCCCCTGCGGATGGTGCAGGCGGCACTCATCGGGCTGATTTTTCTGTGTATGGTCGGCTCCATGATCAGCGGCATTGTGCTGTCCCGCCATGTGTTTGCGTTTCTTCCCAAGCACGGCGGCTATGAACTGGCCGGAAAACTGCATATTCTCTGCGCCTTTTGGGGCTTTGTGTTGATGAGCCTGCATTTGGGAATGCACTGGAATATGCTTATGACCATGGCACGGAAACACTTGCAGCCGAGCAAAATACGCACATGGGCGCTCCGAATTGCCGGATATTCTTTCGCTGCCTACGGAGTCGTGACCTTCGTTCGCCGGGATGTGGGACTTTACCTGCTGCTGAAAAGCCATTTCGTGTTCTTTGATTATTCCGAGCCGCTCATCGCTTTCCTGCTGGACTATCTGGCGGTGATGGGACTGTTTGTAGCAGTCGGATTTTTGCTTTTACATGTAATTAAGCCCGCCCGTTCCGCTGAATAATTCAAACGATTTCATATTGTACCTCTTGTTCTGACAAAGTCAGTTACCATCATGTCGAGCTTGGCACAGGAAGAAAGCTGCTCCATATCCGAGAATGTTACCCGGGGACAGAGAAAACGGTTTGCCGATGGAAAGGTCAACCTCCCATACAAGCAGTTCCTCGGCTATCGCAAAGGAGCGGACGGTTTTCCAGAAGTCGTTCCGGAGGAGGCGATCGTTGTCCGCCGGATTTATACTCGATTCATGGAGGGGTTGATGCCGGGAGCCATCGCAAAGGAGCTGACAGCAGATGGGATTCCGACTCCATCGAGAAAACAACGCTGGCAGACCAGTACAGTGGAAAGCATCCTTCAAAACGAGAAATACAAGGGTGCTGCACTCCTTCAGAAATGCTTCACGGTCGATTTCCTCACAAAAAAGAGGAAGGTCAATGAGGGCGAGGTGCCGCAGTATTATGTGGAACACAGCCATGAGCCGATCATTACGCCGGAAGAGTTCGACAAAGTTCAGACGGAGCTTGCGCGGCGCAAGCAGATCAGCCGCCAGTACAGCGGAAAAAGCATTTTTTCTTCCCGCATCGTCTGCGGGGACTGCGGCTCCTACTTTGGCTCGAAAGTCTGGAACTCGACCTCAAAATACCGCAGAGTCATCTGGCAATGCAACAGTAAATTCAAGGGCGAGCACAAATGCGAAACGCCGCATCTGGACGAGGAAACTATCAAAGTGCAGTTTGTGTCCGCCCTCAACACCATTATCGACAGTAAGGACAACATCCTTGAGGACTGCCGTTTGATGCAAGCCACCCTGACGGACTGCACGGGCATTGATACAGAAATCGAGAGCCTGCTTGAGGAAATCGATGTGGTGACCGAACTGACAAAACGCTGCATTGCAGAGAATTCGCAAACGGCGCAGAACCAGGAGGAGTACGCCGCCCGGTACAATGGGTTTGTGGAGCGGTACGAAAAAGCCAAAGCACAGCTTGAGCAGCTCCGCGCCACAAGGGCTGCTCGGGAAGCCCAGGCAGAAGCCATCGGAGCATTTATGTTTGAGGTGCAGGAATTGAATGCCCTCACCGATTTCGACGATAAGCTCTGGCTGACAGTCATTGACACAGTGACCGTCCACGCCGATGGGCGGATGACTTTCAAATTACAAGGCGGAACAGAGATTGGTGTATAAGCAATAGAGAATGCGCAGAAATTCGGTGAAGATGTGCAAAATTTTCTGAACACCACGCAAATCAGTATTGTTTTCCAAAATCCATAGCTAATTATATCCCCCCGGGAGGCTTCCGAAGAATATTCCAATCTGCTATAGTTTAGTTGTTAGACTGGTATTGACTGGGGAACTACCCCTCGTCTTTTACTTAGGGGAGAATTATGAAGCGAGCAAAACTCATTATAAGTCGGATATTACAGATCATACCGATTCTGCTGATTGTCACGATTTTGGCATTTGTTCTGAGTAGTGCGTCTGCAGGTGATGTTGCGACGGTTACGCTGCAGAGTCGAGGCATGCAGGTTACGGAAGAAAGTCTGGCGGCGATCAGAGAGGAACTGGGGCTGAATGCCCCTATTTACTTACAGTACTGGAACTGGCTGAAAAATGCTGTGCGCTTCGACTTCGGAAACTCTTTTCAAACAGGACGCCCGGTTTCGGAAGAAATTCTCTCCCGCTTTCCGGCTACACTGGAATTGGTGCTGGTTGCTACGCTGATCTCACTGCTAATGTCCATTCCGTTGGCTGTACTTTCTGCAAGATACAAGGGCTCTGCGTTTGACCATGGTATTCGGGCTGCCTCTTCTATCAGCGCAACAATGCCGGACTTTTGGCTGGGCCTGATGCTCCTGTACTTCTTTGCAGTGCAGCTAAAGATCGCACCGGTGGTTTCCGGGAGTAGTATGAAGAACATCTTCCTGCCAGCTTTTACGCTCAGCGTTGCCAATACGGCGGTCTATACACGGGTCCTGCGTGGAAATCTTCTGGAGGCAAACAGCGGGGATTATATCCTTGCTGCCCGAGCTCGTGGACTGGGGAAAAGCACTGCGTTGGTGAAGCATGGTCTGAAAAACTCTATGCTCCCAATGGTGACACTGATCGGTGTGAATTTCGGAAAAATGTTGAGCGGCCAAGTGGCTGTTGAGACGATTTTTCATGGAACGGCATTGGACAGTTTGCCATCAGCTGCATGAAGCAGAAGGATTTACCTGTGATTCAAGGCTACATCATTGTGGTATCGGTAACATACATCCTGATCAATTTGGCCTTGGATATTATTTATGTGTTTATCGATCCCCGGATCGCGTCGAAATAAGGCAGGTATTTGCAGAAATGGGAAAGAACATCTTAAATAAACTGACTCACAATCGCTCTGCCATGATTGGCCTATCTGTCATTGTGGTGCTGCTATTTGTGGGAATTTTTGCAGATAAACTGACGACACATAACCCGGAGCTGACGGATATTACGAATAAGTTCCTGCCTGCATCCCGGGAATATCCCATCGGGACAGACCAGATGGGCAGATGTATGCTTTGCCGACTTGTTTTTGGCATCCGAGTTAGTATGTTCTCCGCAATCAAGGTTACTTTTATCATTGTACTGATCGGCGTGCTTCTTGGCCTTATGGCCGGATATTGCGGCGGGGTGATCGATAATCTGATTATGCGTCTGGCCGATATTGCCTCTACATTTCCTTCAACGCTGCTGGCACTGGCCATTGTGGGTATATTTGAACCGGGGCTTGAGAATCTCGTGTTGGTATTTATCTGCCTCTGGTGGGCACCATTTGCTCGTATGGTCCGCAGTTCTGTCATCAAGTTGAAGGAGACGGAATTCGTTTTGGCGGCAGAGGCCAGCGGCTGCAGCCGGCTGGCAATTGTTGGAAAGCATATTCTGCCTAATACGCTCTCTTCCATCATTGTATATGCCACATTGCGCATTGCAGCGGTGATTACGCATATTGCCAGCTTTTCCTTTATTGGTCTGGGTTCTCAGCCACCAACGCCAGATTGGGGTGTCATGCTCAACGATGGTCGTCAGTACATCGATACCCATCTGGAAATGCTTCTTTGGCCGGGACTTGCAATTGTGATTGTGGTGTTTGCATTTAACCTTTTGGCGAGGGATTGAACGATGCCTTGACCCCGACAGAAGGGGAAAACGCCGTTGTGAAAGAAGCGGGTGATAAAAATGCCTGAGGCTCCCATTCTGGAAGTCAAGGACCTGAAAACCTATTTTTATTCCAAAGACTCGTTTGTAAAAGCGGTGGATGGCGTGTCATTGTGTGCGTATGCCGGACGGATAACCGCATTGATTGGCGGTTCCGGTAGCGGAAAATCCGTGATGTCACGCTCTATTATGGGGCTGATTGACGCACCCGGTAAAATTGTAGGAGGAGAGGTTTGGCTGAATGGCAGAGACCTTCGCACCTTATCGGAGAAGCAGATGCGAAAGATCCGTGGCAGAGAAATCGCAATGATTCTTCAGGAGCCAACAGCGGCCATGAATCCGGTAATTAAGGTGAAAAATCACCTTTTCGAGGCGGCTCGCTTTTATGAGTGCAAGAAGACAAGAGCGGAAAAACTGGCGGACTTCCGGGATGTGTTGCAGCGGGTAGGACTGAGAAACCCGAATCAGATTCTGGAGTCCTATCCCTTTGAGCTTTCTGGTGGTATGTGTCAGCGGGTGATGGTCGCTATGGGCATTATAGCCAATGCCAATGTCCTGATTGCCGATGAGCCTACTTCCTCTTTGGATCTAACAACGCAGGCATCTATTCTGGAAGAACTGTTGCGGCTTCGGGATCTCGGGATGGCGATTATCCTCATTACCCACGACTTGGGCGTTGTTGCGCAGACTGCCAATGATATGTACGTCATCAAGGACGGCAAAATCGTAGAAAGCGGAAGCGTACAGGAGGTATTTCGTGAACCGAAGCACCCATATACGCAATACCTGATGGAGCCCATCAACGCTGAGGAACTGAAATGAGTGAATGTGAAAATATAATTAAGGTAAATGGTCTAAGCAAGGCTTATAGCCGGGAAAAACCGCTGGTCTATGCTGTGTATCACGCTGAGTTTGCCATCCGAAAAGGGGAAACGTTAGGGCTGGTTGGAGAGTCCGGCTGCGGGAAAAGCACGTTGGGCAGATTGCTCCTCCGGCTGGAAAAGCCGACCAAGGGGACAATCCGCTTCAAAGATCAAGATATTACTGATTTTTCCTTTGGCCAAATGCGGAAGATCCGCAGTTCTATGCAGATGATTTTTCAGGGCAGCTCGAATGCATTCAATCCTTACTATACGGTCCGACAAATCATCGGAGAGCCTTTACAGAACTATCACAAAATGCACGGTGCCGAGCAGGCACAGTGTATTGTCTCTATGCTGGAGCGTGTGGGACTGGATGGAAGCTATCTGAGACGTTACAGCCATGAGCTTTCCGGCGGGCAGCGCCAGCGGGTAGGCATTGCCAGGGCTTTGATCTTGGAGCCGGAATTCGTTGTCTGTGATGAGGCAGTTTCCAGCATCGATTTTGCGCTGAAAAAGCAGATTTTAAAGCTGTTGGTAGACTTGAAGAAAAAGAATGGCACGACCTATCTGTTTATTTCACACGATATGGCGGCAGTGAAAGCGGTTTGCGACCGGATTATGGTTATGTATCTGGGGAATATTCTTGAGATCCTGCCAAGTGCCGATGCGGAGACGCTACACCCATACACGCAGGCCTTGATGGCGGCAACGCTGGAACCGGATCCGACCGTCAGGCGAGAGAAAAAAGTGCTCTTCAAAGAGGATGGTGCGCAGATAATTCCGAAGGCTGGCTGTGTATTTCAGTCCCGGTGCCTTTACGCCCGGGAAAAATGTACCTGCCAACGTCCGGAACTGGAGGAAGTCAGTGATGGCCACTTTGTGGCTTGCCACTATATAAAAAAGGAAAAACACGCGGAGGAAGAAAAGTGAAAAAGAGAGTCATTTCGATCCTAGCGGCATTGCTTTGCATGGCAACGCTGCTGAGCGCCTGCGGAAAGAGTTCCGATGGGCAGAGCACCGACAATGCAGACGGGAAAAAAGAAATCACGGTGGCCATCTATAAGGACGGTGCTATGGAGGAACTGGATGCCGCAACCTATAACGGACCCCATTTCCTGTACAAAATGATCTATGAAGGGTTTGTAGAGGACAACGGCGACGGCACGCTGATGCCGGTTTTAGCCAAAAATTGGGATATTTCCGACGACGGTAAGACCTACACCTACCATCTGTGGCAGGGCGTAAAGTTTTCAGACGGAACGGATTTCAATGCGGAGGCTGTCGAATTCAATCTGAAGCGCTGGATTAACAACGGTCGCTTCAGTTCCCTTACGTCCTACGCCGTTGACAATATTGAGATCATTGACGAGTACACGATTGCCGTTACCTATACCAACGCTTCTTACACCATCTTGATTGAGCAGACGTATCCACGCCCCAATCGGTTTCTGAGCCCCACTTCTATTCAAGACGACAGCAGTGTGACCGGCGTGTTTACGAAGCCTGTGGGTACAGGGCCGTGGATGCTGGAATCCTACACCAAGGACGAGGAATTCACGCTGGTTCCCAATCCCTACTATTGGGGCGAAAAGCCGCAGCTTGACCGCATCCGCTTCAAAGTGATTACAGATGCACAGGCCCGTGTCCTGGCGCTGAAAAGCGGCGAGGTAGATATTATCGGCGGCGACCTGATGGGTAAAATTCCTATGGAGGCACTGAACGAGCTCAAGAGCAGCGGCGAGTATGATGTGTATGTCACCGGAACCATGTGTTCCCACTTTGTTTCTTTCAATGAGGACAATGCGGCGCTTCAGGATGAAAATGTGCGTTTGGCACTGAATTATGCTGTGAATAAGAAATCCGTTGCAGAGGATCTCTATGACGGAAATGGTTTGGAAGCACACGGAATGTATCAGGACAGCGTACCCTATGTGACCTCCGAGAATAGCTATGCTTATCCCTATGACACGGACAAAGCTATCGAACTGCTGGAAAGCTCCGGCTGGGTGGATACCGATGGCGACGGTATCCGTGAAAAGAACGGAAAAAAGCTGAGTTTTGAATTCGTCTATTCTATAGATGAATTCCCTGAATGGAAATCTCTGGCAGAGTATCTGCAAACCGTCTATGGTCAGATTGGCGTGAAGATCAATCTGACTTGCCTGGATAAGAACGGTTATGCAGACGCAACGACCTCTAAGAAGTTCGATATCTGCCTGCGTCGGACCGCATCCGATTCCTGGGTCCCCCACAGCTCCTTGAAAGAACTGTTCTATCCCTATGCCGACCGGGACTATGCGCTGGTATGGACGGATGAGAAGGTTATTTCCATGATTGATGATGTTTTGTTGTGTCTGGATGAAACAGAGCGTCAGGCGAAATATGATGAGCTCTTCTCTTATATTTGTGAGCAGGCCTATACGGTACCAATCTATTATCCGACCACGGCTTTTGCTGTGAACGGAAATAAGGTCAGTGGATTTGAAGTTGGAGTAAACAACTATGCTCCCATTGAATGGGGAAAACTTGACGTAAAGTGACATGAAACAGGAAGAAAAATTGATCAAAAACTGGACGGAAAGCTCTTCTGGTTACAGTAGCAGTATTCTCAAAGAGCTACGCTCCTTTAAGCGTCAGGCTTGGACGGATCTGATCCTCCAAAATGCTGGCAGGGAAGGGAAACTTAAAATTTTGGATGTGGGCACTGGGCCGGGCTTTTTCGCAATTATTATGTCCCTTCAAGGCCATGATGTAACGGCGATTGACTGCACACAGGCCATGCTGGACGAAGCGCAGCACAATGCTGAACTTTTTGGCGTCCATCCCCAGTTCCTGTTGTCCGATACCCAAAGCCTGGATTTTCCCGACGACACATTCGATTTGGTAATCAGTCGTAATGTGGTATGGACCATCATGGACGCCGAGAAAGCTTTCCGGGAATGGCGCAGAGTTTTGAAGTCGGGTGGCCGGATGATTGCCTTTGATGCTAACTGGAATCTGCGCTTGTTTGATGAAAACAAGCGTAAGGAGTATGAACGGGATCAGGAGGAATACCGAGAAAAATATACGGATATTCCGTTCCCAGTTCATTCTGGGGACATGGATGACTTCCGTAGAGGAATGCCGCTTTGTGCGGAGATCCGCCCACAGTGGGATCTGTGCGCACTGGTTAGAACCGGATATAAGAAAATTCTCTGTGAAACTGATCTCCGGAAACAGATCTATGATGAGCGGGAGCAACTGATTAACCGCTCTTCACCCATGTTCATGCTGATTGGCGAAAAATAGTCGTTAAAAACTATGTTTTCTAGTGAAGTGCTAAAAAGGTCGAGTAGTATTTAGAATCAAATCGTGCTAAAGATACTAAAAGTGAATTGCAGTCTGAGTGCTGCAATTTCCTGGGTTTAATCGTCAGATAATGCACCCCCCTTTACCACCAATGCACCCCCTTTGAAAGTTAGGGGGGGTGCATTCTATCAAAATTAGAGTCATTTGCCAAACAAGGTTCGGACGAACACCTATTTCTTCAGCGGCGGTTTCGCCGTGAAGTGTTCGCTCTGATCCACAACAGAAAAGCGCCGTCTTGGGAGTGATCCCGAGGCGGCGCTTTTTCTCGCTATTCATACAAAGCGAAGCCCGTCTCGGCAGAGAGACGGGCGTCGGTGCGCCACGCGGATTACGTTGGGATGTTTTCAGCGCACGACTCGACCGGAGCCGTCGCCGCTGATCAGCTGATACACCTCATCCGGCGTAGAAAGGTTGAAGTCAAATTCGATCGAGTGCTTCAGGCAGGAGGCACCGAAGCCGTCACCAAGACCGACGCATCCGTCACCGATGCACAAACTGCCTTCACCTTTACCGACAGCGGCATCACCGTAGAAGGCAGCAGCGACGGCTACGAGTGCAACGGTACGGTGCTGACGATCGATGCCGCTGGTACTTACCTGCTCTCCGGCTCGTGTACGGACGGCTCAGTTAAAATTAAGAAGGGCACAACCGGTGTGAGGCTGATTCTGAGCGGTCTGAGCCTGACAAGCGCCGACACTGCGCCGATCACCTGCAACAAATCGAGCGAAGTCGTCATCGTCGCCGCAGACGGAACGGAAAATGTCCTGACCGACGCCGCCGCGAACAATGATGAATCGAATTCCGGCAACGAAAACGCCGAAAATGCCGTCATCAACTGCAAGGACGGCTCGGCCGTCACCCTCTGCGGCGCCGGGACGCTGACACTCAACGCCTACGGCAAAAACGGCATCAAGTCCGGCGCGACCACCGCAGAGGAAGGCGAAGCCTCCCTCACCATCCGCGAGCTGACGCTGAACATCAATGCCTCCGTCAATGACGCAATCAATGCCGAGCAGTATCTCGCCGTCGAAAGCGGCACGCTGAACCTCGCTACCGCAGACGTTGCGCTGCACTGCGATCTGATCATGGACATCGGCGCAGAAGGAACGGATGGTCCGACGATTGCCATTGCAGAGGTCTGCGAGGGCATCGAGGCCGCGGCGCTGAGCATCCGCTCAGGCGATATCAGCATTGTCTGCACGGACGATTGCCTGAACGCAGCAAATTCCGATCTTGCAAACTATGATTTCGCCATATATCTCCGGCGGCAATGTGACCGTATGGAGCGGCGGCAATGCCGACAACCAGCCCCTCGATGCCGACGGCACCATCGCCATCACCGGCGGCAGCGCCGGGATGGGCATGAATCTCAGCACCACGCAGGCCTACGTCACCTTCGGCTCTGCCGGGATAAGTGGCATGGGCAATATGGGCGGCCAGCCCGGTAGCTTTGGCGGCATGCAGCCCCCGCAGAACGGCGGCCAGCCCAAGAGCGATTCCAAAGTGAGCGGCAATTTCCAGCCGAGTGATGATTTCCGGCCCGGTGACATGACCTCCAACAATTCCATGTCCTCCGGTGGCAGCGCACCGTCCGACGGCTTCGGTGCTTCGCTGATCTCCGCCGGCAGCATCATGACCATTCTCGACCCCTCCGGCAGCACCGTCTACTCCGGCGAAGCGGCCTGCCGCGCCGCCTTCGTGTTCTTCTCCTCCGCTGATCTGAACACGGACAAGACCTACACGCTCTCCGCGGACAGCATTTCCGCCGCAACGGCCACCGCGCAGGCCGGCACGAGCACCGCGCAGAACGGCGGTCAGCCGGGTCAAATGCCCGGAAGCGGCTCGCAGCCCGGTCAACCGGGGGAAGGGCAGCAGCCCGGCGGCGATCCACCGGCCATGCCCGGCAGCGACAACAGCTCCGGTAACGCAATATAATCAAAGCGTGCCCGTCAAAAACTGGTGTCAGAAAAAACGATTGGTGTCAGGCACATTGTCTGACACCAATCGTTTGCTTACAGCCACCCCTGTGAGGAGGCTCAGAGGGTGTACTGCGGATAGGTTTTTTTAAACAGGGCGTCGATAGGCTCCTTCTCCGTTGCGTCAAAGCCGGAGGTACGTGTGACGCAAATGGCCGAGGCACACTGTGCATAGCAGACCGACTTTTCAAGGCTCCAGTCCTGCGCCAGCGAGGCCAGCAGCGCACCGGCAAAGGTGTCGCCCGCGCCGCCGGTATCAACCGCCTTCATAGGAATGCCGGGGAAATAACGTTTTTCCTTGTGGGTGACCAAAACCGTGCCCTTTTCGCCGAGGGTGATGATAACCGCCTCGCGCACGCCCTTGTCCAGCAGCACCTGCGCCGCAGCATAGGCCGTTTCGGTGTCTGTCACGGGAAGGCCGGTCAGCGACTGTGCCTCGCACTCGTTCGGTTTGATGATGGAGATATAGGGATACAGCGTCTCGTCGATCGGCGCGACCGGCGCGGGGTCGAGCATCGTCCGCACGCCAAGCGAGGCCGCAACGCGGATGGCATGGTCGACTGTTTTAAGCGGTATCTCCAGCTGCGCGCCGAGAATTTTTGCACCGCGGATGGTTTCGTAGAGATAGTCGACATCGCTGCAGGTGACCTGCCCGTTTGCACCGGGCACAACGACAATTTTGTTTTGCCCTGCTTCGTCAAGGAAAATACCCGCACTGCCGGTCGGCGTTGTCTCATCGAGGTAGACAAAGTCCGTGTGGATGCCGAGGTCGGCATACATCTGCTTTTGCGCGCGGCCGTGTGCATCGTTACCCAACCGCTCCAGCAGGAACACGTCACTGCCGAGCTTCTTCGCAACAACGGCCTGTCCCGAGCCCTTGCCGCCGACGACGATGTGATAATCGTCGCCGATCAGCGTCTCACCGCGGGCAGGCAGCTCCGGCGAGGTGAAGACGTGGCAAACGCTGCAGCTCCCAAGCACCACAACTCGGTTGTTCATCTGTCTTCCCTCCCGTCAGATGAGCTTCATTTCCTGAAGCCCTGCTTTGATGATTGCCTTCTGTTCGTCCGTTACGTACGTCATGTTGTGCGGCATTCTCGTCCCATGGAAGGGCATGTCCAGAAGCTCGCAGGCATAGAAATAGCCGTTCATGTCCGACGCAGTCTTCAGGAGCTTACGCACCTTCATAGAAAATTTCTGTGCCTGCATTGCGCCAATGGGGTCGTCGTTGTACCACGCGTCGGTGATGGCAAGGATGACCTTCGGGAAGGGCACGGACGTGGCCGAGATCACACCCACGCCGCCGACGGCCAGCATTGGCAGCGTCAGCGCATCGCTGCCCGCGATACACTGGAAGTCCGGATAGTTCACCTGCAGCAGAAGATCCTGCAATGCGGAGATGTTCTGCGTGCTATCCTTGTAGCCCAGGACGTTCGGGTGGGCGTTGGCAATCCGTGCAACCGTCCGCGGCGACATGGTATTGCCGGTTTGGGGGACATTATAAATATACGTCGGATAGTCCTCCGGGATGACCTCGTCAAAGAATTCCACCAGCGCCTGCTCGGTGTACGGGAAGACCGACGGCTGCGAGATGCAAACCGCGTCCACGCCGATGTCCATATAATCCTGCACAAGCTGCTTGGCGTTTTTGATGGAGTCCTCCATAACGTTCATCATGACCGGAACGCGGCCGGCCGCAGCGTTGCACAGCTCCTCGCCGACACGGCGCTTTTCCTCCATGGTCAGCAGGTACGTCTGCGTCGAAAGTCCTCCCATAAACAGGCCGTCGATGCCGTTTTTGATCTGAAACTCCACCATTTTCCGCACAGGGCCGAAATCCAGCTCCTGATTGGGCTGATACGCGACCATGATCTCGCTGATACTTCCGTCAAATTTTTTCTTTCTCATACGAATTTCCTTTCATTTCGTCGGGCGGTCAACACAGCCATAGTAAAATACGGCTCTGTTCGCCGGGTCAAGGCGCAGCGTCACATTCGGGGTAAGCTCGATGGCCTCGCCCGCCTTGTTCTTCGCGCGCCATGTGATCTCCGAGAAGATCACGATCGCGTCCGCCTCCTCAGTGACCTTGATGCTGTGAATGCAGTGCTCCCCGCAAAAGTCGCGGCACTGGGCGGCATACGACCGCTCAAACCCGGCCATATCCAGCGGGTTGTTCGGAAAATCGACCACAAGCCCCTCGCCCACGGTCAGTCTGGCCAGCTCGGAAAACGGCGCCTTGCCGTCGATCTTGCGATACCAGTCACGCAGAAACGCTTCGCCGAAGGCCGTTGTCTCTGTCATATTGTTCAATGCTCTGCACCTCTTTTTTAGCTGTCCTCGGGAGAGAACGGAATGGTCATGGCCTCTGGGCCGGTCACGCCCTTCTTGCGGTTGGCGATGGATACGATGACCAGAACGATCACTGTGGCCAAATAAGGCAGCATTTTCAGCAGCACCGGAGAAACTGCGATGCTGATGGCCTGCAGCTGGTAGGCCAGCGCCTCCATGCCGCCGAAAACATAGGCCGTGATCATCGCCGCCGAGGGCTTCCACATGGCGCAGGTCACGATGGCCAGAGCGATCCAGCCGCGGCCGCCGGTCATGTTCTCCGTCCACGTCGGGATCGTGCTGAGGATCAGGAAGGAGCCGCCGATGCCGGCCAGAAGGCCGCCGATCATGACATAAATATACCGCGTCCGGTTCACGTTCACGCCGGTCGAGTACGCCGCCGAGGGATTTTCACCGCAGGCGCGCATCTTCAGGCCGATCTGTGTGCGGAACATAACAAAGCTCAGGACAATGACCAGAGCATACGAAAGATAGACCAGCAGATTCTGGTTGAAGAAGATCTCGCCGAGATATGGAATGTCCGCCAGCAGCGGGATGCGGATGTTTTCCAGCACCTTGGGCGCGGCAATGCCGTTGTAGTCCTTGCCGACAAAGGCGCTGAAGCCCGCAGCAAAGATGTTCAGCGCAAGGCCGCAGATGACCTGATGCACTCTGCAGGTAATGGACAGAAACGCATGGATGAGCGCCAGCAGCGCGGCGCAGACGCCGCCCACGAGCACCGCCACAAAAAGGCTGCCCGAGGCGATGAGGGAAATAAACGCCGTGACTGCGCCGAAGAGCATCATGCCGTCAAGGCCGAGGTTCAGCACACCGGCGCGCTGGTTCATGATCTCGCCCAGCGCCGTCAGGAGCAGCGGCGTGCCCTGCGCGACCGCAGCGGTCAGCGTGGCACGAAGGATGATATCAATCATTGCCGAGCCTCCTTTCCTTACGGACGATGCGATATTTGGTGAACATGCCGCCTGCTGCGACAAAAATCAAAATGGAGCCTTGGATCATCTGCACCGTCGAGACCGGCAGCCCGAGCTTTTGGATGGTATTGCCGCCCACAAGCAGACCGCCGAACAGGAACGACACCACGACGGCGGCCAGCGGATGGCACTGCGCCAGATACGCGATGGTCATACCAGACGAGCCGAGCTGCGCGGCAAAATTTGCCTGCAGGCGGTGTGTGATGCCGCAAATCTCAACCATGCCCGCAATGCCGGCGATACCGGCACTGAGGAACATCACCAGCAGGATGTTCCGGTTGACGGACATGCCTGCATAACGTGCGACCTTTTCCTTTGCGCCGATGAGCTTGATTTCAAAGCCCCAACGCGTTTTATAGATAACAAACCACAAAGCCAGCGCAATCGCAAGGCCGATGATCAGGCCGGTGTGGATGCGCGTGCCGAAAAAGGTTGTCAGCTCGCCCGCAGACGGGATCTTTCTCGTGCGCGGGAAGGCAAAGCCTGTCGGGTCCTTCCACGGCCCCTGAATGAGCCATGCCACAAAGAATGTCGCCACATAGTTCAGCATCAGGCAGGTGATGAGCTCGTTGACCTTCCATTTTACCTTCAAAATGGCCGGAATGAGGCCGTAAATGCCCGCGCAGATAAACGCCGCAAGGAACGCCAACAGCACGGTTACAAACCGGCTGCACCCGTTAAGATGCAGGACGACATAGGTCGCCGCAGCCGCACCGATGTGCAGCTGGCCCTCGCCGCCCGCGTTCCAGATCTGCATTTTAAACGCAAAGGCAACACCGACGGAGATGATCATCAGCGGGATCATCTTGACGACCGTCTCGCTCAGGCCGTAGGCCGAGCCAAACGCGCCCTCGAACATGACCGAGTAAACCTCGATGGGAGATTCTCCGGAAATCAGCAGGAAGATTGCCGAAAACAGGAAGCCTGCAACAATGGAGGCAAGCGGAACGGCAAGCTTCGTCCAAAACGGGACACTCAGCCGCTTTTCCAGTGTCAGATATCGTTGTTTACGCATTCGGCTCACCGTCCATTCTTGCGGCGCCAGACATGGCCAGGCCGATGGTCTCCAGATTGACCCGGCTGATCGGTACGATGCCCATAAATTCGCCCTCATACATCACCGCAACACGGTCGCAGAGCTGGAAGATCTCGTCCAAGTCCTCCGACACCAGCAAAACGCCCGCTCCGCGGTTCTTTTCGTTGACCAAAATTTTGTGGATACTCTCCGTTGCCTTGATGTCCAAGCCGCGCACCGGGTAGCTGGCCAGAATCACGTCCGGCTTGCTCGCAGTCTCGCGTGCAAGAATCAGCTTCTGTGCATTGCCGCCGGACATGCTTTGCACGAGGCTCTTCGTCCCGCCGACCTTGATTTCGAACTTGTCGATGAATTCCTCGGCCTGCTTGTTCAGCTTTTTATAGTCGACGATGCCGCCCTTGGAGAATTCCGGCAAACGGTAAGACTTGATGCTCGCGTTTTCCGCAACGCTCAGCTCTCGCACCGAGGCAAAGCCGTAGCGATCCTCGGGGATAAACGCCAGCCCGTCGGAGATGCGCTGGCGCACCGTTGTTTTCGTGATATTCTTCTCCTTGAAGGTGATCGTCCCGCCGACAGCGGCGCGCAGGCCGGACAGCGCCTCCATCAGCTCCTTTTGTCCGTTGCCGGAAACACCAGCAATGCCCAGAATTTCGCCCGCATACAGGCTAAAGCTGAGCTTCCTCACCGCCTCGAGCTTTTTGTCATTTAAAACGGTCAGGTTCTCCACGCGCAGCAGCTCGCGGTCGGTCGTCGTATCGGTCGTGTTTCGGCGTCCCATCGAGATTTCGCGGCCGACCATCAGCTTGGCCAGCTCCTTTTCGTCGGTCTCGGCCTTAGTCAGCGTTCTGACAAGGCAGCCGTCGCGCAGGATGGTAATCCGGTCGGCGTAGTCCATGACCTCGTTCATTTTGTGCGTAATAAAGATCACGGTACAGCCGCTGTCGGTCATTTTACGGAGCGTAAGGAACAGCTCCTGCACCTCCTGCGCCGTCAGCACGGCCGTCGGCTCGTCCAAAATCAGGATGTTTGCATTGCGGTACAGCACCTTCAGGATTTCTACCCGCTGCTGCTCGCCGATCGACAGCTGCCACGTCAGCGCGCCGGGATCAATCTCGATGCAATAGCGCTCGGAAAGCGCCTTTACCCGCGCCTCCAGTTTTTTCTTGTTGATGACCTTGACATGGTCGTCGCCCAAAACGATGTTTTCTGCCACGGAAAACGGCTTTACCAGCTTAAAATGCTGATAGATCATGCCGATTCCGTGCTGGAGCGCATCCTTCGGCGTACGGATCATGACTGGCTTGCCGTTGATACAGATCTCCCCCGCATCGGGCTGCAGCACGCCGGTCAGGATGCTCATCAGCGTACTCTTTCCCGCACCGTTCTCGCCAAGCAGAGCGTGAATTTCGCCGCGGTAGGCGGTGAAGTCCACATTATCATTGGCGAGGCAGGACGGAAACTGTTTGCGGATCCCCCGCATTTGCACAGTTGCTTCTGCCATTGTCTTCTCCCTTTCTGATAAAAGTCGGGATTTTCATCCCGACTTTTATCGTTATTGCTTCCTGCTGCGCAGCCTCAGTCGGCCGGCTTGTCCGCCCAGTTGTCAATGACGTTCGGGAGGAACCACTGCATGGCGTTGGCGTCCTCGGTAGAGAGCACCTCGCCCTCAGCAACGCGCAGCTTGCCGGTATTGTCATAGAGCGGGCCGGCAAAGACCTCAAAGCCCTCACGCAGACGCTTCTCAGCATCGGCCACGAGGTCGCGGACGTCCTGCGGCACCTTGTCGCTGAACTCAGCCAGCGAGATTGCGCCGTCGTTGATGTCCAGCTCGCACCACTTGCCAACGAAGGTTCCGTTGCGGACAGCCTCAACCTGCTCAGCCATCCACGGGCCCCACGTCCAGCAG
>ERZ1026975.650-NODE-650-length-20811-cov-5.391501_pt1 | contig 20811 bp, 18 predicted proteins | sample MGYA00519561_ERZ1026975 | MGnify/ENA primary metagenome ERZ1026975 (study PRJEB26926, sample SAMN06164672) | human gut metagenome | biome: ENVO:00009003; feature: ENVO:2100002; material: ENVO:00002003 | host: Homo sapiens | place: USA | collected 2012 ... | reverse complement strand
GTCGGCAAGCGTCAGATGTGTATAAGAGACAGGGTTCAAGCTCACAGGCGCGGGCGACCTGCGCACGATCCCGTTCCGGCGCGAGGCCGGGGTGCTTGTCCCGCCGGAGGCGGGGGCGCTCTGCCGCGTGTATGATGACATTCCCGGCTGCACGGCCGCCGCGTGCTCGCTTGCCGAGCAGCCGCCGGAGCGGCTGCGGTTCGTGCCGCCGCGCGAGATTTGCACTTGAAATATGCACCCGGCTGTTGTATAATCAAACAGCCGAATTTGCCGGTGTGATGGAATTGGTAGACGTGCTTGACTCAAAATCAAGTGCCGCAAGGCGTGCCGGTTCGAGTCCGGCCACCGGCACCACGGCGTCGGAGCAAAGTCCGCTCCGTTCAAAATCCGGCAGCTCAAAACGAGCTGCCGGATTTTTTCGTCTGCGTTCCCTTGCTCCTCCTTTTCAACTGCGGCCCGCTGCGCCGGGTTCACAGTTTATCGGTTTCGTTTTGCGCTCTTTGCGGCTTCTCGGGCCTATGATCGAGCCTTGAAAATATGTGATGATCTCAAATTTAAGCCATGGTGAAAATGAGAGATTTACAATGGAGAATGAAGGTAATATAATTAGTGTTGTAATATTCATAGAATTCAGAGAAATTTGACAGGGAAATGGATACGTGGTCACTATGATGCGTACAACCGTCAGCACACAACCACAGATCATCATCGTTGTCTGCTGCATCACGCTGCGCCGCAGCGCCTATGACGCGTGGGGCAACTACTCCGTGCACGATGCAGACGGTAAGAAGAACACTTCCGCCAGCTTCATTGGGCACATCAACCCGCTGCGCTACCGCGGTTATTACTACGACCGCGAAACGCGCCTTTACTACCTCCAGAGCCGCTACTACGACTTCGCAAACCGCCGGTTCATTAACGCCGACACCTTCGCTACCACCGACGCCAATGGCTTCCTCAGCGCCAATATGTTCGCATATTGCGAGAATAATCCGATCATGCGCAGTAATCCAAGTGGGGATATGGCGTTTCTTGTCGGCATTGCTATTAAGTCGCTTATTAGTGCAAAATACATAAGGCCATTCTGGCGTGACTTGAGAAAAAATACTGCATATGCAACCGTAACGGGAAGAATATGGAGGTAACAGCATGCCGGAAAAGTATGTTTTCCCAATTATGATGTTAATGATATGGCCTGTCCATTTTTTCTATGTTCGGAGTGCAATTTTTAGTGTCTTAAGAGCGGCGATGAGCAAGACGATGATTCAGAAACAGCGAAAGGCGCACCCTGGATTTTGGAACTGGCTGACTTACCGAGGCGTTGCTTCTGTGATCCCACTTCTTATGCGGATTTGGTACTATTGCGAGCTGCTCAAATATCCGATCGCGGCACTTATGTTCTATGTGCTGATGTGGCTGCTCGGCGTACCGCTCGATCCGCTGCGAAAGTGGCCAGCAATCATTATCATTTCTTCAGAACTTCCGTTAGCCATATATTTTTTCTTTTTTACTGTGCCGGAGTCTGGAACAGGAGATCGTTTGCCTGCGTGGACGGTGAAAAGGAAAAATAAAAAGCACTAATATATGTGCTCTATTCTGTAATCGATACCGAAAATTCCATTTACTTGCGGGCGGTGCATCAGCACCGCCCGTGTTCTATTTATCCTGTCCCGCATGACCTACGGCAATGGCGACAGTGTCAGCTACACCTATGACGCGTTTGACAGGCAGCGGCGCCGCCGCGCAAAAGACACAGACTGGACACAGGAACTTTTCAGATTCTTCAACATTCGCACCGGTACGGCGGATATACTAAGTGGGTGAATGAATGAGGGAGGTCCTGCATCATGTGTACCGCAGCAACATACTGCAACGGCGATTTTTATTTCGGCCGCAACCTGGACTACGAATTTTCCTACGGCGAGCACGTGACCATCACGCCGCGCAACTACCCGATCCGCCTGCACGGCGGCGCGCTCGACCGGCATTATGCCATGATCGGCATGGCGCATATCCAAAACGACTATCCGCTCTATTACGACGCGGTCAACGAGAAGGGCCTGTGCATCGCGGGGCTGAACTTTGTGGGCAACGCGGTCTATCCGCCCGTCACACAGGGCGTGGCCTCGGTGCCGCAGTACGCGCTCATCCCGTGGCTGCTCGGCACGTGCGCCACGGTCGCCGAGGCGCACAATGCGCTCGCGCGCGTGGTCGTGGACAACACGCAGTTTGCGCCCGCGCTGCCGTGCGCGCAGCTGCACTGGCTGGTCGCTGACCGCAGCGGCTGCATCGTGGTCGAGGCCACGGCGGACGGCCTGCACGTCTATGACGACCCCGCCGGAGTGCTGACGAACAACCCGCCGTTTCCGCAGCAGCTGGCCGCGCTGCGCAATTACACTCGCCTGAGCCCGAGCCAGCCGCCGGCCGATTTTTGCGGCGTAACCGTCACGCTCGACAGCCGCGGCATGGGCGCGCTCGGCCTGCCGGGCGACCTGTCGTCGCCCTCGCGGTTCGTGCGCGCGGCGTTCGTGCGCGCCAACGCCCGCGCGGAGCAGACGGAGGACGCGAGCGTCAGCCAGTTTTTCCATATCCTCACGAGCGTGGAGCAGCAGCGCGGCTGCTGCGAGCTGGACGACGGCCAGTATGAGATCACGCTCTATTCCAGCTGCTGCAACGCCGACCGGGGCATTTATTACTACACGACCTATGATAACCGCCAGATCACCGGCGTGAAGCTCCACGCAGCCGACCTCGACAGCGCGCAGCTCACAGCATATCCGCTCGTGGACACGCAGCAGATCCGCTGGGAAAACTGAAAAATGCAAGGAAAGACCGGGGCATCCGCTGGGATGCCCCGGTTCGTGCGTTTCTGGCGTTCGCGCCTCCGCTTGGCAAGAAAAATCTGCGTGCCGGCAGCTTGCGCGGCTGCCGGGCGGCGTGCACATCAGCTGCTATGCCGCGGGCGATATCGTCTCGCGCAAGACCACGACGGACGTCGGCGGGCTCAACGGCCGCTCCGGCGGCATTGCCGTGGACGATAACTGCTGCTTCAACAGCGAAGCGCTTCAGAAGCAGGGCGACACCGTCAACGCGCCCGCCGTGGCCGTCGGCGTCAACGCCAACGACAGTGCGCTGCTCAAAAACGTTTCCGACAAGACGAAGGCCGAGCTCGGCTGCGACTACTTTGCGCACTGGGCAAAGGGCAAAAACTGAATTGCCCCTCCGGCCGCCGTCAAAAAGGCCGGAGACACAAAAAACGCCCCCGGATGCGGCTGCATCCGGGGGATCGTTTTGCGGTTTTGGGTCATCCGTTCATGCCGGGGATCAGGTCGAGGATGGTCTTGCTCTCCTTGACCGTGACGGTGCAGGCGGCGGAGTGCGTCGTGCCGTCGGCGCCGGTGATCTGCAGGATCACGCTGGTGGAGCCGGCCGCGGCGGCCGTGGCCGTGACGGAGTAGGTGTCATCCGTACCGTTGCCGGTGCGCACCGGCTGGCCGAGCGAGACGACGCTGCCGTCGGCCGCATAGACCTTCACGGTGTCCTGCAGGCTGTCGAGATTCTGCCCGTGGATGTGGAACGTAATGGTGCCGGTTTTCGTGCTGCCGAGGTCGAGCGTGGCGGAGCCGGTCTCGGCCGTGACGCTGTCGACGCGCGACGGGGCCTTGACGGTGATCTGGCACGTGGCGGTGCAGCTGCCGGCGGAGGCCGTGATCGTTACGGCCCCAGAGCTCGTCGCCACGACGATGCCCTTTTTCACGGTGGCGATGTTCGGGTCACTGCTGGCCCAGGAGACGAGATCGTCCGGGGCGTTTGCGGGCTGCATGGTCGCCGTGAGCGTGAGCGAGTCGCCGATCTGCAGCTCGGCCTTGTCCTTGTCGAGCTTGAGGCTCTTGACCTCGATGGCGTCGTTCGTGACGGTGATGGTGCAGTCGGCCGAGCGTTTGCCGGCCTTGACGGTGATCTTGGCCTTGCCCTCGGTCACGCCGGTGACGACGCCGTCCTTCACGGTGGCGACGGCGGCGTTGCTGCTCGACCAGGTGAGCGTCTCGTCCGTCAGCTCCTGGCCGTTGGCGTCGAGCACGGTGGCCTTGAGCGTGAGGGTGTCCTGCGGGGCGATCTCGGCCTGCTCGTGGTCGAGCGTGACCGAGCCGACGCCGGACTTGCCGCCCTGCAGCGCCATGACGAGGATGAGCGCGATGAGCGCCACCACGACGAGCGAGCCGAGGACGATGGCGATGGTTTTCTTTGTGCTGCGCGGCTTTTCCGCGTCCTCCGTCTCGACCGGCACGGCCTTGCGCTGCGCCTTCGGCTTTGCGCCGGGGAACGCATCCGCCGCTGCTGCTCTGGGTGCGGGCGCTTCGCGGCGGACGGCCTGCGGCTGCTGCTGCGGCTGGGCCGCTGCGGCGCGGCGCGCCACGGCGAGCAGGGCCGCGCGGAACTCCTCTACGGAGGCGTAGCGCTGGGCCGGATCGTCGGCGCAGGCGCGCATGACGACGTTCTTCAGCGCCTGACTGCCGTGCAGCGGCTCGGGCAGCGGGTCGCCGCGCAGACGCTGCTCGCGCGCGATGGCGAGGTCCGACGCCTCCACCGCCGTCGGCGGCAGCGGCACGAACGGGATGCGCCGCTCGTTGAGCGCCCAGTAGAGCACCATGCCCACGGAGTAGAGGTCGCTCGCGGGCGAGACCTCCGCGCCGCACTGCACCTCGGGCGCCATGAAATCATTCGTGTTGTCCACGGCGGAAAACTGCGCCATGCCGAAGTCGCCGAGCTTATACGTGACCTGCTCGTCGAAGTTGCCGCCGCCGACAAAGACGTTGCGCGGCTTGATGTCGCCGTGCACGATGCCGCGGCGGTGGCAGGCCTCCAGCGCGCTGCACAGTCCGGCACCGAGCCGGATGATGTCCGCCTCGCCGTGCGGGTGGTTGCGCAGGTAGTCCGGCAGGGACGGCAGCAGCTCCGTGCGCACATAAATGTCCCAGCCGCGGCCGTCCGCGTGCGCGCGGATGACGTGATCCTCGCACCGCAGCAGGTTCGGCTCATCGCTGATGGCGTCGACCGCCATGAGCTGCCGCGCGATCGTCTCCACCTGGCGGTGGAGCAGGGCGGTCACTTCCTCCGGTGTGCGGCCCTCGGCGACGAGGGCGTCAAAATCCTCCGGCGAGGCGGGGATCGACAGCACCTTCAGCGCCGCGTGATCCACCATGCCGAAGCCGTCGTCGCGCGCGATCTCGTACACGGTCCCGTAGGAGTCGCTGCCGAGCGTGCGCACGGGTTTCCAGTTTTGATAGTCCAGATTGCGGAATCGTTCTTCCATGTGCGATCTGCACCGCCTTCCATATCAGGGTGAAAATCTTGTTATCAAACCAATCTACATTATACTGAATCCGCCGTCGATCTGCAAGAGGCGCGTGCAGGGAAAATGACCGCATTTTCTCTCCGGACGGGAAAATGCCGGAATTATGTGCCTTTTTCTACCCAAACGCCGGATATCTATGCCAATTTCGGAAAGTGAATCTTGACTTTTGTTTAAGATTTGACTATGATAAAGCAAGGAAACTAGGGACACAGTTGGTTCCGCCACAAACTGAAAGGGGATTTTTCACGATGATTGACGCGATTGTTTATTCTTCGCTCTCCGGTTCCTGTGAGGAGTACGCCCACCGCATGTCGGCAGCGCTGCACGTTCCGTTCTTTACGGAGCAGTCGCACATCTGCCCGACCGGCCGCAAGGTGGTCTACATCGGCTGGCTGCTGGCCGGCAAGGTCGTTGGTCTGGACAAGGCCAAGGAGCGCTATAACGTGGTCGGCGTGGTTTCGGTCGGCATGGGTGCTCCGGCTGCCAACGCGGAGGAAGTCTGCCGCAAGAAGAACGGCCTCGGCGCCGACGTTGCGGTGTTCCCGCTGCAGGGCCGCTTTGACCTGAAGCGTCTGCCGCTGCCGTACCGCCTGATTATGAAGGTGAAGATCAAGGACATTGCCAAGCGCCTGAACGCGAAGGCTGCCAAGACCACGCTCACGCCCGCCGAGCAGGCCTGCCTGACCATGGCGACCGTCGGCCGCGGCGAGCCCGCCACCTGGGACGGCATCAAAGCCGCCATCGACTGGGTCGAGGCCAACAGCTTCCACTCCAAGTTCCCGGAGCCGAAGGTCTGCTGAGCACCATATCCTAACCCTATGCGTTCCGCCGGACGGGAATGTCCGGCGGAACTTTTTTGCGCGCAGAAAGCCGCTGCCCGGTCGGGCAGCGGCTTTTCTTATTTTTTCTTCTTTTTGTTTTTCTGCCCGGCGAGCGCCGCGTCGGACGGGCCGGTCTCGGTCTTGCTCTCGCCGCCGCCGACGTGGTCGACGATCAGGATCACGGCGCCGAGCAACGCCGGCACGAGATAGCCGATGAACATGGTCACGCTGCTGGTCATGTCGCCGCGGATGATGCCCACGACCACGCTGATGACGCCGAGGATGACGAGAAAAATACCCATGAACTTTGTTCTGGACATGGTGAAAACTCCTTCTCCGGTTGAATTTTGGGGGGCGCGTTACAGCGCGCAGTACTGCATGAGGATGGTCGCCACTTCGGCGCGGCTGGCGTTGCCCTGCGGCGCCAGATAGAGCCGGCCGCCGTTTTCGCGGCCGCCGATGATCTTCTGTGCGACGGCCCACTTCATGTCGTTCACGGCCCAGTCGGACACGCTCGCGCTGTCGGCAAAAGCGGTCAGCTCAGCGGCGGCCTTGGCCTTGTCGGGCGCAAACTTTGCGGTGTAGCGGCTGAAGATGGCCACGATCTGCTCGCGCGTGATGTTGCTCAGCGGTTCAAACGTGGTGTCGGACGTGCCGGCAACGATGTCATTCTGGTAGGCCCAGAGCACGGCGTCGGAGTACCACGTGCCGGCCGCCACGTCCGTGAACGGCGTCTTGCCGCTGACACTCGGACTGCTGGCCAGACGGTAAAGCACCGCGACGAGCATGGCGCGCGTCATGGGCATGTTCGGGCTGAACGTGGCGTCGGCCGTGCCGACCATGAGCTCTCTGCCGGAGGCGTAGAGCACGGCGTCATAGAACCACGCGCCGGCCGTCACATCCGTGAACGGGGACTTGGGCAGCTTGCTCATATCGAGCGTGAACTCGACCGTGAGCGCTACGGCGCTGCTGCCGGTGGCGTAGGTGTAGCTCGGCTTTTCGACGGCGGCGCTGTAGCGTGCGATGCCGGTTTTCTTGTCATAGCTGCCGCCCTTGACGGCGGTGATGCTGCCGATGTTGTCCTTGCCGACGATCTGGCTGAGGTCAAACAGGCCCACGCCGTTTTCCGTGCCGGTGAGCGCGTAGCTGCCGGGCAGCTTCTGCACGTGGCCGGTGTCGGTCTCGGCGTCCTTGATGGGCAGGCCGGTCAGGTCGAGCGTGGCGAGCTGGTTGCCGCCGCAGTAGATCTCGCTCAGGTGGGTGTTTTTCGACACGTCGAGCGCGGTGAGCTTGTTGTTCTCGCAGTTGAGCGCCACGAGCTCCGTGAAGTGCTCGATGCCGGTCAGGTCGGCGATGCCGTGGTTGCTGCAGTTGAGCTCGCTCACATGGCGCAGCTCGAGCGTCGAGAGCTGGCCGTCGCCGTTGACGTCGGCCGTTTCGGCCAGCAGGGTGCGGAAGGCCGCATCCGGGAACGTGGTTTTATCGAGCGCAGCGCCGCTGGTCAGCCCCTGCATCTCAAAGTACACGGTCATGGCCGGCAGGCCCTTGCGCCCGGTGTCGTAGCTGTAGGAGAAATAGTCCGGCGTCTTGGCGTACACGGCGGCGCCGGTCTGCTTGTCGTAGTTTGCGTCCGGCACGCGCGCAACGCTAGCAATGTTGTTCTTGCCGACGATGGCGTCGAGGTACACGGTGCATTTGCCGTCACCCGTGACCGCGCCGGTCTGCTCCGGCAGATACTGCGGGCTGAGGATCGGGTTTTCGGCCTTGCCGTCGCCCTGCGCGGTGGCATTGAGCGCGGTGCAGCCGCTCAGGTCGAGCGCGGCGAGCGCATTGTCGCTGCAATCGAGCGACTCGAGCGCGGTGCAGCCCGTGAGATCGAGCTGCGTCAGGCTGTTGAGGCTGCACGTGAGCACCTTGAGTGCCTTGTGCCCGCTCAGGTCGAGCGCGGTCAGGCGGTTGGCGCTGCACTCGAGCGTGGTCAGCTTTTCGGCGGCGGGCACGTTGAGCGCGGTGAGCGCATTGTACGAGCACGCGACGGATCTGAGCGCGGTGCAGCCCGTGAGGTCAAGCGTCGTGAGCGCGCAGCTCGAGGCGTCAAGCGTCATGAGCGCGGTGCAGCCGGCGAGCTTCAGGCTCTGCAGCTTGGTGCAGCCGGACACGTCGAGCTTTTCGAGCCTGGTCATGCCGCTCAGGTCGAGCGTTGTGATCTGGTTGTTGCACGCAATCAGCTCGTGCAGGTTCGTGAAGTGCTCGATGCCGGTCAGGTCGGCGACCTTTGTGATCTTCATTTCAAACAGGTCGATGCACTGCACGGCCTCGCACTCGGCCGCCGAGAGCTTGTTGTCCTTGTTCGTGTCGCAGTAATCGGTCACGTACGTGCGCAGCGTCTCATCCGGGAAGTGCTCGGTATCGACCGGGATCTCGCCCGCGGCCATGGCCGGCACGCCCAGTGCCAGCAGCATCACGGCCGCCAGCAGCAGGCAGAATGCCTTCTTGAGATGTTTCATCGCGGTTCCTCCTGTAAAAATTCCAAAAAACGTGGTATTTGTCATTGCCTTCATTGTATCAGGTCCGCCGCCCCGGGTCAATCTCCAGTTGCGGCGCAGTCGTTTCCCGCGCGCCGCGCGTGCACGGCGTGCTCGGCTGCGAGCAGCATGGCGGCCATGCCCAGATAGCCGTAGACCGGGTAGACGGTGCCGATCAGGTCGCCGAAGCCAAACAGGCTCCCGGCGAAGGCCGCGGCCGTGAGCACGAGCAGCAGGGCCGTGCGGTGCCCGGCCAGCCATGCGGACTTCTGCCCGGCGTAGGTCAGCACGGCCACGAGCGAGGACACGCTCGTGCCGAACATGCCGAGAAACAGCAGCACGGCGTACACAACGCCGGCCGCGCCCAGCCGGCAGGCAAGGTCGAGCATGGGCAGCGGAGCCGCAGTGCTCTCCGGGCTCGTGGCCAGCGCGGCAAGCACGCCGAGCGCGACCGCCAGCAGCAGCACGCAGCCGAGCACGGTGCCCCAGACGGCGGTGCCGGGTTTCTTCAGGTGGCGCGTCAGCGGGGCGAGGATGCCCACGGTGGCGAAGAAATTGTAGGCCGCGTAGTTCACGGCGCTCGTGGCCCAGCTGCCGAGCATGGGGTTCGTGGCCCCGGCGGCGAAGGCTGCGGCAGTCAGCCCCGCGCGGTGCAGCCGGATGCCCGCGATGACGAGTGCGGCCACGATCATGCACGGCACGGCGACCGTGAACACCGACACCATGCCGCCGAGACCGAAATAAGCCGCCGCCGCGATGAGCACGCACGCGATGGCCGCGCCCAGCCACACCGGCAGACCGAGCATCTGCTCGCCGAGCGCGCCGATGCCGGCGGCCATGATGCACACGACGCCGAACAGCAGCGCCGCCGTCAGCACGCCGACGGCCGTGCGCAGCCACGGGATGTCCGCGCGCACGATCAGCGCGTCCATCGCCTCGATGCCGGTGCGTGCGCTCAGCCGCAGGAGCAGCACGCCGGTGCCGCCGAGCAGTACGATCGCGAGCACGAGCCCCAACAGCCCCCGCGCGCCGAACGCGCCGAAATACTGCCACAGCTCCTGCCCGGACACGTACCCCGCGCCGAGAAAGCACCCGGCAAACGTCAGCGCCAGCCGCAGCGTGCCAATCTTTTGCTGCATGATGATCTCCTCCGCCCAAACTGTCAAGATAGCAAGCAGTATACCATATCCTGCGCAGGAAGCCAAGATGACCGCGCGGCAAATTGACAAATTGTGACCTGCGGCCTATAATGGCACAGATCCGTTTGGAAATATGGAGGGAATCAACTTATGAACCAACCCTGTCTGGTCATCATGGCCGCCGGCATGGGCAGCCGCTTCGGGGGCCCGAAGCAGACGACACCCGTGGACGAGTACGGCCATTTTCTGCTGCACTATTCGCTCTTTGACGCTTACCGTGCGGGCTTCCGCAAGGTCGTGTTCGTCGTGAAGGAGGACACGGCCGAGGAGTTTCGCGAGAGCGTCGGCCCGGCCGTGGCCGCGGCGTTCGACGTGCGCTATGCCTATCAGAAGCTCGACACGCTCCCGGCGGGCTACGCCGTGCCCGACGGCCGCACGAAGCCGTGGGGCACCGCCCACGCCGTGCTGTGCGCCGCGCCCGAGATCGACGGGCCGTTCGCCGTCATCAATTCCGATGACTATTACGGCATCGAGGCCTACCGCCTGCTGTATGATTTTCTCGCCGTGCCGCGCCCCGAGCGGTCGTATGCCATGGTCGGCTTCCGCCTGCGCAATACCGTCACGGCCAACGGCAGCGTGGCGCGCGGCGTCTGCACGGAGCGGGACGGTATGCTCGAGAGCATCACGGAGCGCACGCACATCGAGCAGCGCGGCGCGGACGCCGCCTATACCGAGGACGGCGCGCACTTCATCGATCTGCCGGGAGATACGACGGTGTCCATGAACTTCTGGGGCTTCTCGCCGCTGTACCTGCGCGAGCTCGAGCGCCGGTTCCCGGCGTTTCTGGATGAGAATCTGCCGCGCAATCCGCTCAAGTGCGAGTATTTTGTCCCGTCGGTCGTGGACGCGCAGCTGCGCGCCGGCACGGCGGACGTCACCATGCTGCACACGGACGACGCCTGGCACGGCGTGACGTATCACGACGACCTGCCGGACGTGGTCGCGGCGCTGCGCGCGCTGCGCGCTGCGGGCAAGTACCCGGACAACATCTGGTGAGCAAAACGAGCACCGCCCGCGGGGGACTTTCCCGCGGGCGTGTTTTTTGGTATACTGTTTTTATTCTTGCAAATACACGAGGTGCTTATGAAGCAACTGGTTTTGGGAATTCTGGCGCATGTGGACGCCGGGAAAACAACGCTGTCCGAGGCGCTGCTCTACCGCACGGGCGCCATCCGCGACCTCGGGCGCGTGGACCACAAAAACGCGCACCTGGACACGCACGCGCTCGAGCGTGCGCGCGGCATCACGATCTTCTCGCGGCAGGCGCGCCTGACGCTGGGCGACACGGCGGTCACGCTGCTCGACACGCCGGGCCACGTGGACTTTTCCGCCGAGATGGAGCGCACGCTGCAGGTGCTTGATTACGCCGTGCTCGTCATCAGCGGCACGGACGGCGTGCAGGCGCACACGGAAACGCTCTGGCAGCTGCTGCGGCGCTACCGGGTGCCGGTGTTCGTGTTCGTGACGAAGATGGACCTGCCGGGCGCGGACCGCGCGGCACTCATGGCCGACCTGCGCGCGCACCTGAGCGGCGCGTGCGTGGACTTCACCGACCCCGATCCGGAGCAGATTGCCCTGTGTGACGAGGCGGTGCTCGAGCAGTATCTCGACACCGGCGCGCTGCCGGACGAGACCGTGCGCGCGCTCATTCGCAGCCGTAAGCTCTTCCCGTGCCTGTTCGGCTCGGGGCTGAAGCTCACGGGCGTGGATGCCTTTCTCACGGCGCTTGCGCGCTATGCGGCGCCGCCGGAGTACCCGGAGGAATTCGGCGCGCGGGTATTCAAGATCATGCGCGACGCGCAGGGCAACCGCCTCACGTGCCTGAAGGTCACGGGCGGGCAGCTGCGCGTGCGCGCGCCGCTGACGTATTTCCCCCGCGGGGCGGACACGCCCGTGCAGGAGAAGGTGAACGCCATCCGGCTCTACTCCGGCGAGAAGTTCGACGCGGCGGAGGCCGTCCCGGCCGGGGGCGTGTGCGCCGTGCAGGGCCTCACGCAGACGTATCCGGGGCAGGGGCTCGGCAGTACGGCGGCGTCCATGCCGCCGTCGCTCGAGCCGGTGCTGACCTACCGCATCGGCCTGCCGCCGGACGTGGACGCGCGCGCGTTTCTGCCGCGTCTGCGCCAGCTCGAGGAGGAGGACCCGCAGCTGCACATCGTCTGGGACGAGGCGCTGCGCGAGATCCATGTCCAGCTCATGGGCACGGTGCAGATCGAGGTGCTCAAAAGCCTCATCCGCGAGCGGTTCGACGTGGATGTGCAGGTCGATTCCGGCCGCATCCTCTACCAGGAGACGATCGCGGCGCCGGTCGAGGGCGTGGGCCATTTTGAGCCGCTGCGCCACTATGCCGAGGTGCACCTCCTGCTCGAGCCCGCCGAGCGCGGCACGGGTCTGACGTTTGACACCGCCTGCAGCGAGGACGTGCTCGACCGGAACTGGCAGCGCCTGATCCTCACGCATCTGGCCGAGAAGTGCCACCGCGGCGTGCTCACCGGCGCACCGCTGACGGATGTGAAGATCACATTGCTGGCCGGCCGCGCGCACGTCAAGCACACGGAGGGCGGCGACTTCCGCCAGGCGACGTGGCGCGCCGTGCGGCAGGGGCTTATGCAGGCCGAAAGCGTCCTGCTCGAGCCGTACTACGCCTTTCGCATCGAGGTCCCGGCCGAGCAGATCGGCCGCGCGATCAGCGATGTGCGGCTCATGTCCGGCACGTTTTCCTCGCCCGAGACGCACGGCGACATGGCCGTGCTCACCGGCCGCGCGCCGGTGGCCACGATGCGCGATTACCCCGCCGAGGTCGCGGCCTATACCCGCGGCCGCGGGCGCATCTCCTGCAGCGTCGCGGGCTACGACACCTGCCACAACGCACAGGAGGTCATTGCAGCGCTCGGCTACGACCCCACGCGCGACCTCGACAACACGCCGGACAGCGTGTTCTGCGCGCACGGTGCGGGCACGGTCATCCCGTGGGACCGCGTGCGCGATTATATGCACATCGACACCGGTTTCGGCAAGGCGGAGACGGACGAGGCCCCGCCCGCGCCGCGCATGTTCCGCCGCCGCTTCGATCTCGACGACCGGGAGCTGGAGGAGATTCTGCGGCGCGAGTTCGGCCCTATCCGCCGCGCGCAGTACGCCGCCCCCGTGCGCAACGCCGCGCCCGGCGCGGACGAGACCGAGCGCGCCGAGCTGTTCCACCCCCGGCGCGAGCGCGTGATCGTGGACGGCTACAACGTCATCTTCGCCTGGGACGAGCTGCGCGCCCTGGCCGACAGCGGCCACATCGACGCCGCGCGCGAGCGGCTCATGGACGCGCTGAGCAATTACGCCGCCTTCACGCGCCGCGAGGTCGTGGTCGTGTTTGACGGCTACCGCGTGCCCGGCGGGCAGGGGGAGAAGTTCGACCGCAGCGGCCTGCACGTGGTCTTTACGCGCCAAGGTGAGACGGCGGACGCCTACATGGAAAAGCTCGCCGACGAGATCGGGAAGAACGAGTCCGTGCGCGTCGTCACGTCCGATGCGCTCATCCAGCTCACGGCGCTGCGCGCGGGCGTGCTGCGCATGAGCGCGCGCGAGTTCCGGCAGGAGCTGGCGCAGGTGGCGCAGCAGCTCGAGGACGCCATCCGCGACCTCAACGGGAGGTGAGGGCAATGGAGGAAGATCTTCTGCGCCGCGCGGCCGATCTGGCCGAGCGCTGCGAGCGCACGGCGACGGTCACGTCCACGGCGTTTCTGACGCCGGCGGAGCAGTACGCGCTCACGAACTGGGTCCGTCACCGTGACTGCACGCTCGTGCTGCACGGCGGCGGGGAAGCCTGCGAGCGGCGGGCGGCGTTTTTCCTGCCGTTTTACCTCACGGCTGAGGACTTTGACCCCGCGGAGCACCTGCGCGCCGTGCACTTTTCGGCGCCGTTCGGCGCGCCCGGCCACCGGGACTATCTCGGCGCGATCCTCGGCCTCGGCGTCCGGCGCGAGTGGGTCGGCGATATCCTCGTGCAGGATCACGGAGCGTATGTATTTTGCCTGCCGAGCGTGGCCCCGGCGCTGCTGGAGCTGGAGCAGGTGGGCCGCACGGGCGTGAAGGCGGTGGCCGTGGAGCTGGCCGCCGTGCCGGTGCCGGAGCGGAAGGTGCGCCCCGTGACGTTCACGGTGCAGTCGGTGCGGCTGGATGCCGTCGTGAGCGGCATGTTCCGCCTCTCGCGCACGAGCGCGGCGGCGCAGATCCGCGCGGGCGCGGTGCACCTGAACTATACCGAGTGCCTGCGGCCGGATGCGCCGGTCGCGCCCGGCGACGTGCTGTCGCTGCGCGGCGCGGGCAAGGGCAGCGTCACGGAAGTGGGCGGCGTGTCGCGCAAGGGGCGGCAGTTCATCACGGCGGAGCTGTGGCAGTGAGCGCGCAGCTGCTGAGAAACAAAGCGGCCGCGCCGGGAATACCGGCGCGGCCGCAGATAAAAAATCTCCGGAGTCAAACTCCGGAGATTTTTTTGTGGTTGTTGTGCGTTACTCAGCGGTCTTGTCGTCCGCAGCAGGAGCGGCGACCGGCTCAGCGACCGGAGCGGCCACGGGAGCGGCAGCGGCGGTAGCCTGGGCGGCGACGGCCTTCTGGGAGCGCTTGTAGGCGCCGGAGACGACACACGCGATGATCGCAAACAGGATCGCGACGACAGCCAGAATGACGATCGCAACAAACTGAGTGTGACCCGTGAACTCATAGGTGTAGGCACCGGCCTCGCCGTAGCGGCAGGCGAACGTGTAGCCGGTGTAGCCGGTGAGCATGCCGAGCACGTTGCCGGCAGCGGCGATGACGGCGGAGACGGAGGCGGTCACGATCTTGCCCTTGCTGATGCGGATCACGGACAGGATGCCGAACAGGCCGGCGATGAGGCCGAGCACGGACGCGATGAGCATCGCGGCGACGACGCCGAGTCTGCTCATGACTTCCTTCGTGACGGCAGCGGTCTGGTAGACGGAGATGTAGTCACGGCCGGCCTGACCGACGGCGCGGCAGTTTTCGAGGTTCAGATACTGGCAGCCGTTGACGACGCGGATCTCACCGTTGTCATCGAGCTCCCAGATGGAGAAATTGTCGCCGTAGCGCTCTTTGAGGATGTCGGCAACGCTCGGGCACATTTTCTTGTCGCCGTTGCCTTCGTCGTTCATGTAAGCGGGCTGGCTCATCAGGAGCTCACAGCCGGCGGCGACCTGCGCGCAGCCGTCCTCAAAGGTGTTGAGCTGCTTCTTGCCGTCGGCGAGCTGGTTGCCGCCGGCCGCGAGATCGTTTTCGCCCTGAGCGAGCTGCTTCTCAGCGTCTCTGAGCTGCGCCTCACCGGCAGCGATGGCCTTCTCGGCCTCGGCCAGTTGGACCAGACCGTCCTCGTACTGCTTGAGCTGCGCCTTGCCGTCGGCGACCATCTGCTGGATGTAAGCCGGCAGGTCGGTCACATCGTCCGGAATGACCAGACCCATGTTGGCCGCGATCGGACGCACGACGGAGACGAACCACGCCTGGGCGCTCGAGAAGCCGCCGAGGTTGGCGATGGTGCCGTTGCGGAAGTCCACGTACTGGTTGACGTAGGGCATGAGCGGCTCGATCTTGGCGAGGGTCGCTTTGCCTTCGTTGTAAGCAGCGGTGTTGTCCTCGATCTGCTTCTTGCCGGCGGCATAGGCGGCTTTGCCTTCCTCAAGCTGCTTCTTGCCGGCGTAGTAGGCGGCGTAGCCTGCGGAGAGCTGAGCCTTGCCTTCGGAGTAGGAGATCAGGCCGGCGGTGTAGGTGTCCACACCGGCGAGGTACGTGCCCTCGTTCTCCTGCAGCTGGTCAAGGCCGGCATCGAGCGTGTCGATGGACTCCAGACCCTCTTCGGCGTCCTTTTCCTTGTACTCTTTGACATTCATGATGTCGCTGAAGCTGCTCACTCCGGCGAACAGGCCGAAGATACTCGCAGCGATCAGGCAGACGCTGATGATCGTGAGTAATACTTTTTTCATGTCGTTCCTCCACTCATTTAAGCATTTTTCAGTCTAATACCGAACGCTTGACCTAAACTATATCTTAAATTTCACAAAATCGCAAGAGAAACTGGTCAAATCTTTTTGCGGCGTAAAAAAATTGTCTTTTTCAACAAATGTGAAAGGAATTGTTGTGCAGAATTTCCGTTTTCTACGTTTCTGAATTGGAGGATTCTTGCTGCTGGTTCAACATATTCGCGCGGGTGTGAAAACTTGTCTCCAAAAGCACAAAACGAGAAAAAACTCCACAATCCGGGCAGGATCGTGGAGTAAAAACGATCTTTTGTTACAAAACACCGAGGTGTTCGAGCAGGATCTTCGTGCCGAGCAGGATGAGGATCACGCCGCCGGCGAACTCGGCCTTGCTCTTGCAGCGCAGGCCGAACACGTTGCCGAGCCGGATGCCGGCCGCAGAAAAGACGAACGTGATCGAGCCGATGAGCGCCACGGCGGGCACGATGCGCGTGCCGGGCAGGAACGCGAACGTGATGCCGACGGCGAGCGCGTCGATGCTCGTCGCGATCGCCAGCAGGAGCATGGTCTTGAACGCGAGCGAGCCGTCGAGCTGATCCTCGTCCTTGGACAGCGCCTCGCGGATCATATTGCCGCCGATGATGCCCAGCAGCACGAACGCGATCCAGTGATCGACAGAGGTGACAAACTGTTCAAACTGTGTGCCGAGCAGATAGCCCAGCAGCGGCATGAGCGCCTGAAAACCACCGAACCACAGCCCGGCGATGCAGCATTCCTTCCACGACACGCGCTGCAGCGCCAGCCCCTTGCAGATGGACACGGCAAACGCGTCCATCGACAGGCCGACCGCCAGCACGACCAGCTCCCAAAACCCCATATCTTCACGTCCCTTTTTCCACAGATTCCTTATACTGTAAAGGAAAGGTCAGGAAAATGCAAGGAAAATTTGCACCCGGAGCATAGAAAAAACCGGCGCCCGGATGTTCCGGACGCCGGCTGGCAGCTTATTTCAGCAGGGCTCGATGAGGATGACGTTGCTCATCAGGTCCACTTTCTTGAGTTTGCCGGGGACGATCTTGCGGATCCCCATCAGGTCGGTCAGCGTAACGTTTTCGCCGTCGGCGGACACGTTGCACACGCGCGAGCAGACAAGGTTCTGTTTGCCGTCCCGGATCTCATATGCATCAGAAAGACACATGGTCGTTCGCTCCTTTTTACCCGTTATGCCTGCTTGGCAAGCTCAAGGGCTTTTTCGAGCTTGTCGTTGCCGTGGTCAAATGCATGCAGCGCTTCGGTCAGCGCCTCGGCCGCCTCGGCCTTGCCCTCATCTTCCAGCGCGTGGCAGATGTCGTGCAGCTCATCGGCGTGGTGGCGGTTGTGGTCGAGCATATAGTTCAGCAGCGCCAGCACTTCCTCGGGGCTCATCGGCTTGTCGCCGGTGTGCTCGTGGCTGTGCGGGTGGCAGTGATGCGCATGATCGTGATCGTGTTCATGTTCGTGCATGGGAAACACTCCTTTCTGAAGTGGGGCAGGGCCGCCATGCGGGAAAATGACCCTGCTCTGAATGGATTATCAAAAGTTTATCATATTCTCTTGTAAGAATCAACAATTTTTTGCCCCCGGATATGATAAAAGACTTGTAAATTGTGCGCGAATATGTTAATCTGTTGACGTGATAACGGAAGCTGTCCTTGCGTTTTCGGACGGAATGCTTTGAAGTGTTACATAAGGGTGGTACGCTTCGGAGAACCGCACGTTTCGGCCGCGATCACAGCGACTGCTTCCCATGTCCGTGACCACCATGGGGGAACGCCCCCGGCGAGCCCAATCAAACGAAAACCATAAAAAAGGGAAGAAGAGGTGTAACATTTGAAGGATTTAAAGCATCTGATCTACTTTGAGAACCTTCTTGACAGCGCCAACAACGAGCTCGTGCAGCAGGCCAAGGATGAGGGTATGCACCCCATCGCTTACACTTGCTACCACATGCCCGAAGTGGTCCTCAACGTAGACAACTGTTTCTCGGTCAGACTTCGTGCGCCGAAGACAGGTTCATTCGACATCGCATCCTATTACATGTCCAACTACACATGCGAGTACTGCAGAGCACTCGTGGAGCGCGCGATCGAGGGCGGCTATAACTTCCTCGACGCCATCGCTGGTGTGGACGCCTGCGCGGAGATGAACCGCTGCATGGAGAACATCGAGCTGGTCGCTGCCCCCGACATGCCCAACAAGAAGATGTTCGTTACCCACTGCGACATCCCGTACAAAGTCAAGGACTACACCCTCAAGCACTACGTCACGCAGATCCGCAACCGCTTCCTGAACGTTCTGGCCGAGACCTACGGCGTCGATACGTCCGACGAGGCGCTGCGCAAGGCTGTTGCCGAGCACAATGAGGTCTGCAAGATCATCACCGAGATCGGCGACATGCGCAAGCTCGAGAATCCGCCCATCACCGGTTATGAGTTCCATGTCCTCAACCTGGTTACTTACTGCTGCCCGAAGAGCAAGATCCTCCCGTACCTGAAGGAAACACTGGCAGAGATCAAGAAGAGAAAAGTCGACGCCAAGCCGTGGTATCGCTGCCGTGTGGCCCTCATCGGCTCCGAGATCGACGACCTCGACATGACCCGCATGGTCGAAGGCGCCGGCGCGATGATCGTCGCCGACCGTTTCTGCTTCGGCAGCACTCCGGGCCGTGAAGTCATCGAGCTCAACGACACGGACGACGTCCTCACGCAGATCTGCGCCCACTACCTGAAGACCACTCAGTGCCCGCGTTACATGAGCCAGGAGAAGATCCAGGAGCGCCGCGACACGATCAACCGTCTCGCCACCGAGAACGGTGCCGAAGGCATCATCTACGAATCCATGAAGTTCTGCGATTTCTGGGCATTCGAGCGCGCGCTGGCAAGCCACATCATGAACGAAGAGTATGGCTGGCCGGTTCTGTCCATCGACCGCCCGTACATGGCTCGCTCCTCCGGTCAGCTCCGCACGAGACTGCAGGCCTTTGTCGAGAGCCTTGAGATCAAGCAGATTCATAAGGCTGCGAAGGAGGACAAATAAATGCTGAAAAGTAACATTGCATGGATGAAGAAAAATGTCCCCTCCGACCTGAAGGTCTGGAAGGGCATGATCCAGGATATCGACTGGTCCCAGGTCGCAGCGAAGACCAAGCTGAGCCTCCAGCGCGATAAGGACCGCATCACGGCCGAGTTCAAGGAATTCGCCGCCATGGACACCAGCGCCAAGATCGATTGGCTCATGAACGGCGACCGTCACCTCGGTTACCTGTATAAGAAAGACGCCATCGCGTTTGCCCGCCGTGAGTGGAAGGGCCTCAAGAGCGTCGGCTACGACTTTGTCGGCTGGCTGAAGATCTGGGGCGGCATGCTCAACATGGTCATGAAGGATCCCATTTCCATTATGCTGGCCGTGTTCGAGTATCACTGGTTCGCTTCCTACCTGGCCACCCCGGCTGTGGTCGACCGCAGCGTGTTCGGCCGCCGCGGCAAGCTGCTGCAGGCTGACTTTGATATGTGGGTCGCCATTACCCACTGGGCCGAGGATCTGATCGCCAACCTCATCATGGCGGACGCGAAGATCGGCGGCAACGAGAAGATCAACAAGCGCATCATCATGTTCGACGAAATGACGATGGCGCAGATGATGGCTGGCTTCCCGAACCTGCTCGGCATCCCGTACCAGATGATCCCGGTCTTCATGGTCTCCGAAATGGACCAGCTGACCCTCATCCCGTACATCGACGCCATCGAGAGCTACGGCCTCCCGTCCGATACCTGCCCGCTGCCGACGGCTGAGTGCGGCTGCGCGGTCAAGGACGAGTACCCGATGTGCGGCCAGGGCTTCATCGCCTCCTCCATGCCGTGCGACGGTTCCGTCATGGCGACGTCCTTCCAGGATCGCCGCTTCAGCAAGTTCATGCCGAGCTACCCGCTGTGCATGCCCGTCCGTTACGACGACGAGGACACCACTGAGATGGCGGCTGCCGACATGAAGGACTGCATCCACTGGGTCGAGGGTCTCACCGGCGAGACCTGGAACTGGGACACTTACTTCGCCACCATGGAGAAGATGAACGAGTGCACCAGACTCGAGATGGAGAAGTGGGAGATCAACAAGACCCATTATCCGCAGCTGGTCGGTTCCTCCTTCGAGCTGTTCCGTAAGTGGAACTACGAGATGGACGGCGGCCTGTTCCCCGAAGGTCTGAAGACGCAGCGCAAGATCTGCAAGACCATGATGGAGACCTACGAGAAGAAGCTGCCCGCTTACGTCGGCGGCTATGAGAAGTACCGTGCGCTCATCTGGAGCTGCCCGGCTCACTTCTATGCCAACTTCTCCAACTGGCTGGCCAACTGCTGGGGCATCTACGCGCTGACCGAGATGGAAGCGCTGAACATGACCAAGATGCTCAACACCACCGACAAGGAAGAGGCCATCAACGACCTCTGCCGTCTGTACGAGCGCATGGTCATGCGTCGCCACACCAATGGCGGCCACGATCACGTTCTGGGCGAGCTGTGGAGACAGTGCGAGAACTTCAACGCGAACGTCGTCATTATGTATCAGCACGTCTGCTGCAAGACGATGGCCGGCCTGCAGGGCCTGTTCGACGATCAGGCACGTGAGCTCGGCATCCACCTGATCTGGGTCGAGCACGACCTGATGGATCCGCGTACCGTTTCCCGTAAGGACATGCGCGGCCGTGTGAACAACTACATGGTCAACGTCATGCACGCGGAGCCGGTCGACCCGACGCTCATCGACATCGATGACGAGGTCACCTGGTAATTCGGATCATTTGAACGTATATCGGACATAAAAACATTCAGGAGGAAGTAAATACTATGAAATACTTTGGCGGATGCGACGTAGGTTCCACCTACACGAAGGCAG
>ERZ1026975.635-NODE-635-length-21079-cov-4.725504_pt1 | contig 21079 bp, 16 predicted proteins | sample MGYA00519561_ERZ1026975 | MGnify/ENA primary metagenome ERZ1026975 (study PRJEB26926, sample SAMN06164672) | human gut metagenome | biome: ENVO:00009003; feature: ENVO:2100002; material: ENVO:00002003 | host: Homo sapiens | place: USA | collected 2012 ... | reverse complement strand
CCTTATCGTCGGCAGCGTCAGATGTGTATAAGAGACAGATCTCCACCTTGGGTTCTGCTGTGCCGAAAAAGAATCGGGCGGCATCCAGAGCCTTGGTGTCAAAGTACGGGAAGATGGTATTGACCAGTTTCTTCATTTCGCTGTAGGCGGCAGCATCTGTCATGTATTCAATGGGAAACAGCACATGGAACTTGGGACGAGCGGGTTTACCGTTTTTCTCGCGCATATGAAAGCGACTGTAGTGAACGGCAAAGGTAATGCTGGGAAAAGCCGCCTGGACATCAGCCGGAGTGACCCAATCGGCAGGGTTCTCGGAGTGGTCGTTGTCGCAGTCCACGGGAAGGCAGTCCGAGCCGAGGAAATTATCCCCGTTGCGGTAATGGTTCATGTACTCGGCGCAGACGTAGTCGCGGCTGACGGCGGCAGCGAGATCCGTAGCATCCCTCACTTCCGTTTTGTGCGGATAGGAGCAGTTGCTTGGTGCATTAATGTAGTCTGCACTATAAAGGGTGAACATGGTTTATACCTCCTCGCAAGTATTGGTGAAGTAACGCAAGCGGTAGTTCTTCCACTTGGCTCTGCGGATTTCTGATTCCATGCCGGCGGAGATTCGGTCACCAAAGACCCACACCTCGCTGCACTTGCTCATCAGGGCATTTCCGAAGAACAATCCTAACTGACGCTCTTTCGGATTGTTGTCATTCAGAAACTGCGGAAACAGCAAGTGGGGTGCTACAGGGATGTACCCCTTGTCCACGGCGAAGCGGCTGTACTTTCGAGCATTTTCGATATTTTCCGACACATTGCCGGAATAGGGTGAGCAGATGTAAACGATGGGACGGAAGGCACGGAGCGCCCGTTCTTCCTTTTCTACGGCAGTCATTGCCTCATAAGCGGTGGGGTCGTAATAACCCTCGCTGTTGAATTTGTTGATACTCATGGGATTTACCTCGTTAATCTTTCTTATAAAAATCGGTCTCATAACCATTAGCACGAAGCTGCAGCCCTTTTGCCCAGGGTGGGGTTCTGCCCATCTGGTCGCAGACTGCCTGCATAGACATTCGCCGATCTGCTTCGATGACCACTTCATCGTGGATGTGCATTACAATGGAACAGCAGCGGAGCGTATTCATGGCATAGCAGAGGATGTCCCTTGCCGTTGCCTGCACAATGTTCTCCACGAACTTGGGACCGTAACTATCCAGCCGTTCCCACTTCTTTGTGCCACCGACACCTTCATAAGTGATACAGTCGCCGCCGAATTTGTTTGTGCCGATCTTGGGTTTTACATAGGCAAGTCGTCTGCCGGACGGAAGCGTGATAAAGAGCATCCCGTTCTTGCATGAGAACTCGATGCCGTAGGTCTCGTTGGTGTGCTTGAAGCGAACAGCTTCCATAACGGCACGGTCGACCGCCCACCAAAACTGCACAATTTTCGGATTTGCCTGCCGCCATGCGTCCACAAGGGGCGGCAGTTCGTCTTCGGTCAGCCCCATGTCGAGCGCACCCATCGCTTTGAGAGCACCAACGGAGCCGCCATAGCCGAGAGCCAGTTCCGCGATTTTGCCTTTCTGCCGAAGGTGTCCGTTGATGCCGTGCTTTTCCACCGGAACACCAAACATCTGAGACGCAGACGCACAGTAGATGTCCTTGCCATCCGCAAAAACCTTCTGCCGCCATTCTTCTCCGGCAAGCCATGCAATGGCACGGGCTTCAATTGCCGAAAAGTCTGCCACGATGAATTTGCGGTCGCCCTGGGGAACGAATGCGGTGCGGATCAGCTGGGACAGAGTATCCGGCACATCTTCGTAGAGCATTTTCACACCCTCAAAGTCGCCACAGCGGACAAGGCCACGGGCTTCTGCCAGATCCTCCAAGTGGTTCTGGGGCAGATTTTGCATCTGAATGATGCGACCTGCCCATCGGCCTGTGCGGTTGGCACCGTAAAACTGGAACATACCTCTGGCACGGCCATCGGTGCAAACCGCAGTCTCCATTGCCTGGTACTTCTTTACAGAGGACTTGGCAAGCTGCTGACGGAGAGCCAGAACCTTCTGCAATTCTGGCGGTGCAGTTTTCAGCATTTCCGCCACAGCTTTTTTGCCGAGGGTATCGGTTTCCATGCCGTTGCCCGAAAGCCACTGCTTCATCTGCTGCACGGAGTTGGGATTCTCCAGAGCGGTCAAATCTTTCATTACCTGGGTCAGTTCGGAGCGAGATCGACCGTCCATTTGAATGGCCTGCCGCACCAGTTCCATATCCAGCGCAACACCGCGGTCGTTAATTTCCTGGTCGATGTGGTATTCGTCCCACACACTGTCTGGCACAGGATGCTTGGACAGGCGCGCCTGAATGGACATTTCGGTCTCCACATCGCGGATGTTGTATTTCTTGAAAGCCAGCCACATGTCCGGGGCGTGTGCTGGAAGGTTGCGGGTACGCTGTCCGTTGGTTTTGGTCGGCGCACAGGGCTGACAGAAATATTTGATGAGGTCTTTGCCTTCGGTCAGCTTCTGCTTTTCAAGGCCGAGCACAGCACCGACCCCTTCCAAAGAAAGCGGCAGTCCCATCGTAGCCGCCCAGACCATAGAACACTTCCATGCGTTCGGTTTAAGGTAATCCCCGGTCGGTAGCCCAAGAAAGCGTGACAGACAAATGCGTTCAAAGTTTGCGTTGAATGCCCACTTGGTAACGGAATCGTCCTCAAATGCAGCAATGACCTCGGCGGGGATCTGTTCTCCGCAGGCAAGGTCGACCTGCTGCACATTACCGCCGTTCACACTGTAGGCAAAGAGCAGGATTTCAAATACGGGAGACTCCACATAGCGATAGACGCCGGTTTTCGCAAGCGGCTGATCGCTGTAGGTCTCAATGTCGATTGAGAGAGTTTTCATATTTACAGGTCCTTTCGCTTACCCCAACAGGGCGGCAGATTGCTCCGCCGCCCACGGGGTAGTGCGTTTTACTCGTGCAGATTTTTCATGCGGGCTTCGTGGTATTCCACTTCACGAAGGGCGCGCTCTTTTTCAAACTGCTGCTTTTCGGCATCCCAGGCATCATTTCTTTTCTTGCGTTCGTGGTCATCAATGGCATCAATGACCGAGCGAACGATCCAAAAGACCGCCAGCAACAGATACAGGCTGAGAAGCACGATGCAAAGAATCGTAGTCAGTTCCATATTCGGTTACCTCCTTAAGCCAGAAAGTCATCATCGTCGTCGGTCGCAAAGTCGGCCTCTGCGCTTGCCTTGCCGCCGAGCGGCTCTCCTGTACGGATGAGCTGCAGATTGTTCAATCCGCAGGCGATGCCCTTGTTGCCGTTGCTGTTAAAGGCATACAGGTTGATGCTGGCGCGACCATACACACCGGAGTAAACTTCGGAGCGGGTCAGTACAGGGTTGCGGTCAGCGTCCACGATGCCGGGAGCGGTAGCGGAGTTGGCGTTAATGAAATAGGAATTGGCATAAGCCGGATCGTCGGGGCGCTCGATATCGCCGTCGCGGAGCGGGGTTTTGATGGCAGCAAGGGACGGTACGCTCTTGCCGTTGCCCTTCAGCTTAGCCTGTCCTTCCTGGTAGGCCGCCTCGATAGCCGCCTTGATCTTTGCAATTGTCTTGGTGTCGGACTTGGGGATGATGAGGCTGACACTGTATTTCGGCGTGCCGCCGTTGATGGACTTCGGCTCCCAGACATTGGCGTAAGACCAACGGGTGTCGGGACCGGTGATGACCTTCATAGGGTTGTTGACTCTGGTTGTGTTGGTAGACATATTAAAATTCCTCCATAAAATCTGATTTTGCGGTGTTCATTGCCAGACGTTTATCGCTCTCCGGCACGAGCGTCGGTTTGCCTTGCGGCTTTTCAATGTAGGGAGCGAGAAGCTCCTCAAAGCGGGATTTGCCGAGCATCTTCTGCATTGCAGTGATACCGAGGACTTTGCGCTCATAGGGGTCAAAGCCTGCGCTTTCAACAGCGGCGGCAACAACGGCATCGTTGGTGTACTTACGGTTGGAACGGCCTTCGACCAGTTTCCACCCGCTCCATACCTTGCCGCTGACAGCCTGCTGCAGAGCGTATTCCTTCACATCGGTTGCCCAAGCGGTCAATGCATCGACTTTGCCGAGAATGTCGGCGATCTCCTCATCGTCAAGGAGCGCCGGTTCCTCAAAGTCGTACCGTGCAAGGGTGAGGTTGGCTTCGGCGCGTTCTCTACACTCAGCTTTCGCTTTGCAGAAGCGGCACCATTCGCCGCAGGAGAAATTGCCCTGACCCTCGTAGGCAAGCTGTGCTTTCTGCGTCAGTTCGTTATCTGCCCATTCCAGAAGCTCGTCCTTTGCCATCTCGTACACGCTGACATTGGACTTTCGGGGTTGGAAGATAGTCATACGGACAGTGTCGATATCATAGATGCCGTCGAAGATTTCCAAAGAACCCAGGGCATACAGCATCATCTGCGGATTCTGCTCTGCGCTGACCTCGACGCCTTTGCCATGTTTGTAATCGCAGATATTCATGACACCATCGGCGATGAGGATGCAGTCGGCTGTGCCGAATCCCTCCTGAACCCAACGGGAAAAGTCTACCCTCTGTTCAATCATGACCACTGGGTCAGAGCAGGTCTGCTTTGCGGTTTCCAAAAGCTCCACCACATAGGCGGCATATCCAGCGGCGCACTCTTCCATTTCCTCGTTGTACCAGGAAAGGTTCTCGATTGGATTCTCAGCCAGAATGCCAAGCGCCTGCTTGAGCCGGGCTTCTGCTAACGCATGAGCATCAGTACCCTCGGCGGCATAGTCGCTGCCTTTATCCTCGTAGGCTTCGCACAGCCTTGCGGAGGGAGGGCAGTTCAGCCACCGCTCGGAAGATGATGCCGAGAGAACAGCGTGCCTTTTAGGTGGCATCGGTCAGCACCTCCGCATCGGCAAGCAGCGCCTTGTAGTGGACGGGATCAATGCCGGATAGTTTTGCTGCGCCGTACTTCTGGAGCAGAGCGCGGATCTCGGCGGTGTGCCCCTTGCGGGACTTGTCCGCGAGAACTGCTCGGACTTGTTCCAAAGTCAGCGGGGGTTCGGCAGGGACGGCAGCGTCAGGGGCTTCATCGGCCGTGTTGCTGAACATCTCTGCCAGGGTGTTGGCCACTTCATTAATAGTGGCTGCGGCGCTGCGCAGGTCTTTGATTGCCAGTTCCAATTCGCTGATTCTGCCCATTAACGTTGCCTCCTTCCTTGATTTGCTTCTGCTTGAGTGAGCGGTTGATGCTTTTTGCCAGGTTTGCTGCGACGATGATAAAGTCCAGAAGGATATCAACCAGTTCCTCGTCGGGGTTCATCGTCTTGTTTTCGGACTCGTGCATTCTTTGTCACCTCCCGTAATCGGCGGTATCGTTTTGCCTCTTACACTTGCCACCGGACACGGGATCGCCGTTTGGTCCCCAAATCAGCGATAATTTTTTAGAGAATTTTTCAAATGGCTCAAAACCTTATCCCTGCGGTACATATAGGCTTTTCGGGAGATGTTCAATGACGCCGCTGCGGCACGCTCGGAGAGGTCTGCCATGACGGTTTTGCAAATTGCCAGCTCCTCCGGTGCGAGGGTTGATAGAAGAAGGTGCAGCGCATCGAACAACTCGGTTTCCTCGGCTTTCACATCGACCTCTGCAAATACATCTGGTATATCGTCAAGCCAGGGCCTTTCATCACCATCATCGTTTGTAGTGGTGAAATCTAAGGAGAGGGTGTCTCTGGCTCTGCTGAAGGGACAAGTTGCGCAGTCCATGTCGCAGTCCAGTCTCTTCGTGGCAGGGCACACGCAGCGCCTGTGACGCTGTTGCTTCTTACGGAAGGCGTCAATGTCGCGGTAGTAGTCGTGAAACTCCTGTTCTGTGCAGGGGATGCGCTCACGGGTGGAACGCAGATAGATGTAGTGCTGGTTGTCATTCTTTTGCATTGCTTGTCCTTTCCCGCTTTGGGAAGGGAGGCGGCAGATACAACAAAAGCCGGTGCATCAGATGACACACCGGCTTCGTACACTCATGAGAAGGCATGACAAATCAACGGTGGTACATCGGATGGCTGACGGAGAATCCGTCCCAGGTTCCGTATGTATCCACCGCTTCGTTAATGGCCACTCACAAAGCGGAGTAAAACTTATTTCGAAGGAGCTACCCTCGATGGTGATATTTTACTCCAAGATTTTAAATAAGAAAATTTCCATAAAAATCCCCCTTACTCTGATGTATAGAATAAGGGGTTATATGTTGTAATGTCTTTATTTTTATGCTATAATTTATAGAACACAAATGAAACAGATGGTTGCGAACAGATTGAAGTAAAGGATTATCTCATTTTATGAGAAAGGGCAGCGGCCTTTGATGCCACTTTGGGTAGAATTATGGCAAAAAAATTATCCGAAATTTTGATGAGCAGCTTCTTTGACTGCGAAAATTTGGCTTGTGACTGCCAGAAAGATATTGTCAATGTTGCTCCTGGAGCAGACCCACAAACAACACTCAAAATTTGTGGAAATGTGCATCAGCCACTGAGGTTTTCCTATATGCCACAAAAGGGGTTGAACCTTTCAGGTAAAGCCGGAGGTGTTATCCAGGCGAATGTGCTGGGAAAGTTGCTGGCCATCAAAGATGGGGACATTGATTCCCATATCCGGTTTTTTCAGCAATTTGGTTTTCTGATTCCTATCAGCACAGAAGATTATGAAGCTGTTGAGGCTACCCAGATAATGGAGTTCATAAATCGCATAAAAGCAACAGTCAAGCTGATGAATGCCATTGCTGGACAGATAAATTATAAAAATATCGTTATTATGGCAACATACCTGCTGTTTTCCGAACCTATTGAAATTGAGCTATCAACCGGGAACCTTACCTCTTGCCCTCATCGCTTCACACAGTATCTCCGTGAATACAATAGCTTCCCAGATATGAATCGCAATCAAGAAGTATTTAACACGGGAATGTTCTCCGTGGATGATGTCCTTTTGGGTGAGAAAAACACTGTCGATATTTCATTTTTCAATGCTGTGAGGAGCGGTTCTGGACTGTCGACCATACCTGGTAGCAATAGTCAGTTATTTAAGCATTTGGTGGCAATGTACACGGGACTGAATGATGCCGACACTGATCTCAGGCTGCTTGTTGATTTCTTCTATCATTATCAACTTCAGCGTGGTATTATTAAAGAGGCATCACATAAAAGACTGAGCTACTATTCTCGGAATGATGATTTTGAATTCTCGGAGGAAATGAAATCTGCGTTGGTTCGTATTGCAAAGATTGTGGTAAGTGTAGAAATCAATCATTATATTTCCACCATTCGTCCGACTATTGACTCTAAAACACTTGAGCCGGAGTGGAGACTTAATAGTCTGTTAGAGGCAATTTACTTCTCCATTTTCTATATGAAGCCTGGCATTGAAATATATAAGGAGTGCCAAAACCCAAGCTGTAAGCGTGAAGTATACTTCCTGGTCAATGCAACTGCGACCAACAAGAAATATTGCTGTCCTGCGTGTGCAAACGCAGCGGCGCAGCGGAGATCCCGTGAGAGAAAAATGAACAAATAAAGAAAGACCGTCATCCAATAGCAAATCCGCTATTGGATGACGGTCATAGTTTTATCTTATGCGTGGTGCGGAAACAATACCCTTGGAGAGAACTTGCTCAATACATTCTGCCAGTTCTTTCTTTTGCTGTTCCGGGGTTCCGATATAGTTGTACATGAGGTATCGTGTGTCCATGACAATCCCTTGAATGCGTTCATAGTTCTTCATTTTCGGATTGTTAGGGTCATATCGCCAATCACCGACAGCTTCGCCAACGTTACCGACGGCATTAGTAATTCCAAAAAGGTTGTCTGCTTGGTTAAACGGCATAATAAAACAGTTGAATAATCTCTCGTCAGGAATGCTATGTGCCCGCTCTATGTACTCACCATATGTAATCTGTTTGTTTATATCAGTACCGTTTGGAAGGTGATCCGCATTGCCAGTCCAGCCATAGCGATAGCACTTGGCATCGAGCACATAGTAATGGCCGCCATAAATCATGACGGAGTCAGGGTAGAGCGGAGTTTTTTCTCGATCCATCCCGTATTGGAGTAGCCACCTTGTTCGAGGGAAGTAACGTTCTTTGTCTTCAATGCCAAAAGCTTTGTCAATCATTTTCTCCCACACAACCTCAAAATGATCAGTACCGAAGAAGTATTGCGTGTCCGCACTGTGCCTATCCATATATTCAAGCATAGAACGCATTGCTCCGAACAATTTTTGCTCATTATCATTGTTTGTGGTGCTAAGTTTTTTAGTCAGAATAGCAATTGAAGCTTTTATAGTTGGATGGTTTCCGGGCTGTTCTGGCATGAATGGCACATACAGCCACCCCATTTTTTCAAAGGCCTCATAGACGCAATATCTATGGATTTGGGTAATTTCTTTGTTGATGTTTGGTGTTGATGACCGCACAGTCATACTGGTAAAAATCAGCGATCCATTCTTTTGAACCAAAGGACGTTGCTCTCGGATTGTTCTTGCCCAAGATGTCCGCCCCTTAGTATCTGTTTTGTAAATTGGATCTGTCTCTGTATAATAGCGAGCATTATGAAGAAAATCACGTATGACAGTCAGATATGCGTGGATTGGAAAATCCACTGTCTGTGGAGCTTCAAATTTTGATGCCTCAATTACACGGTCTTCCTTCATAAAAGCAGCCAAAACACCGAAAAGGTTGTTGATATCAACACGCAGGTCATCATCATTATCTGGCAATTGATATCCGATAGGAAAGTATATGACGGCATCATCGGTATCTGCTTTTACACCAACAAAGCAATCGCCGTCTTCATTAGTATTTACATGACACCGTTGACGTAGATTTTCAGTCAAGTTCATCGATGACCCCCTCCTTTCACGGTGCCTAAATTACTGTTGGGTAGGGTACAATTTTTGCTGAACAGAAGATCTGAAAATCTTAAAGCGGTCATGGCCCTGGCTGAGGACAAATGTACGGATTACCTTTTCCAGGCTGTCCATATTATCAGTGTCAAATAGAGCCTCTGGATTAAACTTAAAGGCATCATCCCAAAGGTATTTGATTACTTTTTCTGGGAAGATACGAATCTGCATGAGTGCTTCACGCACCTCGGCAAGTCGAGCGGCCTCTTCAGGGGTACCATTCATTATTTCAGCCTTCAACAGTTCGTTATACTCTGAAGCAAAATTCGAGTGCGGGGGTTTTGCGGCAGCTCTATCATCGAACTTCAAGTCATTTTCATGAACGAAATAGACACCGAGGCGTTTGTCCTCCGCAGATGCCATTTTTGCCTTATTACCGATGATAATCTCATTGACTGTTTCGCAGAATCTTCTCCAGGTTACCCCGGTATCAAGTATTTCGGCTTGGGCGAGAGAAGTGCGAACATTGAAGAAATTATTCTCAATGAGGCGCATTCTCCATCTGCGTTGAAATGCGGTGTCAAGGGTAAAGACATTTTGGTCGGAAGTATTCATCGTACCAAGGATAGACAGATTGGAAGGAATACGAACCTTGTGTGTTTCGTCACCGTATACAACCTTGGCGACATTCCCGTTTGTAATTCCGTATTCACTGGTGCCCACAGGATATGTTACACTACCATCGGTTTTTTCGGAATAGCTTCTATCCAGCAACTGAAATACATCACCAAAGATAGCTGGAGCATTACCTCTATTGATTTCTTCGATGACAAGTACATATGGCAGTTGAGGATGGGTGTATGCATCACGAATAATGTTGGTAAATGGGCCGGGTGTAAACTCATAGGTCACTTGTTTGTCGACAGGGTCTACAACAGGCAAAATTTGTCCAACAAAATCGGCATTGGTGTAGTCTGGGTGGAATACCAAACGTTCAACGATAGTATCTGGTGTGCAATATTCATGTTCAATGGTCCAACTTTTACCTGACCCCGGGACGCCATATAGCAGAACATTTTCACCGGTGGTAAGCCGGGTCGATTCATCAATTTCCTGTTTTGCGCTATTCGCACTATCAGTATGCCCTGCAGCATCTTCGGAAATGTCCGCTGCAGAACCAATATAATATTTAAGCCATTCATCCTTATCATCTGTCTCAAAATGAGGATACGGCTTATCAAGGATCGCATCTACTTGGGGCAATGTTTCTTCAACCAAATATCGGAAACCATTATCATCCGCATTTTGTTCGATGACCAAGCCGCCCCAACCGGCAAAAGAAAACCATGGGGCAATTCGTGCAGTAGGCTGATCAGTGTGTACGGGGTTACCAAGGATCGTATTTAATGTTGCCTCATCCAGTGCAGAATATCTGTCACACCTTCTTCTTGCGTCACGAATGATCTGGATTGCTTCGTCGAGTTGACTCATTTCCATAACATGAAGAATAACTCGGTTCATTTCCTCATAGCAGATTTTATTATCCAGTTCACGCATTGCCTTCCAAATACAAACGCAGGGGAGCACATCGCAGGAGAGTGGAAGATCCGGACCGTCGACAGGATTTTTCAACTGGTAACGAGAAAGAATATCCACTGCAGTTGTACGAACCCCTGACAGAATTCTCTCTTTTTCCTCATTCAAATCATGCTCCAGATTTTTCATCTGTAGTCCGAGACGTGACAACCTGATTTTATCATTGTCTTTATAGATCACCCCCATGCGCTCATACATTTTACGATTGGTCCGCATACGGGAATCAGCAACAGCTTGACCGCTAATTTCTCGCTGGTCACTGTAGTCATTCCATCCAATCCCGTCCAGCTTTAAAAAAGCAGCGAGATGCTCCCTGAAAGACGTATCTATTGTAATATCTACCCTTGGAAACTCAGTTGTATCTCTAATACCTGACGGCCAATGTGCATGCGCATCCAGCATATAGTTTCACCTCATAAACATTCTTTAACTTTTTCTGCGATCTTTTCCGCCAGCACCGGAGGGACCGCATTACCAATCTGCCTTGCAACTTCCACTTTGCTGCCAAGAAACTCGAAGTCATCTGGGAATGTTTGTAGTCGGGCACCTTCGCGTAGTGTTATGGTTCGATCTAATACCGGGTGACCAAACCTTCCGCGAGAAAAAGAGTCGAATCTCGCTGTAATTGTGGGACTTGGTTTATCCCAGGCCATTCTTCCATAAGTATCAAGATGCCTGTGACCATTATTTTTTTTATGACAATTCAATTGTAATTCATCTGGTAGAGAATCTTGCCCTTCCCCCTCGGTTATTGCTTGAATTCGTTTTAAATTGATCACAGATAGCTTGTCCGCCTTATGATTAGGGACATCGTTTTCATCCTTATCCATCAGATCAATAATTGCTTCCCGCACCGTAACTTTCGGAGCTACTAATGGAGTTGGGTATTCAAAATGTCCCTTGCCGTTCACTGACAATTCTCCGACAATAATGACCCTTTTCCTATCTTGTGGGACCCCAAAATCCGAAGCCGTTACCTTTTTCATCTGTATTGCATATCCTGCCGCACTCAAAGTATCAAGAAGAGTTTTAACATACGGCTTGCCTCTTGTCGACATTAGCCCGCCTACATTTTCCAAAACGAAAAATTGTGGCGTTATCTCTTTTATTAAGCGGCAGTATTCCAAAATCAGATTATTCCGGGGATCGTTATCATCACCACGGCGCTGGACACTAAACCCTTGGCAAGGGGGACCACCAATCATAACATCAATCTTGCCCAGTTCATGCCCGAGATCTTCTTCGATACTTCTCTTTGTAACTTTATATATATCACGAACGAATGCCTGACCGTGGTGATATTTTGGATTATGCGTATATGTTTTGATTGATGCTTCATCAATGTCAAAGGCATATATGACATCAAACCCAGCCTTTTCAAATCCGATTGATAATCCTCCGGCGCCACAAAAACAATCGAGTGTTCTTAAGTTATTGTTCATCTACTTCTTCTGATCCCTTCTGCTTTATGTGCGCAATACGGCCACTATAAGAGCCGAAATATGGTTGGTCAATTGCATCTTTGTGGTCCGCATGGTTTCGCCCTGCTAACATCGTAAGTACATGTCCAGCCAAACGTGTCGAAAATATTGGAGATACTGCATTTCCGATTTGTTTAAATTTATCATCGAACGGACCTTCAAAGTAAAAGTTATTCGGGAATCCTTGCAGCAGAGCAGCCTCCCTTACTGACAATCCTCGATCTTGCTCTGGATGGACAAAACGACCACAGGAAGGAGTTCGGCATCGTGCGGTAATCGTAACCGCAGTCTTATCCCAGGCAAGACGCCCATATACATCATAGAATCCTGTTACCTTATCCAGGCATTGCGGACCGACTCCGCGAGGGCGGTTACCACCATCTTTTGGAACTTGCTTGAGAATTTCAACTGTTTCTTTTTTATGTCGCGAGGTCATGTGCATAGGATCATTTGGATCCTTTTCGCCAGCCTTCAACGGAGGAAGGTCGCCAATCGCCTCTCTAACGGTTCTAAACTGATCGGGCTTCAATACCGGTGCAGGCAAAGTAGGGAAAAAATCTTTAGCTGCTATTAGAACAGTCCGAAAGCGCGATTGCGGCGTTCCATATTCTGCCATATTAAGTATTTTAACTGCAATATGGTATCCTGCAGCTTCGACTGTTTCTTTGAATGCCTTATAATGATGCCAGTGCTTTTTTGCAAGCAGATCTGGAACATTTTCCATAATAATTATCTTGGGATTTAACTGTACAGCTATTTCTGCGAATAATCCAACAAGCGTGTTTCTCTTATCCGGGCCACGATGGTCTTTCTTTCGATGTGCTGAAAAGCCCTGGCATGGTGCACAACCGATCAGAATCAATTCATTGTTAGGGTCAAGGTTCAAAGATTCTTTTATTTCATCAATGTCAGCTTCGGCGAGATTCATCTGTGTTGGTCTGTGTCCGTAATTCCGTTCATAGGTATCGATAGCATGCTTGTCGATATCTATAGCGCCTGCCCACCTAAGTCTGCCTGTTAGTTCTCCTATTTTATGGAACCCGTATGACATGCCACCGGCACCACAGAAAAAATCAACGAAGTCATATATTTGGTTTGGAATATCGTCTTTGATACTGTTATAGTCAATTTGTTGTAATACATCCTCGGGAGTTATGCCTGGCCTGCTCTGTTGGTTATTCATTGGGATTCTCTTTCTTTCTATTGCATTCTTGTCAATTATTTCTTCATATAAGCGTTCCTTCTTATACCGTCCATCCTTAATTCTGGCATCATCCGGTTTATCAAGATCATCTGGAATAGCCCATTGGCGTCCGAATTTTTTTGCACCATCGAGTCTACGCTGAGCACACAATGTTTGTATTCTGCGCTCGGAGATACCCCATTTTTCAGAGGCCTCTTGTATCGTCATATATCCCATACTCATTTCCCGCCTAAATTCGAAAATAATCAAACAAGTATTATTATATACCGGCAGGCGAACAATGTCAATATAATCAGGCTGTTTTTCGACAGTATATTTTGGGCTTCCTGTTTCTTATGCGCAGTGGTATAATCAGATTGAAGGGAGGTCATCTTAATGGCAGATGTTCATGACAAAATGACACGCAGTTTTAACATGTCACAGATTCACGGTAAAAACACAAAGCCTGAAGAGATTGTAAGGAAATATCTGTTTGCACAAGGTTTACGATATCGTAAGAATGACAAAAGATACCCTGGGCATCCTGATATAGTCCTTCCTAAGTATAAAACTGTTATATTTGTTCATGGATGTTTTTGGCACTTACATAAAGGTTGCTCACGAGCAAAACTACCAACGTCCAATGTGGAATTTTGGAGAAAAAAACTGAGCGCAAATGCTGAACGTGATATAAAAGAAAAAAATGAATTGGAAGCTATAGGTTGGCGTGTACTCGTAGTATGGGAGTGCCAACTCAAAAAAGCAATCCGTGAGCAAACCTTACGCAAGCTATACGAGCAGATTACTGGCATGCCTTAGCTTCCTTTAATTAAATTTAACCATAATTAGGTTTTCATTCCGATCAGTGCATTCTCTATGTACATCTATTCTGAACAGGGGTATAAAGGGCTTGAAATAATTACATAAGCTTTTTCTGTATGTAACCTTTTAATTTTGCCATACCTTTTAATTACTCCGAAATCCGTACACCGCAAGGCTTACACCACACGGTACGGTTGGGTTCTGAAACGGCAGAACTCTGTAACTGAATAAAGCAAACAAGGGCTTCCGAAGTCAGCATTTAACCTCGAAAACCCTTGCTTTATGCCTTTTTCGGCGGTTTTGACCCCGGAGAAGGCTTTTTCTATTGTATCAAAATCAGCAGGAACATCGACTCTCCCTATGGAAGCGGAAATGCTTAGCGAATGTGCATCAAGGAAACAATTTGATTTTTCTCTGCAACCTTTTGATAAATCTATCTACTTTTTGATTTTTCACATTAGGGGGTGCAGAGCAAAAATCAGCAGCGCACCTTCGGTAAAATAGGAAAATCCGAGCATTAAGGACTTTTGCACCCCCATACTCGGAAAAACGCTTGATATAAGGACTTCTTCGACAGAAAAATAAAAAAATACGGTAGCCCATTGTATCATGGACTACCGCATTTCGTGGTCCGAGTGACTGGATTCGAACCAGCGGCCTCTTGAACCCCATTCAAGCGCGATACCAAACTTCGCTACACCCGGATTTCATTTTGCCTAGATATCATAGCACATCCGGATGAAATTTGCAAGCACTATTTTGGCTTTTTTCGGATTTTTCGCGGGGACGGTCAGACGACGGCAGCGGGCTGCGGGTCGGCGGGCCGGGCATTCAGATTTTTGCGCGCGGTGGAGAGCATGAGCTTGATGCGATTGAGCTGGTTGACCTCGGATGCGCCGGGGTCATAGTCCACGGCGACGATATTGGCCTCGGGATAGGCGCGGCGCAGGGACTTGATGACGCCCTTGCCGACGACGTGGTTCGGTAGGCAGGCGAAGGGCTGGATGCAGACGATGTTCGGCACGCCGCTGCGGATGAGCTCGACCATTTCGCCGGTGAGGAACCAGCCCTCGCCGTACTGGTTGCCAAGGGAGAGGAAGGGCTTTGCCAGCTCGGCGACGTCCGCAATCTCCATGGGCGGTTCAAAGCGGCGGCTGGCCTGGAGCGCGTCGAGCACCGGGCGGCGCAGATAACGAATGGCCTTGACGCCGAGCTGGCCGACAAGCGCGCCGCCCAGGCTCCCGCCGAGGAACTCGTGCTTGTAGCCGCCGTTGTAGACGCAGTAATTCATGAAGTCCATGAGGTCCGGCACGACGGCCTCCGCCCCCTCGCGCTCGAGCAGGTCGACGAGGTGGTTGTTGGCAAGCGGCATATACTTGACGAGGATCTCGCCAACGACGCCGATGCGCGGCTTGCGGAGCGTCTCGTCCAGCGGGAGCGCATCGAAATCCTCGACGATCTCGCGGCAGAGGCGGCGGTAGTCCCGCCCGGCGTGACTGCCGGTGAGCGAGGCGACGCAGCAGTCGCGCCATTTGGCGTGCAGGGCGTTCGCGCTGCCGGGGACTTTTTCATACGGCCGCACGCGGTACAGGCAGCGCATGAGCAGGTCGCCGTAGACGAGCGAGCGGAACGCATCCATCAGCAGGCCGGGGGAGGCGCGGAAGCCCGGATTCTTTTCCATGCCGTTGGCATTGATGGAGATGACGGGGATGTGGCTGAGCCCGGCCTTTTCCAGCGCGCGGCGAATGAAGCCGACATAGTTGCGGGCGCGGCAGCAGCCGCCGGTCTGCGTCATGGCGACGGCGAGACGATCTGTGTCGTATTTTCCGGACAGAATGGCGCTCATGATCTGGCCGACGACCGTGATGGAGGGGAAGCAGGCGTCGTTATTGACGTATTTCAGGCCCGTGTCGATGGCGCTGCGGTTGTCGTTGCCGAGAATTTCGATGTGATAGCCGTATTTGCGGAACGTCGGGCCGAGCAGATCGAAGTGGATGGGGGACATCTGCGGCGCGAGGATGGTCCAGTGCTCGCGGCGCATCTGCTCCGTGAAGACGGCACGCTCATAGCGGACGGGACCTGCCGTGGGGAGGATGCCCTGCCGGGCGCGCAGGTCCATGGCGGCGATGAGGCTGCGGATGCGGATGCGCGCCGCGCCGAGATTCGAGACCTCGTCGATCTTCAGAACGGTGTAGAGACGGTTACTCTTCTCCAGAATTTCCGCGACCTGGTCGGTCGTGACGGCGTCGAGCCCGCAGCCGAAGGAGTTGAGCTGGACGAGCTCGAGCTCCGGCCGGGTGCGGACGAACTCCGCCGCCGTATAGAGGCGGGAGTGATAGACCCACTGGTCGTTTGCGCGCAGCGGCCGGGCAGGCGTGAAGTCGATGGGAAGAGAATCCTCGGTCAGCACGGCCAGATCGTAGGAGGCGATGAGCTCCGGGATGCCGTGGTTGATCTCCGGATCGACGTGGTACGGGCGGCCCGCCAGCACGATGCCGCGGCCGTGATTCTGCTCGATCCACGCGAGCGCCGCCGCGCCCTGCGCGCGGATGTCGGCCTTTGCGTGCTGCTGCTCGAGCCATGCGGCATGGACGGCGGCACGGGTCTCCGAGGCGGAAATGCCCCACGTCTCTTTGCAGAAGTCAGCCAGGCGCTTCGCGGCGGTCTTCTCGTCCGTAAAGGCGAGGAAGGGGCGCAGATAGGTCACACCGTCCTCGCCGATGGCGTCGACGTTATTTTTAAGATTTTCGGGGTAGGAGACGACGATGGGACAGTTGAAGTGGTTCTGTGCGCCGGGCGTCTCCTGATGCTCATAGAACACGCACGGGTGGAAGATGGTCCTGACACCGTGGTCGATGAGCCACTGTACATGGCCGTGGGCCAGCTTCGCGGGATAGCACTCCGACTCTGAGGGGATGGACTCCATGCCCAGCTCATAGATCTTGCGCGTGGAGCGCGGCGAGAGCAGGACGGAAAAGCCGAGCTGGCGGAAGAATGTTGCCCAGAACGGGTAATTCTCATAGAGATTCAGCACGCGCGGGATGCCGATGCGGCCGCGCGGCGCGTCCTTCTCCGGCAGCGGGGGATAGTCGAACATGCGCTTGAGCTTATAGGCCATGACATTCGGCGCACGGTTCTCCTTCGGCGTGCCGCCGAGGCCCTTTTCGCAGCGGTTGCCGGTGACGTGGCGCTGGCCGTTCGAGAATTCATTGATGGTCAGCATGCAGCGGTTGCCGCAGCCGGAGCAGCGCGTGGCCTGCGTCGTATATTGCAGCTTCAGAATGTCCGCGATGGGGAGCATGGTCGATCGCTGCCCCGTCCAGCGGTCGCGGGCGATCAGGGCCGCGCCGAACGCGCCCATGATGCCTGCGATATCCGGGCAGGTGGCCTCGACGCCCGCGATGCGCTCAAAGGCGCGCAGCACGGCCTGATTGTAGAACGTGCCGCCCTGCACGACGATGTGGCGGCCCATGTCGCGGGCATCGGCGAGCTTGATGACCTTATACAGCGCATTTTTGATGACGGAGTAGGCGAGACCAGCGGAGATATCCTGCACGGTCGCGCCCTCCTTCTGCGCCTGCTTGACGTTGGAGTTCATGAACACGGTGCAGCGCGTGCCAAGATCGATGGGATGGGCGGCAAACAGCGCCTCCTGCGCGAAAACCGCGGCGGTGTAGCCGAGGGAATTGGCGAAATTTTCGATAAATGAGCCGCAGCCGGACGAGCAGGCCTCATTGAGCAGAATGGAATCCACGGAGTGATTGCGAATGCGGATGCACTTCATATCCTGCCCGCCGATGTCCAGAATGCAGTCGACGTCCGGGTCGAAGAAGGCAGCGGCCTCATAGTGCGCGATGGTCTCGACCTCACCGTCATCGAGCAGGAAGGCGGACTTCAGCAGCGTCTCGCCGTAGCCGGTCGAGCAGGAGCGCGCGATCTCCGCGCCCGGCGGGAGCTGTTCACCGAGCAGGCACATGGCGTGCATGGCCGTCTGCACCGGTGAGCCCTGATTGTTGGCGTAAAACGACCACAGCAGCGCACCGTCCTCATCGATGAGGGCGAGCTTCGTTGTGGTGGAGCCCGCGTCAATGCCGAGGAAGCAGCGGCAGGGATGCAGCGCTGCCTTATGGATCTGTGCGCGGTTGTGACGCGCGCGGAAGGCATCGTACTCTGCGCGGTCCGCAAACAGCGGCGGCAGACGCTTGAGCTCGAAGGCCATCTGTACGCCGGAGCGCAGCTTTGCGGCAAGCGCTGCGGCATCTGCCGGCTCGGCATCGCCCGCCTCGAGGGCAGCGCCCATGGCAGCAAACAGATGGGAGTTGTCGGGATCGACGATATTCTCCGGCGTCAGGTGCAGCGTGCGGATGAAGGCTTTTTTCAGCTCCGGCAGGAAGTGAAGCGGGCCGCCGAGAAAGGCGACGCAGCCGCGGATGGGCTTGCCGCAGGCAAGGCCGGAGATGGTCTGATTGACGACGGCCTGAAAAATGGAGGCAGCCAGATCGGGCAGCGTTGCGCCCTCGTTGATGAGCGGCTGGATGTCCGACTTGGCGAACACGCCGCAGCGCGCGGCGATGGGGTAGAGCTCATGATAGTCGGCAGCGGCGCGGTTCAGACCCTCGGCGTCCGTTTGCAGGAGCGCGGCCATCTGGTCGATGAACGAGCCGGTGCCGCCTGCGCAGACGCCGTTCATGCGCTCCTCCAGCCCGCCGCGGAAGTAGATGATCTTCGCATCCTCACCGCCCAGCTCAATGGCGACGTCCGTCTGCGGGGCAATGGCCTGCAGGCTGGAGGCCACGGCGACGACCTCCTGCACAAAGCCGATGTTCAGGGCCTTGCCGAGGTTGATGGCGCCGGAGCCGGTGATCTTCAGGCGCAGGTCGCAGGGACCGAGCTTTGCACAGGCGTCCTCCAGCAGCTCGGCAAGTGTTTCCTGCGTGTGCGCACAGTGGCGGCGGTAATCGCCATAGCACAGGACGCCGCGTTCGTCCAGAATAACGAGCTTTGCGGTGGTTGAGCCGATGTCGATGCCCGCCCGATAGCAGTGTTTCATAACGGGTACCCTCACATGTGTTTTTCTAAACAATAAGTATATCATAAAGCGGCGTGAAAATCAAATGTCGGAACTGTGAAGGATTTGAAAACAAATGACCGTCCTGCACGAAAAACGCTTTTCAAAACTGCCGGAATGTGGTATGCTATGCACAGATTCCAGATCATGAGGTGGGCTTCATGCCATCAACTTATGCGCACCGCTGCTTCGGCAGGCAGGTGCTTGCGGCACTGCCGCAGGAAATGCAGCAGCTGCTCCGGCCGGAGCAGGCGCTGTTTTCCATCGGGCTGCACGGCCCCGATATTCTGTTTTTTGATCATCCGCTGCTCGGGCACGTCAGCCGCCTCGGCCACCGGATGCACAAACAAAGCGGCGCGGCCTTCTTCCGTCCCGCAGGGGAGAAGCTGGCCGCACTGGAGTTTCCGGCGCCGGAAACGGCGTATCTCTATGGATTTTTGTGCCACTTTGCGCTGGACCGCGCCTGCCACGGCTACATTGCCGAGCAGATCGCGCGCAGCGGCGTGGCTCACACGGAGATCGAGGTCGAATTTGACCGCAGCCTGCTGGTGCAGGCCGGACTGGACCCGATCCGCACGAGCCTGACGGGCCACCTGCATGCCTCGGCGCGCAGCGCGGCCGTGATGGCGGAGCTGCTGCCGGACGAGCTGACGCCCCGGCAGACGGAGCGGGCAATCCGGACGTTCCTGTGGGGCAACGCACTGTTTCTTGCGCCGGGGCACTGCAAGCGCACGGTGCTGTATACCGGCATGCGCCTTGCCGGCGCGTACCACGGCCTGCACGGCATGATCGTGAACTACGAGCCGAACCCGAAGTGCGCCGAGAGCAATCTGGTCCTGCAGCGCCTGTTTGACGAGGCCGTGCCGCAGGCGGTCACGCTCATCACGGAGTATCTGCCCTGCATCCGCGGGGAGCTGCCGTGGAGCGGCCTCTACGACTACACGTTCGGCGGAGTGCTCACCTAGTTCCGCGGGAACACAACGGTCAGCAGCATCTTGAAGTCCTCGGCGGCATAGACCGCGTGGGGCTTCCCGGCGGGCATGACGATGCTCTCGCCCGCGGAGCAGAAATGCTCTCTGCCGTCGATGGTAAAGCGGCCGCTGCCCTCGAGCACGAGCACCATTGCGTCGCCGCCGGAGGCGTGTGTACTGATCTCCTCGCCCTTGGAGAAGGCGAACAGCGTGATGCTGACGGCGTCATTCTGGGCAAGCGTCTTGCTGACGATCTGCCCGGCCTCGGCCTCGACCTGCTGTGCAAGCGGGAGCACCTGCTCCTGCGCGATGTTTTTCAGAATAGCCATAATGATCCTCCTTCCGGCCGCGCGTTTGCATGACCCTGTTACCAGATAGCATACCCCAAATCCAAGAGAAAGTATGTTGGGATACCAACGGAGGAAGAAAGAATGAACGATGCGGCTCTGCTGGCCTCGCCGCTGTTTCGCGGGGCTACATCGGAGGAGATCGCGGCCATGCTGCCCTGCCTCGGTGCGTCGCCCCGGCGCTTTGCACGCGGGGAACGCATCCTGCGGGCGGGGGAACCCACGCGATATATGGGACTGGTGCTCACCGGGAGCGTTCTGGTCGAGCACACGGACCTGCAGGGAGCGGTCACGCTGCTCGGGCGCGCGGAGCCCGGGGAGCTGTTTGCGGAGGCCTATGCCTGTGCATCGGATGAGCCGCTGCTTGTCGACGTCGTGGCCAGCGAGGCCTGCGAGGTGCTCTTCCTCGACGCAAGGCGCATCCTGACGCAGTGCACGAGCACCTGCGAGCACCACAGCCGCATCATCCGTAATCTCGTCGGGACGCTGGCGCATAAAAATCTGGCGCTTTCCCGGCGCAGCCTGCACACCGGCCCGCGCACCATTCGTGCGCGGCTGCTGTCCTACCTCGGCGAGCAGGCGCGGCGGGTGGGGAGCCGCAGCTTCACGATCCCGTTCGACCGCCAGCAGCTTGCCGATTATCTGAATGTGGAACGCAGCGCGCTGTCCAATGACTGTCTCTTATACACATCTCCGAGCCCACGAGAC
>ERZ1026975.627-NODE-627-length-21221-cov-10.301427_pt1 | contig 21221 bp, 18 predicted proteins | sample MGYA00519561_ERZ1026975 | MGnify/ENA primary metagenome ERZ1026975 (study PRJEB26926, sample SAMN06164672) | human gut metagenome | biome: ENVO:00009003; feature: ENVO:2100002; material: ENVO:00002003 | host: Homo sapiens | place: USA | collected 2012 ... | reverse complement strand
GGCGAGAATTACCAGCGGCTAAAACCTGTTCATACGGAATTGAACAATATCAAGTTTAAGAAACAGAGGGAGAAATTTGAAACATCCCACGATGCGGAGTTACGGCTGTTTTATGCCGCCCGCCGTATTCTGAAAGAAAAACTGGACGGAAAACCCATTGCCCTGAAAGCATGGAAACAGGAATATGCACAGTTAAAAACAGAGTATGCCGAACTGTCTCCGCAGCACAAGCCACTCCGGGAGGAAGTCATACGGCTGCGGCAGGTGCAGAACGCCGTAGATACCGCACTGCGCCGGAGGGAGCAGCCACAGGAAGTACAGAGAAAGAAACATGAGATGGAGCTATGATATAACCGGCAGCTTTACCGCTGCCGGTATTTTTATGGAGGGAGCATTTGAATGTATTTGAAGCGGTGAAACAGTCTGTTACCACCCGGCAGGCTGCTTCATTCTATGGAATCCGGGTGGGGAGAAACGGCATGGTCTGCTGTCCATTCCACAATGACCGCACGCCCAGCATGAAAGTGGACAGCCGCTTTTACTGCTTCGGCTGCGGGGCTTCCGGGGATGTGATCGACTTTGCCGCTTTGCTGCATGGATTGGGGAAACGGGAAGCTGCGGTCAGGCTTGCGGAGGACTTCGGCGTTTCCTATGAGAAATCCGGCAATGCACCGCCAGATAGGAAGCGTCACAACAGGTCACAGCCCCGACAAAAATCAGCGGAGCAGAGATTTCAGGAAACGGAACGGTATTGTTTCCGGGTGCTATGCGATTATCTGCGCCTGCTGGAGCATTGGAAAACAGCATACGCCCCACAGCCGCAGGATGCCATCTGGCATCCTCTTTTTGTGGAAGCGTTGCAGAGGATAAGCTACACAGAATACCTTTTGGATATTTTGTTATACGGAGAAATAGAAGAAAAAGCGGCATTGATCGCCGCACAGGGAAAGGAGGTGCTGCGGCTTGAACAGCGAATTTCAGAGCTTGCCGCCGGAAACGCAGGAAGCGGTCAAAAGGACGATGGACACAATGGAACCGGCGCAAACACCGGCAGAAATCCGGGAAACATTAGAGGGGACGCAGAAAGGCGGCGTGAAGAACAGCATCCGAAACTGCCTGACGGTGTTCCAGCGTGACCCGCTGTTTCGTGGGGCGCTGCGTCTGAACCTTTTGACGGAGCAGATTGACATTGTGAAGCCGCTGGGCTGGGAGCGCACCAGTACCACGCTGACCGACATGGACATGAACTACCTGCTTTTGTATCTGGAAGAAAATTACGGGCTTACCAGCGAGAAAAAGGTGCAGAGCGCCATCAAGATTGTTGCCAATGAAAACCGCTACCATCCGGTCAGGGATTACCTGAACAGCCTGCAATGGGACGGCACAGAGCGCATCCGTTACGCCCTGCATCACTTTCTGGGAGCCGATACGGACGAATACACCTATGAAGCCTTGAAACTGTTCCTGATGGGAGCCATCCGGCGGGTATTCAGACCGGGGAGCAAGTTTGAGGTCATGCTCTGTCTGGTTGGTGGTCAGGGAGCCGGGAAATCTACCTTTTTCCGGCTGCTGGCAGGCAGGGACGAATGGTTTTCAGACGATTTGAAAAAGCTGGACGATGAAAATGTGTACCGCAAGCTGCAAGGGCATTGGATTATCGAGATGTCGGAGATGATTGCCACAGCCAACGCCAAGAGTATTGAGGAAATCAAGTCATTCTTAAGCCGCCAGAAAGAAACCTACAAAGTGCCGTATGAGACACATCCGGCAGACCGGCTGCGGCAATGTGTATTTGGAGGGACGACCAACCGGCAGGACTTTTTGCCCCGTGACCGCACCGGCAACCGGCGCTTTCTCCCCGTGACGGTGTACCCGGAACGGGCGGAGGTTCACATACTGGACGATGAAGCGGCGGCGAGGGCGTATATCGAACAGATGTGGGCGGAAGCCATGACGGTTTATCGCAGTGGGAAGTATAAGCTGTCATTCAGCATGGAAATGAACCGATACCTGAACGCCCACCAGCAGGACTTTATGCAGGAAGACACACAGGCCGGCATGATCTACGCCTATTTGGAGGACTACACCGGCGACAGGGTATGTTCCAAGCAGCTTTATGAGGAAGCGCTGGGGAACTTAAATTCCCCGGCAGACTGGGAGACACGGGCAATCTGCGAGATTATGAATACCGGCATTGCGGGCGGCATCATACAGGGCTGGGTAGCCTACAAAAGCCCGAAGCGGTATAAGAAATACGGTTCTCAAAAAGGCTGGGAGCGTGTCAACCAAGCTCCGCCGGAGGGGGACGGTTTTCAGGAAATCACGGAAGAAGAAGCCCGGCAAATGGAACTTCCATTCTGAAAAGCCACCGGTTGACAGTTTGGTTGACGCTTTGGTTGACAGCCGGTTGACGGGGAAAAGCCTGATATTTGGGGCATTTCTCTCCTTTGTCAACCATGTCAACCAAGAAATCAAAGAAAAAGTAAAAAGTAATAATAGAGCGCCTATGGATTGTTTTCAAAGTCTTTTCTGCCGGTTGACACGGTTTGGTTGACACGGAGACAGTCTGCGGCTGTACACCTGTCTGACATTCCCTTGTCGGGCATATTTCATTTATGGAGGTAACTGCCTATGGCAAAAAGCAAAAACGAGAGCAATAACAAAAACAGCGGCACCCTGCTTACCGAAAAAGACGGCACCCAGTATTTTGTCATGGGGAAAGTCCGTATCAAGGTATCGGAGCATTTCGCACAGGATGGGAAGCCGCTTGACAGCCTGCTGGAAGATGTGATCCAGCACGCTGCCGCCGCTTCCTGAAAAAATACGGAATAACGACTGTCAATCAGCCCACGCTTATGATATACTTGTACCAGCGAGTATTGTATAAGCGTGGGTTGTTTCTTTTAGAAGGAGGATTTTTAACCGTGAAACAACCATACAATACAACGATTTATAACACTGCACTATATTTGAGATTGAGCCGTGACGATGAATTACAGGGGGAAAGCGGCAGTATCCAGACCCAGCGCATGATGCTTAGACAGTATGCCGCAGAGCATGGGCTGACCGTTGTAGACGAGTACATTGACGACGGATGGAGTGGGACAAATTTCGAGCGTCCAAGTTTCCAAAGGATGATTGATGACATCGAGGACGGGAAAATCAACTGCGTTGTCACAAAGGACTTATCCCGTCTGGGAAGAAACTATATCCTGACCGGTCAGTACACGGAAATCTATTTCCCCAGCAAGGGAGTACGCTACATTGCCATCAATGACAATGTGGACACCATCAACGGAGAAAGCGAGCTTGCACCGTTCTTAAACATCCTGAATGAAATGCACGCCCGACAGACCAGCAAAAAGGTCAAGGCTGCCATGCACACAAGATTTGCCAATGGCGCACACTATGGAGCCTATGCACCGCTGGGCTATGTAAAAGACCCGGACAAAAAAGGTCATCTTCTGATCGACCCGGAAACACGCTGGATTGTAGAGAAGATTTTTGACCTTGCTGTACACGGGCGTGGAGCCGCCAGCATTACACGGATTCTGGTGGAGGAAAAAGTACCTACCCCCGGCTGGCTGAACTATGAAAGATACGGGACTTTCGCCAATATCTACGCCGGTGCGCCCGCAGAAAAAGCCTATGCGTGGACGATTGCACAGGTCAAGAGCATTTTGAAAGAGGAAACCTACATCGGTCACAGCGTTCACAACAAGCAGAGCAACATTTCATTCAAGAACAAGAAAAAGGTGCGGAAGCCGCAGGAAGAATGGTATCGTGTGGAAAATACCCACGAAGCCATCATTTCCGAAGAAGTGTTCCAAAAAGTTCAAGAGCTGATTGCAAGCAGACGCAGGAAACGCAGAAACGGTACGACACAGATTTTCGCAGGATTGATAAAATGTGCAGACTGCGGATGGTCTTTAGCCTATGGGGAAAACAAGCAGAACAAAAACCCATACGGGTACTACCATTGCAGCAAGAACGGACAGGGATTACGCCAGTGTTCCATGCACTATATCCGCTATGATGTACTGTATGCCTATGTGCTTGCAAGACTGCAATACTGGTCTATGCTGGCACAGAAAGACGAGGACAAGCTGCTGAAACGGCTGCTCAATGCCAGCGACAGGGAAAGAAACTCTGCGAAGAAAAAGCAGGCTGCGGAGCTGAAAAAGGCAGAGAAGCGTAAAGCCGAGGTTGACGGGCTGTTTGCTAAAATGTATGAGGACTGGTCTGCCGGACGCATAACCGAGTATAACTTCAATATGCTGTCCGAGAAGTACCAGAACGAGCAAAAGGAGCTTGAAACAAAAATAAGACAGCTTCACGAAACGATGGAAGCCGCCGTACAGACCGCAGCGGATGCTGAAAAGTGGATTGCCCTAATGAAACAGTATGTCAACCCTGTGGAGCTGACCGCCGAACTTCTGAACACTCTAATTGAAAAAATAACCGTCCACGAAGCTGTCAAGGGCGAGGATGGAAGCCGTGAGCAGGAAGTAGAAATCTACTACCGCTTCATCGGTAAAATCGACTGACCTTTCTTTTTTTACCCAACAATATCTTTAATTAAGGGAAACGGGAACATCCACGCCGGAGCTGGATAAGCTGTTGGTGCTCAGCGAATGCTTCCACGTTACGCTGGATGAGCTGACCGGCGGAACACCGTGCGAAGCGGATACCGGATCGGTGCGGCGGACAAAGACGGACGGTTTCCGGCAGACAAAGCAGAAGGTCGGCATTGGCTTATGTGTGCTTGGCGCGGTCCTTCTGCTGGCGGTGGGCGCGGTCATGCTGGCTGTACCGGATGCTGCGGATCGGCTGAACGAGTCCTCTGCGGTCACGCTCAACGGCTCGGGGCTGTTGCTGGTGCTTTGCGTCCTTTTCATGGCGGCAGGTCTGGTGCTGATCCTCCGGAAAAAGTAAAAGGAGAAACTGCTATGAAAACATGGAGCATCGTATTTGCCGCGCTTGCCGTGCTGCTCTCCGACGTGATGTGCGCCGTGGTGGCGTACCTTTATCGGGATATGCTCTGCGGCATTGCGCACGACTGCTACAGCGCACCGGCCGGCGTTGCCTTTTTGTACGCGATCCCGTTCGCGGCGGGGATCATTATATGCGCGGCGCTAGCCTGTGTGCTCAAGAAAAAAGCATAAAAGAAAGACTCCGTCCGCCGGATGGAGTCTTTCTTTCCGTTATCCGATCCCGAACAGCCGTCTGCCGTTCTCGGCGGTCAGGCGGATCAGCTCGTCTGTGTCCAGACCCCGCAGCGCCGCGAGCTTTTCCGCGATATAGCGGACGCTGCGCGAGTCGTTGCGCGTACCGCGCACGGGGACGGGGGCCATATAGGGGCTGTCCGTTTCGAGCAGCATCCGGTCGAGCGGGCACTCGAGCGCGACCTCGACCGTTTTGCGGGCATTTTTGTAGGTCACGGGGCCGTCAAAGCCGAGATACCAGCCGCGCTTTAGAAGCTCGCGCGCCATCTCGACGCTGCCGGAGAAGCAGTGGAACACACCGCGCACAGCGGGAAATTCCTGCACGATGGCAAGACTGTCGGCGTGCGCCTCGCGGTCGTGCACGATGACGGGGAGGCCCAGCTCCTGCGCCAGCGCAAGCTGATCGCGCAGCACCCTCTGCTGAAGCTCTCGCGGCGGGTTCTGCTCCCAGTAGTAGTCCAGCCCGATCTCGCCGATGGCAACGACCTTCGGCTCCCGCGCCCACGCGCGGAGCGCGTCCAGACTGTCCTCCGTGTAGGGCGCGCAGTTCTCGGGATGCCAGCCGACGGCGGCGTAGACGTGCGGATAGGTCCGCGCCAGCTCCACCGCGCGGCGGGAGGAGCCCAAATCGCAGCCGGGGTCGAGGATCAGCCCCACGCCGTGTTCGGGCATGGAGGCGAGCAGCGTCTCACGGTCGGCGTCAAACGCCTCGTCGTCGTAGTGCGCGTGGGTGTCAAAAATCAAGCTCATAGGATGTCCTTTCTTTTTGTTAGAGGGGATGATCCTCGACAAAAGGGCAGTTTTACAAACGGTGTACAGCCTTGCTGCTGAAATAAAGCTTCCTATTGGCAGTTCGTGGGTCGAGGGGAAAGCGCCGAAGCGCCGCCGGTGGCGGAAAAAGCGAGGCGGTTTCGAGGAAGCGGCGCAATTGGCGCGCCCAAAGAGGCGCGGGAATTGCTTTGCCGCGACGGTGAAGAAGCCCCTCGTTGTCTCTGGGGTTCTAAAGGGGCTATCTCTCCGACCGAGAGATAGCCCCTTTGCTTCTATTTCAGCACAGCTTTGCGCCGGCGGGGATCTTATCGTCCACCATAATGAGGTTCAGGACCTCCTGCCCCTTCTCGGTGTGGGTGGCGGAGAGCAGCATACCGCAGCTCTCGAGCCCCATCATCTTACGCGGCGGCAGGTTGACGATGGCGACCAGCGTCTTGCCGACGAGCTGCTCCGGCTCGTACCACTTGTGGATGCCGGAGAGGATCTGGCGGTCGGTGCCGGTGCCGTCGTCGAGCGTGAAGCGCAGCAGCTTATCGCTCTTCTTCACGGCTTCGCAGGCCTTGACCTTGACGACGCGGAAGTCGGATCTGCAGAAGGTGTCGAAATCGACCTTCTCCTCCGTCAGAGGCTCGATCTCCAGCGCGGGGAGCGCGGCCTTCTTTTGCGCCTCCTGAATGGCCTCCAGCTCGGCGAGCGCCTTTTCCATGTCGATGCGCGGGAAGATGGCCTCGCCCTTGTGGACGGTGACGCTTGCGCTCAGGCGGCCCCATTCGGCGGCGCTGTCCCAATCGCGGCAGTCCGCCGCCGCGCCGAGGCGCGCGAAGATCTTCTCGCAGGAGGCGGGAATGAACGGCGTGAGCAGGATGGTGCAGATGCGGATGGCCTCGAGGAGGTTGTACATCACGCTGGCAAGGCGCGCGCGGTTGGCCTCGTCCTTGGCGAGCACCCACGGCGCGGTCTCGTCGATATACTTGTTCGCGCGCTGAATGACCTTGAAGATGGCCTCCAGACCGTTCTGGAACTGGAACTTCTCCATCTCGGCCTCGTACTTGCCGCGCAGGGCGGAGGCCGCCGCGATGAGATCGGCGTCGAACTCGCCCTCGGCGCGCTCGACGGGCAGCGTGCCGCCGAAATACTTCTCGACCATGGCGGTCGTGCGGGAAACGAGGTTTCCGAGGTCATTGGCAAGATCGACGTTGATGGTGTTGATGAGCAGCTCATTGCTGAAATTGCCGTCGGAGCCGAACGGGAAGGTACGCAGCAGGAAGAAACGCAGCGCGTCCACGCCGAAGCGCTCGGCAAGCACATAGGGATCGACGACATTGCCCTTGGATTTGCTCATCTTGCCGCCGTCCATGACGAGCCAGCCGTGGCCGTAGACGTGCTTGGGCAGCGGCATACCCATGCTCATGAGCATCGCGGGCCAGATGATGGAGTGGAAGCGGACGATCTCCTTGCCAACGAAGTGGACGTCGGCGGGCCAGAACTTATCGTAATCGTCGTACTTTTCGTTCATGAAGCCGAGAGCGGTGCAGTAGTTGAACAGCGCATCGACCCAGACATAGACGACGTGACCGGGGTCGAAGTCCACCGGCACGCCCCAGGTGAAGCTCGTGCGGGAAACGCACAGATCCTCAAGGCCGGGCTTGATGAAGTTGTTCACCATCTCGTTCACGCGGCTGGCGGGCTGGAGGAAATCTGTGTCCTCAAGCAGGTGCTGCACGCGGTCGGCGTACTTACTCAGCTTGAAGAAGTAGGCCTCCTCTTCAGCGTCCTCCACCTCACGCCCGCAGTCGGGGCACTTGCCGTCCACGAGCTGGCTCTCGGTCCAGAAGCTCTCGCAGGGCTTGCAGTATTTGCCGACGTACTTGCCCTTGTAGATGTCGCCGTTGTCGTGCATCTTCCTGAAGATATTCTGGATGGCCTCGACGTGGTAATCGTCGGTGGTGCGGATGAAGCGGTCGTTTGAGATGTTCATCAGCTTCCACAGGTCGAGGATGCCCTTCTCGCCGCAGACGATGTTGTCCACGAACTGCTGCGGGGTCACGCCCGCGGCCTTGGCCTTGTCCTCGATCTTCTGACCGTGCTCGTCCGTTCCGGTCAGGAACATCACGTCATAGCCGGTCAGGCGCTTGTAGCGCGCCATCGCGTCGGTCGCCACCGTGCAGTAGGTGTGGCCGATGTGCAGCTTGTCCGACGGGTAGTAAATGGGCGTGGTGATATAGAATCGTTTCTGTTCCATGGGTATCTTCCTCTTTTCCTGCCCGCGCCGAATGAAAGCGGGGCATAAATTCTCTTTAGTTTAGCACATTTGAGGACATTTTTGCAAGAGGTACGGCGTTATTTGCGCGGGCTCCGCGCAAATAACGCCGTTTTTTTGAGGTATTCTTACGCGATGGCGCGCTTTTCCAGCGCACGCAGCAGCGGTACGCCGAGCAGGAAGCACACGGCGGCCTCGCCGATGCCGACCGTCAGCGCGTTGTAGGCGAACAGCCCCGCGAACGCGGAGGAGAAGCCCGTGCTTTCCCACGCGAGCATCGCGCCGACAAGGACCATGTTGCATACCACCGGCGGCACGGCGGCGGTCCATGCGCTGCGGCAGCGGCCCGACCACACGGCGGCGAGCAGCGTGGCGAGCGTGCCGACGACCAGATCGAGCAGGCCGTAGGGACTGAGCAGGTTGGTGATCAGGCAGCCCACGGCAAGACCGGGGATCGCCGCCTTGCGGTCGCGGCAGGGCAACACGCACAGAGCCTCGCTCAGGCGGAACTGGATCGCGGGAAAGGCGAGGCCGAAGAAATTGGAGATCCACGCGAGCGCCGCGTAGGCGGCGGCAATGACGGCGGCGCGGGCGAGATCGCGGGTAGAGTATTGCAGCTCCATAGAGGGGTATCCTTTCTTGGGAATGTAAACAGATGCGGGGGAAAGACGGTCAGGCGGCCCCGCAGGACCGCCTGACGCTGCCTTAAAATTCGGGGGAGGTCCTGCCGGAGGTCAGGTACTCATAGTATTGCGCTTCGGTCGCCGCCATGTAGGTCATGACCCACAGCGTGCCGACGCCAAGGCACAGCGAGCCGACAATGCCCCAGCCGATAAAGCTCAGATCGAGCACGAACTTCTCCCACTTGTGACCGGTCATCAGGCGCTGGCTCTCGTCCAGACATTCCCTCCAGCCGTATTCGGGGTGGTCGGCCTTGACGTAGTAGACCATGGAGTAGGCGTAGGCCTTGACGATGCCGGGGATGAAAAGCAGCAGGCTCCACAGGAAGATAAAGAGCCCAGAGAGCAGACTGATGAGCAGCGTACCGCCGAAATCGTCCCGAAAGCCGCGGAACAGATCGTTGAGGTCAATGCCTCGGCCCTCGCGCGCCTGCGCGAGGAAGGCATATTTCTGCGCGTAGAGCATCGGGCCGGTGACGACGAGCGCGCCGACGCCGGGGAGAATGCTGCCGGCGGCGCCGACGATGGCAGAGACCACCAAACAGAACACCACGCCCATGAGCCATTGATCCTTGAAGATGCCGCCGCCGAGCTGGGCGCGGGCGGCTGCCTTCCATTCGCTTCTTGTCATGCGGATTTTCTCCTTATCACACAATATTTCGCTTACAGCAGGTCGGGCAGATGGCGCACGACCTCGGCGCAGCGCGGGCACAGCCCCTCGGCGTTGGGCGTGAGGGAGTGCTTCCAGCAACGAGGGCACTTCGTGCCGGCGGCGTTTTCGACCTTGACGGCAAGCTCGCCGCCGACGGTCAGCTCGACCTTGGAGACAATGAACAGGTCGGCGAGCGCCGCGGGGTTCTCGTCCGCGAGGAACACATCGCCCTCGGGCACGGTCAGATGCACGTCGGCCTCCAGGCTCTTGCCGATGACCTTCGCCGCGCGGGCCTCCTCGAGCGCGCCGTTGACGGCGGTGCGGACCTCGATGATGTGCTCCCAGCGCGCCATGGTCTCGGCGTCGAGCGCGTAGGCGGTGAAGGGCTTGTTCATGTCGTTGAGCACCACGTTGCGCGCGTCGTCCTCGGCGGTGTGCGGCATGGCGAGCCAGATCTCATCGCAGGTGAAGGCGAGGATGGGCGCGAAGAGCTTGGCAAGGGTCGAGAGCGTGAGGTAGAGCGCGGTCTGGGCACTGCGGCGCTCGGCGGAGTCCGCCGCCTCGCAGTACAGGCGGTCCTTCACAATATCGAGGTAGAAGCTCGAGAGCGTGGTGACGCAGAAATCGTTGACCGCGTGGGTGATGATGTGGAACTCGTAGTCGTTGTAGGACTGCTCGACCTTTTCGACCAGCTCGTTGAGCTTGGTGATGAGCCAGCGGTCGAGCACCGGCATATCCTCGGCCTTGGTGAGGTGCGCGGGGTCAAAGTCCACCAGGTTATCGAGCATGAACTTGCAGGTGTTGCGGAACTTGAGATAGTTCTGGCTGAGCTGCTGGAAGATGGCCTTGGAGCAGCGCACATCCGCGTGATAGTCGGCGCTCGCCGCCCACAGACGCAGAATGTCCGCACCGTTCTCGTTGAAAATGTCGGCGGGATCGACGCCGTTGCCGAGGCTCTTGTGCATCGCGCGGCCCTCGCCGTCCACGGTCCAGCCGTGGGTGACGCACTCCTTGAAGGGAGCGCCCTCACCGAACGCGCCCACGGCGGTCAGCAGGGAGGACTGGAACCAGCCGCGGTACTGGTCGAGGCCCTCGAGGTACATCGTGGCGGGCCAGAAGCCCTGATCTTTCTTCATTGCGGCGAAGTGCGTGGAGCCAGAGTCGAACCAGCCGTCGAGCGTGTCCTCCTCCTTGGTGAAGCCGGCGCTCTTGCCGCAGTGCGGGCAGGCGAAGCCCTTGGGCAGAATGTCGGCGGCGTCCATCTCGAACCAGGCGTTGGAGCCTTTCTCGGCAAAGAGGGCGGAAACAGCCTCGATGGTCTCGTCGGTGCAGACAGGCTTGCCGCAGTCGGCGCAGTAGAACACGGGAATGGGCAGACCCCAGCGACGCTGACGGCTGATGCACCAGTCGGCGCGCTCACGGATCATGCTCTTCATGCGGTCGATGCCCCAGCCCGGGACCCAGCGCACGTCGTCGCACGCGGCGCAGGCCTCGTCCTTAAAGGAATCGACGGAGCAGAACCACTGCGGGGTGGCGCGGAAGATGATGGGCTTCTTGCAGCGCCAGCAATGCGGATAGCTGTGCACGATTTCCTCGGAAGCGAAGAGGGAGCCGGCCTCCTTCATATCGTTGAGGATGACGGGGTTGGACTCCTCCACGAGCATTCCCTCATACTTGCCGGCATAGTCGGTGTGGCGGCCCTGATCGTTGACGGGCACGACCATATCCATGCCGTAGCGGCGGCAGGTCTGATAGTCGTCCGCGCCGAAGCCGGGCGCGGTGTGGACGCAGCCCGTACCGGAATCCATCGTGACATAATCGGCGAGGACCAGACGGCTGGTCTTGGGCAGGAACGGATGCTGCGCGAGCATATTCTCATAGAAGTTGCCGGGGTGGGTCTCGACGACGGTGTAGTGCTCGACCTTGCCAACGGCCATGACCTTCTCGACGAGCGCCTCGGCGACGATGTACATTTCGCCGTTGTCGTCGTTGCGGACGATGGCGTAGCTCTCGTCGGGATGCAGCGCGATGGCGAGGTTGCCGGGCAGCGTCCAGATCGTGGTCGTCCAAATGACGAAGCTGAGCTTGCTCTTATCGAGATGGCCGAGCTTGCCGAGGTCGTCGTGCATCGGGAACTTGACGTACACGGTCGTGCAGGGGTCGTCCTGATATTCGATCTCCGCCTCGGCCAGCGCCGTCTCGTCGTGATAGCACCAGTATACGGGCTTGAGGCCCTTGTAGATGTAGCCCTTCTTGTACATTGCGCCGAAGACCTTGACCTCCTCGGCCTCAAAGCCGGGATCCATGGTCTTGTAGGGGTGCTCCCAGTCGCCGAGCACGCCGATGCGCTTGAAGCCCTCCATCTGGATGCCGATGTACTTGTCGGCATACTGGTGGCAGGCGGTGCGGAAGTCGGCGACGCTCATGGCCTTGCGGTTGAGCTTCTGCTCCTTGATGATAGCGCTCTCGATGGGCATACCGTGGTTGTCCCAGCCGGGGATATAGGGCGTGTAGTAGCCGCGCATCGCGTAGGAGCGGGTGATGAAGTCCTTGAGGGACTTATTGAGCGCGTGACCCATGTGCAGTCCGCCGTTGGAGAACGGAGGGCCGTCGTGCAGAGCGAAGCGGGGCTTGCCCTCGTTCTTCTTGAGCATCACGTTGTAGAGGTCCATTTCCTCCCAATGCTTGAGCATCTCAGGCTCGCGCTTGGGAAGCCCCGCGCGCATCGGGAAGCCGGACTTCGGCATATTCAGCGTCGCTTTGTAATCCATGTCGTGTCTCCTTTATGTGAATTTTTCTGTTTGCTGCAAAATAAAAATGCTCTGTCTCCCGACAAAAGAGACAAAGCATAACCATACTCTGCGGTACCACTCTTCTTGCCGCCGTTCCGGCAGCCGCTCAAATGCCGCGATGTAACGGTCGCACCCGGGCTGTCCTACTGCGGTTTCAGACGCCTGCTCCGAGGTGATATTCGCTCTCCGCGCCCCGCTGCCTCGCACCGACCGGCAGCTCTCTTTGCGGGCGGACGGGAAGCTACTTGTCCTCATCTGCACAATTCCACATATCACGGTCATTCTACCCGCATTCTTTCGCTTTGTCAAGGCTGAAAATGCTTGCGGAAGCGGCAAAAATAGGCTATACTATCGGCGAAAAATACGCGAAAGCGACAAATTCCGGAGGCTGCGCCATGATCCACGATATCGAGCCGAAGCATTTATACAACGAATGGAAGCCGAACGCCGTGCCGAAGAGGTCGAGCGCCGTCGTGCAGTTCTGCGGGAGAAACCTCCTCTGCCGCATCGACGACAACGGACTCAAGCTCCCGAGCCGCGCCATGTTTCCCGACGGCGACGAGAGGTTCACCTATCTTTTTGAGCTGGACGGCAGGGAATACTACCTCCTGCGCGACGAAACGCCGCGCGAGCCGGACGGCTGGACCTACCGCGACATCAATATTTTCCGCACCGAGCAGCCGAAGGAGATTGCCTTCGCCGCGGTCAGCGCGTGGCACCTGTGCTGCTGGTACCGCGACACGAGGTTCTGCGGCCGCTGCGGCACGCCGCTCGAGCACGACGTCAACGAGCGCATGATGCACTGCCCCAGGTGCGGCAATATGATCTTCCCGCGCATCAACCCCTCGGTCATCGTGGCGGTGACGCACGGCGACTACCTGCTGCTCACGCAGTACGCGAACCGCCCCGGCGCGACGCGCACGGCGCTCATCGCGGGCTTCACCGAGTTCGGCGAGACCGCCGAGCAGACCGTTCACCGCGAGGTGATGGAGGAGGTCGGCCTCAAGGTCAAAAACCTGCGCTACTATAAGTCTCAGCCGTGGGGCATCTCCGGCGGCGGGCTGCTGCTCGGCTATTGGTGCGAACTGGACGGCGACGAGACCATCCATCTCGACAACTTTGAGCTGGCGGACGGCGCGTGGGTCAGCCGCGAGGAGCTGCGCCGCGACTACCGTGACAACGGCGTCGCCCTCACGAGCGAGATGATCGCCCGCTTTGCCGCGGGGCGAGAGTACGAGCCGGTGTCGGAATAAGATGAAAAAGCGCGGAGCAGAAGGCTCCGCGCTTTCCTTATGCAAGGGCTGTAGCGATCCATTTCCCGAGCAGCTGCAAAAGGAGAAAGTGCGCGGGATAGAAAATGTAAAAGAAATATTTTCCGCCGCGCCGCCCGCGCTCGCCGCTGTAGAGCAGCAGGAGCGGTGCGCACAGCAGCACCCATGGCGAGGCGATGAGCAGCGGGAGCAGTCCCGCGAGCCGCCATACGCCCGCCGAGCGCAGCAGATAGAAAAGCGCGGCGGAGAGCGTGCCGAGAAAGACGTATTCGCTGCGGACGGCAAACGCCGCCGCGCCAAAGACGAGACAGGTCAGGACGTACAGCGCTATCCGCTTCCCGCGCTCTGCCGCGTCGGACTCAATGCGTGCGAGCACGAATAGCTCTAGGCAGGAGAGCGAGAGCGTAAAGAGTACGTTTTGAAGCGCGGGACCGGTCCACTGCTCATAGTGCGCGAGGTTGAAGACCGGCTCGCTGACAAGGGCAAAGGCCAGCAGCGTGAGAAAATACCGCTTCCGGTCCCGTGTGTGCGTGAAGCCCTCGGCGAGCAGGAAGACATAGAGCGGAAAAGCGAGGTGGCCCAGCACATCAAACACGCGGTAGACGCCCTGCACGGCGCCGAGCCATGCGGGCGCGTTCTGCGGGATGAGCGTGCTTCCGTCCTCACCGCGGAACGGCGCGAAAAAGCCGCGCCGGATCACGAGCATATTCGCATGGTCGCAGAGCATGGAGACCATGGCGATGTATTTGAGCGCGAAGCCGCTCAGCTTTTTGGGGATCTGTTTCATGAAGGGTTCTCCTGTGTGCGCGCCGCGCGGAGAGCGGAGCGGAAGTCCTCCCACGCCTCGGGGTGGTCGACGTAGTATTTCGGACAAATTTTGCCGGTCACATCGTAGTGGCGGATGACGTCGGCGGGAGCGAGATCGAATTCCTCGCACAGCCACGCCGTCAGCCGCAGAAGGCTCGCCATCGTCTCGGCGGAGAACTCTCCCGTCTCGTCGGCGTGGCAGACCTCGATGGAAACGGTATGATCGTTCGCCTGCGAGGAGCAGTAGGCGACCTCCGAGAGCGGGACGCATTGAATGACCTCGCCCTCCAGCCCCACGACGAAGTGCGCACTGGCGTAAGTCTCATGCGTGACGGCGAGATTGGCGAAGAAGCTGCGGTTTGCCGCCGCCGAGGTGCCGGGGTTTCCGACGTAGTGGACGACCACGCCGTCGATCGTCTCGAGCGGCGTGCCGGGGCGGGAGTATGGGTTGAGCGGCAGGATGTCCTGCTCCACCCATTCCGGCGCGGACACGTCCGCGCCGGGAACGGCGCGGTGGCGGAACCAGTAGACCAGCTCCGCGCCGATGCAGAGGACGAGTACGGCGATGACCGCCCGCTCCAGCCAGACGCGGCTGCGCTTTTTTCGTGCAGCCATGCGTCAGAAGCCGCGCGCGGCCGCGGGCGTTTCGATGCCCATGCCCGCAAGCGCCTCAAGCGTGCAGGTCATCTCCGGCGTGACGATCGCACAGACGCTGCCGCTCGAGTTCGAGGTCGTGTCGATCGGCTGCCTGGTCGGCTTCTCGTCCACCCGGATGCTGTACCACAGCTCCAGCTCGACATAGAAGCTGCCGCTGTAGAGCGTGTCCTCAAAGAGCGAGGCGTTGGAGGCGTGACCCGCCTCGTAGTCGCGGCGCAGCGCGGAGACGAGCGTGTTGGCCTGCGCGGAGGTCAGCTCGCCGTCGTCCTCGCCGTAGGCGCCGTCGCTGACGACGTCGTAGTAGCCGCCGGTGAGATAGGCGTTGCTCTTGTCGTCCGCCAGCTCGCCGAGCACGCGGTCGAGTGCGGCCTCGGGACAGTTGAGCAGCGCCGTCATCGTCTGCGCGACGGAGCCGGGCTCGTTCAGCTCCCGGGAGAAGGCGCGGCAGTCGACGTAGCTGCGGCGCACGACACGCCCGTCCGTGAGCGCGTAGGTGACGGTGAAATAGAGATAGCTGTCGACCGGAGCGTCCGCGGGCGTTTCATAGGTGGTCCGCGCGTAGCTGAGCTGGCGCGCCTTGTCGGCGATCATCGCGCGGTGCGCGGCGAGGGTGCGCTCAATGCTCTCCGGCTCGTCGAGCTTGCAGGAGAGGTAGTCGCCGTTCGAGGAGAGATAAACGGAGACGAACTCCACCTCCTCCGCGTCGGGCGTATAGCCCTCGTAGCCGGTGAGGTCGAGCGACATGGCGACGCCGAAGCACACCAGCACGGCGGAGAACACCAGCGCGCCGACGCGGCCTGTGCGCCAGACGCGGAAGCTCTTGTGCAGCAGCATTTCCGCGGCGAAGTAGCCGAGCAGGCCGGTGAAGAGCATACAGGCGATGGTGCCGGGGAGCGAGTATTGGCCGTTATGGAGGTTGAGACCGAAGACGAGAAAGTAGATGAGCTGCCCGAGCGAGAACGCGGCGCAGACCGCCACGCCGTATTTGAAGATGGGGCGCGCCCATGCCACGGTGACGATGGAGCCGGTCGCCTCGCTCGCGCGGCGGCGGTAGACGAGCAGGCCGAGCACGGCGAGCACGATGCCGACGGCAGCATAGATGCCGAGCACGCCAAGGCCGCTGAGCATATACTCGCCGCCCCGAATGACCTGATACGTCCCGTCGCTGAGGATGCGGTCCACGCGGGCGACATTGCTCACGTCCAGCACGCAGACAAGCTCCCAGGCAGGCGAGAGGAAGGCGAAGGTCTCCGGAGCGGAATAACCGCTATAGCCGTAGAGGAAGTTGCCGGCAAAGGTGCGCACGAGGTATTCCATACCCACGGCAAGGAAATTGAGGGTGCCGTAGAACACGGGCGCGGCCAGAATTTGCCCGGTGAACATCATGCACAGCACAGCGAAGGAGTAGAAGAACAGCACCGAGAGCACGGCGGCGAGCAGCGCGGTACCGAGCGCGGTAAGGTCCAGCGCGCCGAAGCAGGCGGCGGTGATGCCCGCGAGGGCAAAGGCGAGCACGAGCGCGGAGACCATGCACACAAGGCCGGTGAGGTAGTTGGTCGCGTACAGCGTCTCACGCCGCACAGGCATGGAATGGAAGCCCTGCGTGGCGCGGGGGTTGGTAAGGTAGGCGAACATCGCCATGGCGAAGAAGATGCCGAACACGGCGCCCATCACAAGCCCGCCGTAGGCGCCGATCTGCAGCAGGTAATATGAGGCGTCGGCCACGGTCGGGACACCGTGATAGTCGGCCAGCTCGTTGAGCAGCGGCAGCAGCAGGAGCAGCAGCCAGATCAGGACGTAGCCCAGCCACAGCGGCCAGAAGCGCTGCAGGTTCTTGCGGAAAAGCGCGCGGTTAAAGAACGATGTCGCGGACTGCATAGTCGGCACCTCCCAGCTCATAGATGAAAATTTCCTCCAGCGTCAGCGGCACGGCCTCCATGTACACGGGGTCCAGCGCGGCGAGCCGCTCGGTGATCTGCTGCGTATTGCCGCGGAAGATGATGGTGAACACGCGCCCGAGATGGCTCTCGTGCAGCAGGTTCAGCCCCGCGGGGAGCTCCGGCGCGCCCTCGCCCCGGAAGACGATCTGCATTTTGACCGTGTTCTCCTGCAGCTCGGAAAGGCTGCGCTCCAGCAGGACCTTTCCCTTATTCATGATGCCGACGTGGTCGCACACGTCCTCCAGCTCGCGCAGGTTGTGGCTGGAGACGAGCACGGTTGTGCCGCGCTCGGCGACGTCCTGCATGATGAGGCTCCACACCTGACGGCGCATCACGGGGTCGAGGCCGTCCACCGGCTCATCCAAAATGAGATAGTCCGGCATACAGCACATGGCGATCCAGAACGCCGCCTGCTTCTGCATTCCCTTGGAAAGACGGCGGATGAGCTGCTTTTCGTCCAGCGAAAAGACGCCGCGCAACTTCTCGTAGCGCTCCATGTTGAACTGTGGATAGAAGCCGCGGTAAAATTTCATCATGTCGCGGATGCTCGACTGCATAAAATAGTGCCAGTCGTCGGGGATGGAGGCGATGCGCTGCTTGACCGCCACGTTCTCCCATACGTCTGCGCCGTCCACCGAGACGGTGCCGGAGTCCTGCCGGTATACGCCGGTCAGGTGGCGCAGCAGCGTGGATTTGCCCGCGCCGTTCGGCCCCACGAGACCGTAGATCGCGCCCTGCGGCACGGTCAGGCTCGCGCCGTCGAGCGCGGCAAAGCCGTCAAAGGTCTTCACCAGCTCACGAATTTCGATCATTTCTCTTCCTCCTCCCGGTAGATGGCGTCCAGCTCGGCGGTCGTCATGCCGAGCGCGCGCAGCTCGCGCAGCGTTTCGCGCAGGGTCTCGGTCAGCGCAAGGCGGCGTCCGTCGTCCTCGGCGCGCTCGCGGCGCACGGCGAAGCTGCCCTTTCCCGGGACAGACGCGGCGTAGCCCTCCGATTCCAGCTCGCTGTAGGCGCGCTGGATGGTGTTCGGGTTGATGGCGAGCTGACTGGCCAGCGCGCGCACCGAGGGGAGCTTTTCCCCGTCGGCGATCGCGCCGGAGACGATCAGCCGCCGCAGCCCGTCGCGCACCTGCTCGTAGATCGGGCGCGCGTCGCGGTAATTCAAGGTGATCATAGCGGTGCCTCCTGTTTGCTTATCGGCTGAGAAGTACGACGACGGCGACGAGCAGGACCACAAGGATCGCGCCTACGCCGACCGTCAGAACGCTGAAGGAAACCATGATGCCATCCCTCCTGACTGTATTAAGCGTATTAGTACAGTTAGGATAGCATGAGAGTGTCGTTCTGTCAAGTATTTTTCGGAAATTGGCGAAATCTCACAGAAGAACGATAAGACCCCGTTAAGAATTTATCTATTGTACCAAATCGTCATATTGACGAAATTTAATAATTTTAAAGTACCAATTTAACAAAAATAGAGAAAGTGCCGTCGGACGGTTGCTTTTGCGCGTGGAATCTGCTATCTTAATACCGTGGAGAAAGGGCGGGAAGACCCAATATGCCCTTTTGAAAGCAATGCAATTTAATAGGAGAGGGGAAATCACATGGATAAGATCATAGAAATCAACAGTGCGGTAAACGGCTTTGTATGGGGACCCATCATGCTGGCACTGCTGGTCGGCACGGGCATTTACCTGAGCTTCCGCGTCGGCTTCATTCAGTTCTCCAAGATCGGCTACTGGTGGAAGAACACCATCGGCAAGATCTTCCAGAAGTCCGAAGCAGGCGAGGGCGAGATCACGCCGATGCAGGCGGTCTCCACGGCGCTGGCGTCCACGGTCGGCACGGGCAACATCGCCGGCGTCACCGGCGCGATCATCCTCGGCGGCCCGGGCGCGGTGTTCTGGATGTGGATCTCCGCTCTCTTCGGCATGGTCACCAAGTTCGCCGAGGTCACCCTTGCGGTCAAGTACCGTGAGCGCAACGAAAAGGGCGACTGGTGCGGCGGCCCGATGTACTACATCAAGAACGGTCTCGGCCCCAAGTGGAAGTGGCTGGGCGTCATCTTCTCCGTGTTCGGCGCGCTCGCCGCGTTCGGCATCGGCAACATCTCCCAGATCAACTCCATCGCTTCCTCCGTCAACTCCGTCGCGGTCGCATTCCATGAGAACGCCAAGGAGTTTGACATGATCATCGGCCTCATCACCGGCGTTGTGATCGCCATTTTCGTGGCGCTCGTGCTCCTCGGCGGCGTCAAGCGCATCGGTCAGGTCACCGAAAAGCTCGTCCCCGGCATGGCGGCCATCTACATTGTCTGCGCGCTCGTGGTCGTTATCGCCAACGCGGGCACGATCCCCGGCGTGTTTGCCAGCATCTTCCAGGGCGCGTTCAACCCCTCCGCCGTCGTCGGCGGCGCGGTGGGCGTGACCATGAAGCTCGCCATCACCAAGGGCGTCGGCCGCGGCGTCTTCTCCAATGAGGCCGGTCTCGGCTCCGCGCCCATCGCGCACGCCGCCACCTCCGAGAAGAACCCCGTCCGGCAGGGCCTCTACGGCATCTTTGAGGTCTTTATGGACACCATCGTCATCTGCACCCTGACCTCCCTCGTCGTCCTCTGCTCCGGCGCCGCCACGGGCAACTACGGCAACAACGATCTTGCGGGCGTGCCCACCGCGGTCGCGGGCTTCGCCAGCGTCTTCGGCGACAAGCTCGGTTCCCTGATCCTTGCCGTCGGCCTGCTGCTCTTCGCCACCTCCACCATCCTCGGCTGGGCGCTCTACGGCACCCGCTGCGCGGAGTTCCTCTTCGGCAGCAAGATCATCCGCCCCTATCAGGTTCTCTTCTGCCTCGTCGTCATCGCCGGCTCGGTCGCCAACCTCAAGCTGGTGTGGGACATCTCCGACACCCTCAACGGCCTCATGGCGATCCCGAACCTCATCGGCATCCTGCTCCTCAGCCCCGTGGTCATCAAGCTGACGAAGGAACACTTCAACGGCGTGAAGGCAGGCAAGCTCGAATAAGCGAACATCCGGTCTCCTGCGGCGGGACGGACCATGCGGTCCGTCCCGCTTTTCGCTCCCCCGGCGAAAAAAGAGGAGAAAACGCGGAATATTTTCGAAGATTTCCCTTTACAATAGAAAAAAGCCGTGGTATGATATCAAAGCGCGTGAAGGCGCGCGAGGAGCATACCCGGGCTTAGGACGCGGATCGTCACCTGTCCCGCCGCTCAGCCTTGGGTGAATTTGATCGAAAGGTGGAAACACAACTATGATGCTCAAAGACCAGAAGACTGCCATTATCGAAGCCAACCGCACCCATGAGAGCGACACCGGTTCTCCCGAGGTCCAGATTGCCATTCTCACCGAGCGCATCAACCAGCTCACCGAGCACCTCAAGGTCCACGCGCAGGATAACCACTCCCGCCGCGGCCTGTACAAGATGATCGGTAAGCGCCGCAGCCTGCTCGACTACCTCATGAAGAAGGACATCGAGCGCTATCGTGCCATCATCGCCAAGCTCGGCATCCGTAAGTAAGAGACAATATGCGCGGGGGAAGGATATTCTTTCCCCGCGTGTTTTGCTATCTTGCACCCCTGATTTTCCCGCAAAAGCCCGCAAAACAGGGAGCCGACGCCCGCATTTTAGCAGTTGATCTTGTCCGCGACGCGTTCGCGGCTGAGCTCAAGTGCTAAAGGGTCGGACAAGGCTCCCGACAAAAATCTGAAAAGGAGTATGATCATGTCCACCATCATCACCCACCGTCAATTCCCCGGCTACCACAAGTATGAAATGGAACTCGCCGGCCGTCCGCTGACCCTCGAGGTCGGCAAGCTCGCCGAGCTCGCCAACGCCGCCGTCATGGTCGGCTACGGCGACACCCGCGTGCTGGTCTGCGCCACCGCGTCCGCCCGTCCCCGCGACGGCATCGACTTCTTCCCCCTCTCCGTCGACTTTGAGGAGAAGATGTACTCCGTCGGCCGCATCCCCGGCAGCTTCAACCGCCGCGAGGGCCGCCCCGGCGAGAAGGGCATCCTGACCAGCCGCGTCATCGACCGCCCCATCCGCCCGCTCTTCCCCTACGATTTCCGCAACGACGTGTCCATCATGGCGACCGTCCTGTCTCTTATACACATCTCCGAGCCCACGAGACCCTAAGACATCTCGTA
>ERZ1026975.618-NODE-618-length-21413-cov-5.583388_pt1 | contig 21413 bp, 16 predicted proteins | sample MGYA00519561_ERZ1026975 | MGnify/ENA primary metagenome ERZ1026975 (study PRJEB26926, sample SAMN06164672) | human gut metagenome | biome: ENVO:00009003; feature: ENVO:2100002; material: ENVO:00002003 | host: Homo sapiens | place: USA | collected 2012 ... | reverse complement strand
CATTCGAGGCGGGCCTCGCCCCCTCGAGCTCCCCCGCGGCGCTATATCCGCTTCCCTGCCGCATCTTTTCAATGGGTGAGACCAAACAATTTTGCCCGGTTACACCGGCCATAAAAAAGACCCGATCCCATTCGAGGCGGGCCTCGCCCCCTCGAGCTCCCCCGCGGCGCTATATCCGCTTCCCTGCCGCATCTTTTCAATGGGTGAGACCAAACAATTTTGCCCGGTTGCACCGGTCATAAAAAGGCGCATCTCATTCGAGGCGGGCCTCGCCCCCTCGAGCGCCCCCGCACTCTATATCCTCCTGCCGCGTCTTGACGACAGACAGCAAAAAGAGCACTCTGCCGAGGCAGAGTGCTCTTCGTTTGGGTTGTTCTGTTTTGGCTGGTTGGTGCCGAATCAGGCAGCCTTCTTCGCCTTGGCCTGCGCTGCGATCGCCTTGCTGCCCTCGATGACGAGGTCGATGGCAAGGATGACAAGCAGGATGGCCAGGATCGCGCGGATGTAGCACCAGGCAAGGCCGGTGCCGCCGGCGATGATGGCAGTGATCTGGGACTTGATGGTGAACACCAGAGACGTCAGCGTCACGAGAATCATGAAGATCATCGGGAAGTAGAACATCTTGTTGTTTCTGCCCATCTTGCCGAGCCATGCGGCGACGGCCAGCAGGCCGAGGCCGGCCAGGAGCTGGTTGGCAGCGCCGAACAGGGGCCAGATCTTTGCATAACCGGTCATGCCGAGGGCAATGCCGAGCACGACGGTGATCGCGGTGGAGACGTACGGATTGCAGAGGACCCTGCGAGCGCCGGTAACGGTCGGATCGCCGGCCTTCTCACCGGGCTTGAGCCAGAATTCCTGGAACATGTAGCGAGCCAGACGGGTCGCGGTGTCCAGAGAGGTCAGGCAGAACACGGACACGGCCAGGACCATCAGCGTGTAGGTGATGGACACGGCGCCGGAGCCGAAGATCTTGCCGAGCATCTGGGACAGGCCGGTCGCGAACACGACGGTCGGAGTGACGGTCGTGCCGGCTTTGTAATCCTGCCAGATGTACGCAACCGCGCACAGGGAAACGATCGCGAGCACACACTCAATGAGCATGCCGCCGTAGGCGATGGGCTGCGCGTCTTTCTCATTGTTGAGCTGCTTGGCCGTCGTGCCGGAACCAACGAGGGAGTGGAAGCCGGAGATGGCGCCGCAGGCAATGGTGACGAACAGAGCCGGGAACATATAGCCAAGGGAGCTGCCCGTCGGGGCGATGGTGTCTTTGAAGCCGGTGAACGCAGGCATATCCAGCGTCGGGTGGCAGCCAATGACGCCGATGACCGCGAGGATCATCATCGCATACAGCAGGAACGAGCTGAGGTAGTCACGCGGCTGGAGCAGGATCCACACAGGCGTGACGGAAGCGACCAGAATGTAGATGCCGCAGATGATCATCCAGGTCTTGTAGCTCAGGTAGATCGGGTGCCACTTGATGCCGAGCCACATGATCAGAGCGATGCAGACAACACCGATGACCGTGGACACGCCGATCGGCGCATTTCTGCGGTACACGAAGAAGCCGAAGAAGATGGCCAGAACGATGAACAGCAGCGAGATGATGGCCGTCGTGGCGTTGGCCGCAGAAGCCGCCACATCCACAACACCGTCCACATAGGTGGCCTTGAACGTATTGGCAACGATGGACGCGAATGCGGCCACGACCAGGATCAGGGTCAGGTAAGAGAAGATGAGGAACAGGCGCTTGGCCTTCTTGCCGATGCTGGTCTCAACAACGGTGCCGATGGACTGACCGTCATTGCGAACGGATGCAAACAGTGCGCCGTAGTCATGCACACCGCCGAAGAAGATGCCGCCGATGAGGACCCACAGCAGCACCGGGACCCAGCCGAACACAGCGGCCTGGATCGGGCCGTTGATCGGGCCGGCGCCCGCGATGGAGGAGAAGTGATGTCCCATCAGAACAGGGGCCTTTGCAGGGCAGTAGTCCATGCCGTCTTCCAGCTCGTGAGCCGGGGTCTGGCGGGACGGGTCGATGCCCCACTGTTTGGACAGCCATCCGCCGTAGAAAATGTAACCACAGACGAGAATGACAATGCCAATAATCAGAATTACAGCAGCATTCATTGAATTAACTCCCTTCTTTCATATTCTTAAACAGTGTTGTCTTCAACAACTGTGCTGTACTGCGTCCGCTGCCATTGGCAGCCGTCTGGCCGGTGCTGAGCTCCACGACGCCGGTATGGTAATCCATCCAGCCGTGGAACGCCAGCTTGAAGCTCTTATAAATACGCGTGCGGCGCAGAGCGCGCAGCGCATCCGGCTCACAGGTATCACACAAAAAGATCGCCGTGATGTAAGAGCACATATGATTCGGGCCCGGCTCGATCTGCCGCAGACCGTCGACACGCGCCTGCTCGCGGCACTGCTCGAAGATCTCCTTCGTGAGCACGGGAACCGAGAAAATGTAGACATATTCGTTGTTGTCCGCTTCCCAGAGCTTGGCGGCCTTGACCAGCACATACTTCTCGGAGTGGATATGCAGCCCGGCCTCTGCGACGAGATAACCCTTCGGTTCCTCGTGGCGCACAACATCAAAATATCCCGAATAACTGTGGCACAGTTTGTCGAGCGCTTCCTCGCGGGTCATACGCCGTCCTCCCTGTTCGATGCAAAATTTTCATAGTATGTTTTCATGGAGTTCATGAACAAACTAAGAACAAAGTGTAAACACATTGCTGAGGTTATGATAGCGCGCCCCCCGGAATCTTTCAAGTGAAATAAATCACAAATATCGCCATTTATTTTTGTCGACTTTTCATAAGCATTGCACAAAAGTGCCGAAAGATCAGAGGTTATGTAAACCGATTTCGTTTAAATCATACAAGTCTGGTGGGAAACGTAATCTCATGATTTTTCAGCAAAAACATTTGTGGGTCACGAAATTGACGAACTTCTCTTCTGTTTTGCTCATCATTATGTAAACCATGCACAAAGCGTGAATTTTTGCGTGTTGAGAGGCAAGAATTTCGTCGAAAAATGATTGACAGACGGAATGATTCCTGATAAAATGAGTCGTCTCAATTGGAATGATGCCTAGAGTCTTTCCGAAGCAGGATGCGACCGCCGCCGTGCCCCGCACGCCGGCCAAGGCCATACGGACAGCCGGGTCGAATGCCGCAAACCGCACCGTGTGCGGTGGCAACTTCTGTTGCCTTATTGATTGAGTTAAAAGCTCAAGTTTTATAAGTTGGTCACTTAAAACCAGGCTGCTTTCAGCATCCAAACTTGTGAAATGGTCAATAAGAGTAGTAAAAGTAATCTTTGCTATATAGACTCTCAAGACACGACATTCTGTTGGGAACGGTGCGCACGGGCCGCGGACGGCCGCTGCGCGCCCAATGGTATATGTTTTCGCTTCACAAACGCCGCTGCTGATCTGCAGCGGCGTTTTTTGTGCACGAAGGGGGAAACACAGCCATGAAAAAAGTCATTGAACTCCGGAACGTCAGCAAGCAATTTGACGGTGAGACCGTTCTCGACAGCATCAATCTCGACATTTACGACAACGAATTTCTGACGCTGCTCGGCCCGTCCGGCTGCGGCAAAACCACGACCCTGCGCATGATCGGCGGCTTTGAAACGCCGGACCAGGGCGACATTCTCTTCCTCGGTGAGCGCATCAACGACATTCCTCCGCACAAGCGCAGCATCAACACCGTTTTTCAGCGCTACGCCCTCTTCCCCCATCTGAACGTGTTTGAAAACGTGGCGTTTCCGCTGCGCGAGCAGAAGCTGCCGCGCGACGAGATCGAGCAGAAGGTCAACGAGATGCTCGCGCTCGTCAAGCTCACGGGCTTCGAGCACCGCAACGTCACGCGTCTGTCCGGCGGACAGCAGCAGCGCGTCGCCATTGCGCGTGCGCTCGTGAGCCGTCCGCGCGTGCTGCTGCTCGACGAACCGCTCGCCGCGCTCGACCTGAAGCTGCGCAAGGACATGCAGCAGGAGCTCAAAAATATCCAGAAGGCCACCGGCATCACGTTCGTGTTCGTCACGCACGATCAGGAAGAAGCGCTGAGCATGTCCGACACGATCGTCGTCATGTCCGAGGGCAAGATCCAGCAGATCGGCACGCCGCTCGATATTTATAATGAGCCGCAGAATGCTTTCGTGGCCGATTTTATCGGCGAGAGCAACATTGTCGACGGCATTATGCGCCAGGACTTCCGCGTGACGTTCTCGGGCCACACGTTCACGTGCGTGGACAAGGGCTTTGCCAAAAACGAGAACGTGGACGTCGTCATCCGTCCCGAGGACGTGGACATCGTGCCCATCGAAAAGGGCATGCTGCACGGCACGGTCACGTCCGTCACGTTCATGGGCGTGCACTATGAGATCATCATCGACATCAACGGCTTCAAGTGGATGATCCAGACGACAGACTACGTCGACGAGGGCGCGGAGGTCGGCCTGTACATCGAGCCCGACGCCATCCACATCATGAAAAAGTCCGAGTATTCGGGCATGTACGGCGACTACTCCTCGTTCAGCAACGAGCTGGACGAGCTCTCGGACGCAGAAAGCGAGCCGGACGAATGAGCAGCCGCATCCGTACCGAAAACCGCCGCGTCTCTCTGGCGCAGCGTCTGGCGCTCGCACCGTATTCCGTGTGGGCGGTCATCTTCGTGGCTGTGCCGCTCGTGTTCGTGGCCTACTATGCATTCACGGACGAGAGCTTCCGGTTCACGACCGAAAATCTGACGAAATTTTTCACCGCCGTGAGCACGATCACCGACGACAGCGGCGCCACACGCGAGGTGCACACGTACCTGCTCATCTTCTGGCGCTCGGTGAAGCTGGCCGTCATCTCCACGGCGATCTGCCTGCTCATGGGCTACCCCATCGCGTATATCATCGCCCGCGCCGCCCCGCGCACGCAGAAAACGATCATCACGCTCATCATGATCCCGATGTGGATGAACTTCCTCATCCGCACCTATGCGTGGATGACCATCCTGCAGGACACCGGCCTGCTCAACATGCTCTTTTCCGCGCTGCACCTCAGCCAGGCGCACATCATCGGCACCGAGGGCGCCGTCGTCGTCGGCATGGTGTACGACTACTTCCCGTATATGATCCTGCCGATCTACTCGGTCATGGCCAAGATGGACACACGCCTGATCGAGGCCGCGCGCGACCTCGGCTGCAACAGTCTCGGCGTGCTGCGGCGGGTCATCTTCCCGCTGAGCCTGCCGGGCGTCGTGTCCGGCATCACGATGGTGCTCATCCCGTCGATCAGCACCTTTTATATCTCGCAGAAGCTCGGCAACGGCAAGTTCTTCCTCATCGGCGACGCGATCGAGGGGCAGTACGTGGCCAACAACCTGCACTTTGCCGCCGCCATCGCCTTCATCCTCATGCTGATCCTGCTGGCCGCCATGGCCCTGATGAAGCGCGGCACGAACAAGCGCGTCTACGGAGGTGTGTGACATGAAACGAGCTGCAAAAATCTACACCGCCCTCATCTTCGTGTTCCTGTTCGCGCCGATCGCGATCCTGCTGGTGTTCTCGTTCAACGAGGCAAAGAGCCTGTCGGTGTTCTCCGGCTTCTCATTCAAATGGTACCAGGAGCTGTTCCGCGACGGGGAAACACTCAACGCGCTCAAAAACACGCTCATCCTCGCCGTGATCGCATCGCTCGTCTCGACCGCGATGGGCACGGCCGCCGCCGTGGGCATGAACAAGCTGCGCAACAAATATCTGCGCGCCGCGCTCGACACGGCGACCGACATTCCCATGATGAACCCGGACATCATCACCGGCATCTCGCTGATGCTCATGTTCGTGTTCTTCGGCCGGCTGCTCGGCGCGACCACGAGCCTCGGCTTCTGGTCGATGCTCGCGGCGCACATCACGTTCTGCCTGCCGTATGTCATCATGCAGGTGCTGCCGAAGCTGCAGCAGATGGACCGTGCGCTGCCCGAGGCCGCGATGGATCTTGGCTGCACGCCGGTGCGCGCGTTCTTCCGCGTGGAGGTCCCGGAGATCCTGCCCGGCATCATCACCGGCATGATTATGGCCTTCACGCTCTCGCTCGATGACTTCGTCATCAGCTACTTCACGCAGGGCAGCGGCTTCCAGACGCTCCCGATCCGCATCTACAACATGACGAAAAAGACCGTCACGCCGAAGATGTACGCGCTGGCGACGATCATCTTCTTCGTCATTCTGGCGCTGCTGCTGCTGACGAACCTCGTCGACGAGGACGACACGCAGCGTATCCGCGACGCCCGCCGCGCCAAGCGCGAGGGCAAGCCCGCCCGCGCCGCCCGCAGCGGCAAGGGCCGCCGCCCCGTGCGCGCCGCCGTGGGCATCCTCACCGCCGCCGCGCTGCTCATCGCCGGCATCAGCTTCTACAGCAGCCGGCAGGAAACGCGCGTGCTCAACGTCTACAACTGGGGCGAATACATCTCCGACGGTTCGGACGATTCGCTCGACACCATCGCCGCGTTCGAGGACTGGTACAAGGCGACCTACGGTGTGCCCGTCAAGGTCAACTACGATACCTACGCCAGCAACGAGGACATGTACGCCAAGCTCAAGAGCGGCGCCGTGAGCTATGACGTGGTCATCCCGTCGGACTACATGATCGCGCGCATGGAGAGCGAGGACATGCTCCTGCCGCTCAATTACGACAACATCCCGAACTATCAGTATATCTCCGAGGACTTCCGCGGCCTCTACTATGACCCGGACGACACCTACACCGTGCCGTATACCTACGGCATCGTGGGTGTGATCTACAACGCCAACGTCGTCGACGCCGCCGACACCGGCGACTGGGACCTGATGTGGAACCCGAAGTACGCCGGCAACATCCTGCAGTTCAACAACGCGCGCGACGCGCTCGGTACGGCCATGTACCGCGCCGGCATCGACGTCAACACCACCGACCGCAACGACTGGCAGCAGGCGCTGCAGGCGCTCATCGACCAGCGTCCGCTCGTCAAGAGCTACGTCATGGACGAGATCTACAACATGATGGAGTCCGGCGAGGCCGCCGTGTCCGCCTACTACGCGGGCGACTACTTCACGATGTGCGACGCGCAGGCCGACAGCGTCGATCTGCAGTTTTACTACCCCGATGAGACCAACTACTTCATCGACGCCATGTGCATCCCGTCCTGCTGTCAGGATCAGGAGCTGGCCGAGTGCTTCATCAACTTCATGCTCAGCCGCGAGGCCGCCGTGGCCAACGCCGAGTATATCTACTACGCCTCGCCGAACCGGCTCGTGTACGACGATCCGGAGTATATCGACGACATGGGCGAGGACACCATGGCCATCCTCTACCCCGACATCGGCTCGTTCCGCGACGCGTACAACCGCAGCGCCTACCGCAACCTCGACCAGGACACGCTGACCTACGTCAACACGCTCTGGGAGACGCTCAAGATCAATTAAACACCGCGTTCAACCCCGCTCCGGTACCCGGAGCGGGGTTCGGACTATCAAAAGGGTCTTCCTTTTTGCTGGGAGAACACGCTTTTGCAGCTGCGCGCGCAAATGCAATGAGGTTTTCTGCAAACTGATAGGAAATTATACAAATTTGGCCTTGATTCCCGGCTGCGCTTCACTTATGATATGTCTTTGGATTTTTACGCATTTCGAACAAAAGGTGAGGAAACTATGCAGGCAATGACCAAACAGCGGCATATGGACATGCTCAACGGGCCGCTCTGGAATAAACTCCCGCGCTATGCCCTGCCCGTCGCCGCGACCGGCATCCTCGGGCAGTTGTTCAACGCAGCCGACATCGCCGTCGTCGGCAACTTCACGGGCGATATGCGCACGGCCGCTGTGGCCGCCGTCGGCGCCAACAGCCCGGTCATCGGCCTGATCCTGAATCTGTTCATCGGCATCGCGCTCGGCGCAAACGTCGTCATCGCCAACGCCATCGGCCGCGGCGACCGCGAGACCGTGCACCGTGCCGTACATACTTCCATCGTCACGGCCCTCATCGGCGGCGTGCTCGTGGCGGTCTTCGGCCAGCTCATTGCGGCCGGGCTCATGGGCCTGCTCAATGTGCCGGACGATGTGTACCCGCTCGCGCTCGCGTACCTGCGCATCTACCTGCTGGGCATGCCGGTCATTTTGCTGTATAACTTCGAGGCCGCCATTTTCCGCAGCGTCGGCGACACGAAGGTGCCGCTCATCGCGCTGACGGTCTCCGGCGTTCTGAACGTGATCCTCAACCTGTTTTTCGTCATCGTGCTCAAGATGAACGTCAACGGCGTCGCCATCGCAACGGTGCTCTCCAACGCGGTCAGCTCTGCACTGCTGCTGCGCCGCCTGCTGCACGGCGATCTGGTGCGCGTGGAGCTGAAGCAGCTGCGCATCGACCCCGCCATCTTCCGCAAGATCATGCGCATCGGTCTGCCGGCCGGTATTCAGAGCGCGATCTTCTCGGTATCGAACATCATCATCCAGTCGGCCATCAACAGCCTCGGCACCGTCGTCATGGCCGCCTCGAGCGCCGCGTTCAACATCGAGATCATCGCCTACGACGTACTCAACTCCTTCAGTCAGGCCTGCACGACCTTCGTCGGCCAGAACTACGGTGCCGGCAAGATCGACCGCTGCAAGAAAACCATGCTCCTGTGCCTTGGCGAGGACTTCATTGCCTCTGCGGTCGCCATCGCGCTCGTACTGCTGACGGGCAAGTATATTCTCGCGATCTTCAACAGCGATCCCGAAGTCATTGCCATCGGCTACACCCGGCTGCTGTTCCTCTTCGGGTCATATATCTTCACGCTGACGTATGAGATCCTGTCAGGCTATCTGCGCGGCTTCGGCATCTCGCTCGCCCCGGCCATTCTGACGCTCTTCGGCGTTTGCGGCGTGCGTATCTTCTGGATCAAGGCCATCTTCCCGATGCACCGGACGTTCCAATCGATCCTGCTCGCCTACCCGATCAGCCTTTCGACCACGGTCGTGCTCATCTTCATTGCGCTGCTCATCTACCGGCCGTCGCGCCGGTTTGCAGCCTGCGCTGCGGCAAAATCGCAACCGTAACAAACGCAAACATGCGCGTACCCAAAGCGGGTACGCGCATGCTTTTTGGATCCATTCAGGCCCCGATGCTCTGCTGATAGCGCATGAGGATCGCCGCGATCTGCTCGCGCGTCACATAGCCGTTCGGTCGAAGCGGCCGTCTCCGATGCCGGAGACGATGTCATGCTCCGCCGCCCAGAGAACACCGTCGGTATACCAGTCCGTGCCGACGTCCGTGAAGGGGTTCCGGTCCGTGTGCGCAGGCTCGCCCTCCATGCGCCAGAGCACGCTCACGAGCATGGCGCGCGTCATCGCCCCGGTGGGAGAAAACGTGGTGTTGGACGTGCCGACAAACAGGCCGTGCGAGACGGCATAGTCAATGCCCTCGTGCGACCAGTCTCTCGGGCCGGGCATATCGGAAAAGCCTCTGCCCGGGCACTGTGCGCCGCCGTCACATGGCTGCGCGCCCGGCGCTTTCGCGCCGCAGCGGGTGCAGACGCCGTACAGAGTCTGATTGCCATGAAGAAGTCCGACGCACTGTCGTCATAGAGCCAGTCATTGTAAAGCGCGCTGAGCTGCCTGGCAAAGGTGCCGACGCTGTAGGATGTCTGCGCACCGAACGCGCCGCCGTGCAGGAACCTATCGCTCCCCCGAAAGGTGATCGACGACAGATTGCTGCAGCCGGCAAATGCGCCGCTGCCGATCTCCGTCACGCCGGCGGGGATATCGATCTTCTCCAGGTAGTAGTTGTGGTAAAACGCCCGCTCACCGATGGTTTTCAGTCTCTGCGGCAGCACGATCTCGCGCAGCGCAGAGTGCGTCTTGGCGCTCCAGTCGTCGCTGTCGTAGAACGCGTCGTCCGCGATGTAGGCCACGGTGTCCGGCAGCTTTTCCTCCCCGAGCGCGTGCGCCGCCGGCAGCAGCGACAGCAGCAGGGAAAACAGTCTTCGTTTCATGGCGTTTTGCGGATGCAAGCATACTTCCTTTCTCAAGATTGAATCCGTGTTCAGTTTTGAATCACATTCCCTTTTTTGTCGATTATATCAGATAAATGCACAGAGCGGTACATTTATTTCCTCTTTTCCAGAAATTTTGCAAAGCCACCGCTGCGCGACCGGCTCCGGCGGAAAAAAGCGCACACACCCGCAGGTGTGTGCGCTTTTTCCGGCTGTGTTCACGCGCCGAGATAGGCCTTGCGGACCTTGTCGTCGTGCAGCAGATCGTGTGCGCCGCCGGACATGGTGATCCGGCCGTTTTCGAGCACATAGGCCCGGTCGGCGATGGCGAGCGCCATCTTCGCATTCTGCTCCACGAGCAGGATCGTGATGCCCAGCTCGTGCATGGTCTGGATGATGGAGAACACCTCCTGCACGAGCACGGGCGACAGGCCCATGGACGGCTCATCCATGACGATGAGCTTCGGCGCGCTCATGATGGCGCGGCCCATGGCCAGCATCTGCTGCTCGCCGCCGGAGAGCGTGCCCGCGAGCTGCTTGGCGCGCTCTTTCAGGCGCGGGAAACGCGCATAGACCCGCTCGAGATCCTCCGCGATCGCTTTTTTATCCTTGCGGAAGTACGCGCCCATGGCGAGGTTTTCCGCCACGGTCATGCGCGTGAACACCTGCCGGCCCTCCGGCACGTGCGCAAGGCCCATGGTGACGATGCGGCTGGGGTCCGTCTTGCGCAGGTCGTGCCCGTCGTAGATCACGGAGCCGCTCTTAATGGGCACAAGGCCGGTGATGGCGTGCAGCGTGGTGGTCTTGCCGGCACCGTTGGCCCCGATGAGCGAGACGATCTCGCCGTCGTTGACCTCCATGCTGATGCCGCGCAGCGCCTGCACGGCGCCGTAGGACACCTCCAGATCTTCAATCTTCAGCATCGTCGTCCGCCTCCTCTTCGCCGAGATACGCCTCGATGACTTCCTGATTGCTCGCGATCTCCTCCGGGAGCCCGGCGGCGATCGTCTGACCGAAGCTGATGACCTGGATGCGCTCACAGACGCGCATGACCAGGCTCATATCGTGCTCAATGAGCAGGATGGCCACATGGAACGTATCGCGGATGGTATTGATGCACGAGAGCAGCTCCGCCGTCTCGGTCGGGTTCATGCCGGCTGCCGGCTCGTCGAGCAGCAGCAGCTTCATGTTCGTTGCCAGTGCGCGGGCGATCTCCAGCTTGCGCTGCTGGCCGTAGGGCAGGCTGGACGCGAGCTGTCCGGCCTTGTCGTCCAGATGGACGATGCGCAGGTATTCCATGCAAATTGTATTCCTCACATAAGTATCTATATTCAAATTGCTGCGAGAAGCCCATATGACATCCTCGTTTTCTAGGATCACACCCTCATCATAATCCAAATTATACGCAAACATTATGTATGTCTCATAGACGATAGGAATACCCAGATATTCCGTGACAAAGGCTTCAATGTCCACACAGTGCGCATTCGTATAATGTTTGCGCTTCATTGACCGTCATCATTCCCAAAGAAGGCATACAGTCAATAAGGATATAGTCGTAATTCTTCTTCATGCCGTCGATAGCGTTTTTCAGAACATACTCACGGCTCATAACATTGAACAAGCCGGTTTCCATACCGGACAACTCAATATTAGAAGGAAGCAAGTCAACACCTTCCGGATGCGTAATAATAGCATCGCCGGACGGTTGTTCATCATCAATGACCGACTGCATTAGGGAAGAAAGTGACACATCCAGCTCATCGGGATTTTTCACTCCGAGGCTTACCGTTAAGCTGCCCTGTGGATCAGCGTCAACAAGCAAAACCTTTTTACCGGAGTCTGCAAGTCCCACACCGAGATTAACTGCGGTTGTCGTTTTGCCGACCCCGCCTTTCTGATTCGTGATGGCAATCACTTTACAGTTTTCCATGTGGTATCCTCCTTTCTTTTTATTTGAATCATTTCTGATCCACTAAAACCTCAAAGATAATCTCTTTGGGGCTTTAGTGGTTGCACTTAATTTTTCCTCGAACCCCAAGTGCAAAAAAGGAAATCATCAGGTGCCCGATAGCGAGTCGGGTCCATGGGAATCTCACCCCTGCCGGGTTCTCCGCCAGCTCCGTAGAGAAGTATCATTAGCCCTGTAGCGTTTCATTGCCATATCCGTAGCCGTCGGATATTTCAGAATGGTTCGGAAACGCTCGCTACCTTGCTTTCCGTAATAACCCGGATGGGCAGGAGGGTCTTGGCGCACCTTCATTCGGCTGGAGCTCTCGCCCCCGCACAGGAACGTACCTGATGAATGTGTATTCAGTTGTCAAAGTACAGGTGAGAGTTTTTTTGCCCCTCAATAGGTAGGCAGCGAGAATAGCCAAAAACCGCGGCAAAAATAAAAAAAGTTGAAAAAATTTTTTCATAAGCTCTTCCAGCGAATAAAAAAAGCACCACATCAAAATGATGAGGTGCGATAAAAATAAGCAAAAAAATAACGGGTATCTGATCAACAAATGAACAGATACCCGTTTATAGGACTTATTTCAGGCAAAAAAACCTGATTTTTGAAGCCGTATTTTCATCAGTTTTCGATGCCGAAAACCCTTGATATTACTGGCTTTTTTGCTTAATTCCGCGAGTCTTTAATTGCGGCCTGCGCGGCGGCAAGGCGGGCGATGGGCACGCGGAACGGCGAGCAGGACACGTAGTCCAGGCCAACCTTGTGGCAGAACGCGATGGACGACGGATCGCCGCCGTGCTCGCCGCAGATGCCGAGTTCGAGCCCCGGATTCGTCTGGCGGCCGAGCTTGCAGGCCATCTCCACGAGCTTGCCGACACCATTGACGTCGAGATGCTGGAACGGGTCGTTCTCGTAGATCTTCGTGTCGTAATACGCGCCGAGGAACTTCGCGGCGTCGTCGCGGCTGAAGCCGAAGGTCATCTGCGTCAGGTCGTTCGTGCCGAAGCTGAAGAAGTCCGCCTCCTTGGCGATCTCGTCGGCCGTGAGCGCGGCGCGCGGGATCTCGATCATGGTGCCGACGTGGTACTTCATGTCCACGCCCGCCTCCTGGATGAGCGCGTCCGCCGTGCGGACAACGATGTCCTTGATGAACTTGAGCTCCTTGCGCTCGCCGACCAGCGGGATCATGATGTACGGCGTGATCATCGTACCGGTCTCGGCGCTGACCTTGAGCGCCGCCTTGATGACGGCGTTGGTCTGCATCTCGGCGATCTCCGGATAGGTGACGCACAGGCGGCAGCCGCGGTGGCCCATCATGGGGTTGAACTCATGCAGGGACACGACAACATCCTGCAGCTCGTCAAACGTCATGCCCATCTCCTGCGCCAGCTCCTCGATGTCCGCCTTCTGGGTGGGCAGGAACTCGTGCAGCGGGGGATCGAGATAGCGGATGGTCATCGGGCGGGTGCCCATGATGCGGTACATGGCCTCAAAGTCGCCCTGCTGGAACGGCTCGACCTTCGCCAGTGCGACCTTGCGCTCCTCGACGGTGCGGGCGCAGATCATCTCGCGGACGGCCTTGATGCGGTCCTCGGCAAAGAACATATGCTCGGTGCGGCACAGGCCGATGCCCTCGGCGCCGAGGTCGACCGCCTGCTGCGCGTCGCGCGGGTTGTCGGCATTGGCCTCAACGTTCAGGCGGCGGGCAGCATCGGCCCAGCCCATGAGACGGTTGAAATTCTTGTTGCCGGTGGCGGCGACGGTCGGGATCTGGCCGGCGTAGATGTTGCCGGTGCTGCCGTCGAGCGAAATCCAGTCGCCCTCCGTGAAGCGGTGGCCGTTGATCTCAAAGACTTTATCCGCATAGCTGATGCGGACGCTGTTGTCATTGCCGCAGCCGGAGACGCAGCAGGTGCCCATGCCGCGGGCGACGACGGCCGCATGGCTGGTCATGCCGCCGCGCACGGTCAGGATGCCCTGCGAGACCTGCATGCCCACGATGTCCTCGGGGCTGGTCTCGAGGCGGACGAGCACGACCTTCGGCATGGTCTTGTTCTTGACGGCTTCCTCGGCCTCCTCGGCGGAGAACACAATCTGCCCGCAGGCGGAGCCGGGGGATGCGGCAAGACCCTTGCCGATGGCTTCTGCCCGCTTGAGCGCCTCGGCGTCAAACTGCGGGTGCAGGAGCGTATCGAGCTGCTTGGGCTCGACGCGCAGCACGGCCTCGCGCTCGGTAATCATGCCCTCGTCGACGAGGTCGCACGCGATCTGCAGCGCCGCCTGTGCGGTGCGCTTGCCGTTGCGGGTCTGGAGCATGTAGAGCTTGCCGTCCTCGATGGTGAACTCCATGTCCTGCATATCCTTAAAGTAGTGCTCGAGCCGGTTGGCGATAGCGACGAACTCGTCGTACACCTCCGGCATCTGCTCCTGCAGGTGGCTGATCGGACTCGGCGTGCGCACACCTGCGACGACGTCCTCGCCCTGTGCGTTGATAAGGTACTCGCCCATGAGCTTCTTCGCGCCCGTGGCCGGGTCGCGCGTGAAGGCCACGCCCGTGCCGGAGCGGTCGCCGGAGTTGCCGAACGCCATCTGCTGGACGTTGACGGCGGTGCCCCACTCATAGGGGATCTCGTTCATCTTGCGGTAGACGTTCGCGCGCGGGTTATCCCAGCTGCGGAACACGGCCTTGACCGCCTCGATGAGCTGCTCGTTCGGGTCCTGCGGGAAGGGCTTGTGCTCATTGTCCTCATAGATCTTCTTGAAGATGACAACGAGCTGCTTGAGATCATCGGCGTCCAGATCGACGTCGTTCGTGACGCCCTTGGCGGCCTTCATCTTGTCGATCTCTTCCTCAAACAGGCTCTTGGACACGCCCATGACGACGTCCGCGAACATCTGCACGAAGCGGCGGTAGCTGTCGTAAGCGAAGCGGGGGTTGCCGGTCTTTTTGGCCAGGCCCTCGACGGACGCGTCGTTCAGGCCCAGGTTGAGGATGGTGTCCATCATGCCGGGCATGGACTGGCGCGCGCCGGAGCGCACGGACACCAGCAGCGGGTTTTCCACGTCGCCGAGCTTCTTGCCGGTCAGCTCCTCAAGGCCCCGGACATGCGCGAAAATGTCCGCCTGGATCTCCGCATTGATCTGGCGGCCGTCCGCGTAATACTGCGTGCAGGCCTCGGTCGTGATGGTGAAGCCCTGCGGCACCGGCATGCCGGCCGCGGTCATCTCCGCGAGGCCGGAGCCCTTGCCGCCGAGAATGTTTCGCATCGCGGTCTTGTCGCCGCCGAACGCCTGGCTGCCTTCGCTGAAATAATACAGATACTTTTTGCTCATTCCATTACCTCCATCTGTTCTGGTTCTTTGCGGTTCCTTCTCGTTTATATTATAGCAAAGCCGGCCCGACCCCGCCAGAATGAATGCGCGCAAAGTCGTCCAAATCTTCACAATATCCGAAAGTGGTTTTTATGCAGTTTGCAAGATTATGCCCATATTCGTAGAATTTTCCGAAACCAAATACAGAATTTATGAATTTTTGTGAATGATGACGGACAAAAATGCAAAAATATTCTTCCCAGCTTTTTCTCACACATGCCTGTCGAGTGACACAGTTTGAAAATTTTCGCAGTCCCGATGCATTATAACTGCGTTGTAAAACATTAGAGTAATATGCAGAAACTATGCGCGAAGTACAAAAACAGGATTTCCTTTTGCTGGATTATGTGCTATAACACACGCAACCGCAATTCCCCGACTTCCGTCTGTTTTGCGTCATTCGTCGGAGTTTGTGATGATGATAAAATCATAAAACATTTTTATACTTTGGAGGGAAAACATGATGAAACACAGCAAACGATTTCTGTGCCTGCTGCTGACGCTCATTCTGGCCGCGAGCCTGTGCGCCTTCCCGGCAGCGGCCGCAGACCAGACCTGCCCGAGCAGCAAGGACGACCCGGTCGTGTTTGTGCACGGCCTGATGGGCTGGGGCCAGCGCGCCGGCATCAACGCCGTGCTGCCCTACTGGGGCATGACCACCGGCAGCCTGACAAGCTACCTCAACTCGCTCGGCTATGAGACGTACTCGGCCACCGTCGGCCCGATCTCCAGCGCATGGGACCGCGCGTGCGAGCTCTATGCCCAGCTGACCGGCACGACGGTCGACTACGGCGCGGCGCACGCTGCGGCGCACGACCACTCGCGCTACGGCATCACCTATGACCAGCCGCTCTTCTCCGGCTGGGGCACGAAGCGCGCCGTCAACCTCGTCGGCCACAGCTTCGGCGGCGCGACCACGCGCCAGTTCCTCGAGCTGATGGCCAACGGCAGCGCCGAGGAAGTTGCCGCGGCCAAGGCCGCCGGCACCACGCCGAGCCCGCTGTTCACCGGCGGCAAGAGCAGCTGGGTGCACTCCATGACCGAGATCGCCGCGCCGCACAACGGCACGACCTTCATCGAGTCCAACGGCACGATCATGGACGTGGCAACGAATCTGTCCGAGACGCTCGCCAAGGGCTTCGGCATCACGGAGATCAAGAATCTCTATGACTTCCAGCTTGAGCAGTTCGGCATCTACAAGGATCCGAACGAGACCGTGCTTGAGACGCTGCAGCGCGTGTTCAGCACCGACTTCATGTCGCACAACGACAACGCCTTTCTCGACCTGACGATCGACAAGTCGCTCGAGATCAACGACGGCATCGGCATCGAGCCGAACGTCTACTACTTCTCCTACGCCGGCAACCAGACCGTGCAGGACCCGGTCTCCGGCAACTACATCCCGTCGGCCAAGATGTGGACGCTGTTCTACCCCGGTTCGTACAACATGGGTAAATACTATGACAAGTACACTGCCGGCGGCTTCTACATCGACAAGAGCTGGCGCCCGAACGACGGCATGGTCAACACCGTGTCCGCCTTCTACCCCATCCACAGCGACGGCACCTGCCTGACGAAGGACGGCAAGCAGGGCTGGACGAATTACGACGGCTACTCCAACATCAATTTCCAGCCCGGCATCTGGTATGTCATGCCCGTGCAGTCGTTTGATCACATCCAGTTCGTCGGCGGCATGCTCAACGGCAGCCTTGTCAAGACGCACGCGCTCTACCGCGGCGTCATGGAGGACATCTACAGCACCTATACAACCACGCCGACCGGCACCGCATTCCCGTTCACGGATGTGCCGGAGGGCCGCTGGAGCTATCCGTACATCAAGGAGCTGTATGAGGCCGGCGTCGTGAGCGGCACGAGCGCCACGACCTTTGAGCCGACTGCAAACGTCACGCGCGCACAGTTCGTGACCATGATCGCCGGGCTCGCCGGTGCGGACGTGACGCCGTACACGGACGGCAAGTTCACCGACGTGCCGAGCGACGCCTGGTACGCGCCCTACGTCAACTGGGCGGCCGCGAACGCGATCGTCAGCGGCACAAGCGCCACGACGTTCGACCCGAACGCGACGATCTCGCGCCAGGATATGGCCGTCATGCTCTATAACTACGCACAGCGGTATGACGTCACCCTCAACGAGCAGACCGTGACGCCCTTCACGGACGAGAGCACCATTGCAGACTATGCGCTGCCCGCCGTGCAGGCGCTGCACCGCGCCGGCGTCTTCAGCGGCATGCCGGACGGCAGCTTCCGGCCGTATGCCACCGCGACACGCGAACAGGCCTGCACCGTGCTGTGCATGCTGTAAATCCCCGCTTTGCAAACGTCTCCCGGCTCCGGCCGGGGGACGTTTTTTGCGCGCGTGCACAGGTGTCCGTGCGGCTGTGCGACAGATGCGGCCGTATGTCCAAAAATCTCACACACAGCCGAATCTGATACAAAATCTTCTGCGTTATCCGGATTGCAAACCGGCGCGGCCGGAATTATAATACTCAAAAAATAGAAGCGCGCCCCGACGCGCCGGAAAGGAATGTGCACAACACCATGAAAAAGAGCAAAAAGTTTCTGTGTCTGCTGCTCGCGCTGGTGATGGCCGGGAGCCTGCTGCTCCTGCCGGCTGCCGCCGCGAACACGCAGTCCGGTGCCGAACGCTACCCGACCATTTACGTCCACGGCCTGATGGGCTGGGGCGAACACGACCAGATCTACGCCGTGATCCCGTACTGGGGCCTGACGAGCGACCTGATGCCGTATCTGACGGGCAAGGGCTATGAGAGCTACGCCGCCTCCGTCGGCCCGCTCTCGAGCGCGTGGGACCGCGCGTGCGAGCTCTACGCCCAGCTCACCGGTACGACCGTGGACTACGGCGCAGCTCACGCTGCCGAATACGGCCACGCGCGCTACGGCGTGACGTATGACAAGCCGCTGTTTGAAGGCTGGAGCGCGGACAAAAAGATCAACCTCGTCGGCCACAGCTTCGGCGGTGCGACGATCCGCCTGTTCCTGGATATTCTGGCCGACGGCTCTGCGGAGGAGCAGGCCGCGGCCATGGCCGACGGCACGGAGGTCTCCCCGTTCTTCCAGGGCGGCAAGGCCGACTGGGTCTACTCCCTGACGACGCTGGCGGCCCCGCACAACGGCACGACCTTCCTCGAGTGCTGCGGCGACATGACGCAGTTCGCCGCCGAGATCTCGACCACCATGGCAAAGCTGCTCGGCATCTCGGATTTCAAGGGCGTGTATGACTTCCAGCTCGAGCAGTTCGGCTTCTACCGCAAGGACGGTGAGACTGTGCTCGAGGCGCTCGACCGTGTGCTGCACTCGGACTTCCTGTCGCATAACGACAACGTGTTCCGCGACCTGACGATCGACCGCGCGCTGGAGCTCAACGACGACATTGAGATCCAGCCCAACGTGTACTACTTCTCCTATGCCGGCGACAAGACGCGCCAGAGCGCCGTCACCGGCGAGCGCACGTCGGCCGTCGACATGACACCGCTGTTCGTGCCGTTTGCAAACCAGATGTGCGGCTATTATGACCAGACGACCGCCGGCGGCTTCCAAATCGACAAGAGCTGGGCCCCGAACGACGGCCTTGTGAACACCGTCTCCGCCCTGTACCCGACCGACAGCGCCAGCCGGTGCCTGACCAAGAGCGGAAAGACCGGCTACATCCAGCAGGACGGTTACTCCAACGTCAACTATCACCCCGGCGTGTGGAACGTGATGCCCGTGCGCCACTATGACCACGGCAACTTCATCGCCGGCATGCCGGTGGCGGATCTGTCCTCGCAGAGCACGGTGACCCTGCGGCAGTTCTACCTGAGCCTGATGGACAATCTCTCCCGCGTGACCTCGACCCCGGCCGCACCGGTCACGCCGACACAGCCCGCCGGTCTGCCGTTCACCGATGTGCCGGAGGGCCGCTGGAGCTATCCGTACATCAAGGAGCTGTATGAGGCCGGCGTCGTGAGCGGCACGAGCGCCACGACCTTTGAGCCGACTGCAAACGTCACGCGCGCACAGTTCGTGACCATGATCGCCGGGCTCGCCGGTGCGGACGTGACGCCGTACACGGACGGCAAGTTCACCGACGTGCCGAGCGGCACCTGGTACGCGCCCTACGTCAACTGGGCGGCCGCCAACAACATCGTCAGCGGCACAAGCGCCACGACGTTCGACCCGAACGCGACGATCTCGCGTCAGGACATGGCCGTCATGCTCTACAACTACACGCAGCAGTACGGCGTGCAGCTCGACCAGACGGCGGTCACCGCCTTCACGGATGAGAGCAGCATCGCCGCCTACGCCCTGCCCGCCGTGCAGGCGCTGCACAGCGCCGGTGTCTTCAGCGGCATGCCGGACGGCAGCTTCCGGCCGTATGCCACCGCGACCCGCGAACAGGCCTGTGTGGTGCTGTGTGAGCTGTAAGGCCGCATCCTCATGCCATAGCATTGCCCTCCCGGAGCAGTCCGGGAGGGCATTTTTTCATGTCCTGCGCACGCTTCCCTTGGATTCTCCCGGCGGCAGCGTGTATGCTCTGCCTGCGGACAAGGAACGGAGGGAGACGTCATGAACAACGAACTGCAGAAAAAATACAGCCTGCCGACGGCGACCGCGTGCTGTGTCTTCTTCTGTGCGGCGGCCGTCGTGTCGCACGGAAAGGACGTGCTCTCCTATCTGATCGTGTTCGCGGCCGTCATGGCGCTGGCCATCCCGTTTTACCGGCCGGAAGCGAAAGCGCAGTGACCGCCGCCCTTTTTCATTGCCCCCGCGCCGCCGGTGTGGTATACTCACGGCAGACACCGAAAACGAGGCGACGACGACGACATGGACATTCTCTATCAGGACAACAGCATCCTCGTGTGCATCAAGCCGGCGGGCGTGCTGTCCACGGACGAGCCGGGCGGCGTGCCCGAGCTGGTGCGGCAGGCGCTCGGCGACCCGAATGCCTGCGTGCGTACCGTGCACCGGCTCGACCGCGTGGTCAGCGGGCTGATGGTGCTCGCGCGCACCCCGGCGGCCGCGTCGAAGCTCTCGGCGCAGATCCGCGAGCACGACTTCGGCAAGACGTATCTCGCCGTCGTGCATGGGGAGCCGGACGCGCTGCAGGGCACGTACCGCGACCTGCTGCGGCGCGATCCGAACGAGCGCAAGACCTACGTCACGGATAAAATGGCCAAGGGCGTGCAGGAGGCCGTGCTCGACTATGACGTGCTCGGCACGCGTGCGGAGCTCTCACTCGTGCGCATCTATCTGCAGACCGGGCGCACACACCAGATCCGCTGCCAGTTTTCGTCGCGCGGCCTGCCGCTCTGGGGCGACAAAAAATACAGCACGCTGCCCGACGACGGGCCGATCGCGCTCTGGTCGCACTGCCTGCACTTTGCCCACCCGGACACCGGCGAGGTGCTCTATTTCGAGCAGCAGCCGCCGGATATTTTCCCATGGAAGCTGTTTGCCGACTAAGATCCCCGCGCCGCCGCGCGGGGATCTTTCTGCGCAGGTACGCGACAGATTCTCGTCAAAACGTCTTGCAATCAACAGCGTCAGCCGGTATAATATGGGCATATCGCCGGTTTTTGTGAGAAGGAAAGCAATGCGAATCTATGAGGCAGGGGGAAAAACATGAAAAAAACACGTCGATTGTTATGCCTGCTGCTAACGCTGGTGCTGGTGCTGGCGCTGAGCCTGTGCGCCATCCCGGCCGCCGCGGCCGATGACCAGACCCGCTCGGACGACCCGGTCGTGTTCGTGCACGGCCTGTTCGGCTGGGGGCAGCGCGACAAGATCTTCAGCATCATGCCCTACTGGGGCATGACCACCGGCAGCCTGCCGGATTATCTGGCCACGCAGGGCTATGAGACCTATGCCGCCTCCGTCGGCCCGCTCTCGAGCGCGTGGGACCGCGCGTGCGAGCTGTACGCGCAGCTCGTCGGCGCGCGCACGGACTACGGCGTAAAGCACGCGCAGGACTTCGGCCACGAGCGCTACGGCATCGACTATGAGACGCCGCTGTTCGACGGCTGGGGCACGGAGCGCGCCGTGAACCTCGT
>ERZ1026975.616-NODE-616-length-21465-cov-5.314433_pt1 | contig 21465 bp, 17 predicted proteins | sample MGYA00519561_ERZ1026975 | MGnify/ENA primary metagenome ERZ1026975 (study PRJEB26926, sample SAMN06164672) | human gut metagenome | biome: ENVO:00009003; feature: ENVO:2100002; material: ENVO:00002003 | host: Homo sapiens | place: USA | collected 2012 ... | reverse complement strand
CGAGATGTCTTAGGGTCTCGTGGGCTCGGAGATGTGTATAAGAGACAGGTTCCGGACAGCGCCGTGTCGGTGGCGGTGACGATCGCGTCACAGTGCATATGGGTGATGTCGTCCAGTCGGATCGCAAGTGCCATAGGCGTGCCTCCTTGTGCTGTTTTGGGCTACAGATATTATATAATGAATTCTTTCCATTTTCAATCGCCGGGTCGTTTTCAAAACGACCACGGCTGCCGTGCCGTGCGCTATACTGTGTCTGTAATGAACGAACAGATAAAAAGAAAGGGGTTCAAACATGGGAAGCAGAGCGGGGTATCTCAAGTATGGCGGCAATGACTATGTCCGGATCTGGCAGGAACAGAGCGCACCGGCACCGATCCGCGCCGTGATCGCCAAGTGGAAGCGAGAGGCGGCGCGGCGCGAAAAACAGGACTACGACTGGCCGCTGAAGCATGTCGGCATCGTGTTTGAGTATGACGGAATCTGGTATAATATGACGCCGAAGGCGTTGCATGTGACGAATGACGCGTATTTTGAGGTCTTGTCCGACGAAATCTGTGATGATTTGGCGGCCGCGGGAGCAGAGGATGTGTTTTGCACCGCTATGCTGGATTGAATGGGGAAGGAGTATGTATATGAAACCGATCTACTACTTTGCGTATGGCTCGAACATGGACATGGAGCAGATGCGCCGGCGCTGTCCGGACGCCAAGTGTATCGACACGGCGGTGCTGCACGGCTGGAAGTTTGCACTGGATGAGGTGGGGTATGCCACGGTCGTTCCGGAAGCCGGAGCGAGTGTGCCGGGGCTGCTCTGGATGCTGTCGGATGCAGATGAGGCGGAGCTCGATGTCTACGAGGGTGTGCGCAGCAGGTGTTATGAGAAGGTGACGCTGTCCATCGTGCCGAAGCGCGCCGGTGTGCCGACGCAGGCATTGGTCTACGTCTCGCTGCGCGGGGCAAACGAGGGCGCGCGGGTACAGGGGTATCTGGAGCGGATCGTTCATGCAGCGGCGCACGCCGGCTTCGGCGCGTCCTATCTCGGGATGCTCAAGGATCTTTGGGTCGGCTATGCGAATGCCGATGAGCGTACCGCGCACCCGGTCCTTGAGGACGGGAAGACGCTGGACGAACTGATCGCGCCGAACGACACGCTGGGGCAGTCTCTACTTCGGACGCTGAGGGCGCGCGGCGCGACGGATCAGGAAATCTGGCAGTTCATGGTCGAGAACTGACCGTAGCTTGCAAAGACAGGAGGAAACGGGATGACAAAACACACGGCGAAAGCACTGCCTGCGGAGAACGGTGTGCCCTCTGAGCGCCCGGAGACACAGGGCGACCTCTGGAAGGAGATCGCGGAAGAGGGGTACGACCGGACTTACACGCCGGAAGAACTGAGCCGGGCGTTCGGGAAACCGTTCGAAGAACTGGTGAAGGGCAAGGATCTGCCCGCGACGGCGAAGCAGCAGAAGCAGGAGACGCCGGAGCAAAACGCTACAGCCTCGACAGCGCCGATCATCGAGGACGGGAAGACGCTGGACGAACTGATCGCACCGAACGACGCGATTGGGCAGTACCTGCTCCGAACGATGCGGGCAGACGGAGCGACGGATCAGGAGATCTGGCAGTTCATGGTCGAGAACTAACCGAAGCCGTTCGCCGTCGCGCGACAGAACGCGACGTACCGAATCTTGATTTGCGGGAGACAACGGACTATCAGACTTACTCCGAAGCACTGGACGCGGCGCGCACGGCGAACCGCAACGGTGCAATGGTCGACCCGCAGAGCACGGAAGAGCTGACCGAACACGGCGCGCGGACGTTCCTGAACGCAGACAACACAGCGGGCGTCGCGGTCGAACAGGACGGCAACATCGTCGGTGTGTTCAAGAACCCGAGTAACCAGACACGAAAGGCGGCTTGGGATCTTCTGCTCAACGCGATTGCGGCGGGTGGCGACCATCTGGACTGCTATGTGCTCCAGCCAGAAGTCAGTCCGCAAAACCTCGGTCGCATCTACTCGCAGCTCGGTTTTGAGCCGGTGGCGTACCTGCGGTTCAACCGGGAGTACGCCGATCCGAACTGGGACTACGACTCGTTTGGCGAACCGGACGTAGTCATGTGGGTGCACAATGGCGATTCCATTGCGACCGTGGCAAAGCGGATCGGCGACTACCCTTACTACACGCCGGAAGAAATCCGCGAGACGTGCAAAGAGTTTACCGATTATGACGAAGCCAAAGCATACCAGAAAGAACAGCTCGAAAAGAGAAAGACCGCACAGGCATCTGAGGACGCCGGTGCGGTTTCTGTTTCGGGTGATCTTCGGTATTCGGTTGGAGACTTTTCCGAGCAGGTCGATAAGGCCCTGAATGGGGAGTGGAATCAGTATAACGCGCTGTATGTTGGCGAGACCTCTCCGCTGATGGAGAAGCTCGGCTTGAAACAGCTTCCGGTGCTGATGACGTCGAAACATTTGCGCGACATTGTCGCCGAGAAGCGGTCTGGAAACACTCGCTATCACGGGCTTACCGTAGACCAGGTGAAGTCGCTGGGCGGCATCCTGTCGGATCCCGCAATGGTGCTGGACTCGGCGCAGCGCAATGACGTCGTCGTGTTCGTGTCCGATCAGACCGACGCGGATGGGCTGCCGATCGTCGCGGCGATCCGGCCGAATGGCAGCGGCGTCTATGAGATGACCCGCCAGCCCGCGAACTTCCTGCTGAGCATGTACGGCCGCGAGAATTTTGACAAATTCATCGAGTCCGCTGCACGGGATGGGCGCATTCTCTACGTCAACAAAATAAAGAGCCAGTCGCTGCTTGGTGATCAAGGCGTACAATTCGCCACAGGCCTCAGCAACGCTGACTCTGATGGCATTGTACATCAGAGTAGCAACGTTGTCAATACGGAAACGCAGAAGCCGCCGACGAAGACTGGCGGCGAGCGTTACTCGGTGGACTCCGACACGCAGGCCGATCTGGATCATCTTTTCGACAGCGACGATTTTCAGTCCTTCTTCAACGACTTCTTTGCTGGTTACGGCGCCGCAGGCACCGGAGCAACAGCCAATCCGGCGCAGCGCGTGATGAACGTCTCCGGCGGCTGGCTGAAATGTTCGCTTTGTCTTCTTTCAGATAAATCCCCTCATCTCCAGCGAAAAGAGCCCGGCTGATGCCGGGCTCTTTTCCTTTGCAGTCGGAGCAGCATCCCACATGGGCTCCATGCACTTATATTTCCCGAAAGGGCGGATGCCGGCATGGCGTCCGCCCTTGATGCGCTTATTCCTCGTCTATATACTCCATCACGTCCTGCACACGGCACTGCAGCAGCCGGCAGAGCTGGTTGATGGTGTGGGTCGATACGTTGCCGCCGTGCTTCATGGCGTAAAAGTTCGACAGCGGGAAGCACAGCTTTACTGTTGGACACAGACACGGGCGTTGTTTATTTTAGCGACATGCAGCCCCGCTATGACGCTGATGGGCGGGTTATGGTCATCCCCAGGGACCAGCTGCCCGGCGTCATTGCCCGGGCCAGAGCACAGATTTCTGCAAAGGCAGCGGAAGAGGAGAGAAAGCACACCTTCACGCAAGTCTGATGCTCCCCGGCAAGCAGCGCCGGAAGCGCCCCGGCCGGGATGGCCGCGGGGAAGCCCGGAGCAAAATAGCTGTTGCCCCAAAAGAAAGGATTCCCATTTATAACAAGCAAAAACCCGCACACGGTCAGCCGTGTGCGGGTTTTGCAATGGAAAGAAGGGATGTATTCGGTTTACATAATGCAGTCAATTGGTTTACATAATCGAAATCCTGATCATCAGATCGCTCAGCGGATAGGCCGAGCAGGCGTGGAACCGGGCGCACTTTCCGCTCAAAGCGCGGCAGGGAAGTGAGGGCGGCGGGCGATTGTTTTCGCTCTTTTCACAAATACCCCCTTTTCATCCGGGCGGTTTTATATTACAATAAAACGACGAATATGAAAAAGTGAGGGGTAGTTTTATGGGAACAGAACCCAAATATAAACGCATCCTGCTCAAGATCAGCGGCGAGGCGCTGGCCGGTGAGCAGAAGACGGGGCTGGACTTCGGCGTCATCGGTCAGGTGTGCGACGTCATCAAGACCTGCACCGAACTGGGCGTGCAGGTGGGCGTCGTCATCGGCGGCGGCAACTTCTGGCGTGGTGTGAAAAACGGCGAGGGCAAGATGGCCCGCTCGCGCGCCGACCACATGGGCATGCTCGCCACGGTCATGAACTGCCTGGCCGTGTCCGACGTCATGGAGCAGAAGGGCATCCCCGTACGCGTGCAGACGGCCGTCGAAATGTCGACGTTTGCCGAGCACTATACCTGGGAGCGCGCCGTGGCGCATCTGGAAGAGGGCAAGGTCGTGCTCTTCGGCGCCGGCAGCGGCTGTCCGTATTTTTCGACCGACACGGCCGCCGTGCTGCGCGCCGCCGAGATCGGTGCGGACGCGATCCTGCTCGCCAAGAACATCGACGGCGTTTACAGTGCCGACCCGCACGTCGATCCCGGCGCCGTGAAGTATGACGCCATCACCTATGACGAGGTGCTGGCAAAGCATCTGGCCGTCATGGATCTGACGGCGACGTCGCTCGCGATGGAAAACGACATCCCGGTCGTCGTCTTTGCACTGGCAGATCCGCAGAATATTGTCCGCGCCGTGACGGGCGAGCCCGTCGGCACGGTCGTGACGAAATAACATCAAATTTGAAAACCCGATAAGGAGGATACACCATGTCTACCGATTATACCGAGTTTGAATCCAAAATGAAAAAGACCGCTTCGGTCCTCACCGAGCAGTACGATTCCGTCCGCGCCGGCAAGGCCAACCCCGCCGTGCTCGACCGAATCACGGTCGATTACTACGGCTCGCCCACGCCGATCCAGCAGATCGCGTCAATCAGCACGCCGGACGCCCGCTCGCTGCTCATCCAGCCGTGGGACGCTTCCGTGCTCAAGGGCATTGAAAAGGCCATTTTGGCGTCCGATCTGGGCTTGAACCCCCAGAACGACGGCCGCACCATCCGTCTGGTTTTCCCGGCACTGACCGAGGAGCGCCGCCGTGACCTCGTCAAGCAGGTCAAGAAATACGGCGAAGAGGCTAAGGTCGCCGTGCGCAACATCCGCCGCGACGCGATGGACAAGTTCAAGGCGCAGAAGAAAAAGTCCGAGATTACCGAGGACGACCTCAAGATCATCGAGAAGGATCTGCAGAAGCTGACCGACGATTATATCAAGGAAGTTGAGCGCATCGCCGACGAAAAAGAAAAGGAGCTCATGGAGATCTGAGCTCCCGCACCCGCAAATGCGATACGGGGGGATTTTTCATCCCCCCGTTTGAATATCCTGTCTACAGGCGCCGCCCATCCGGGCAGTGCAGGAGGAACTATGGCAAACAATAAGACGACTGCGCCGCAGGTGGATCTCTCGCGCCTGCCGCGCCACGTGGCGATCATCCTCGACGGCAACGGCCGCTGGGCCAAAAAGCGCGGCTTGCCGCGCACGGCCGGCCATGCCTACGGTGCCGAGGCGTTTCGCCGCATCGGCAACTACTGCAAGGCCATCGGCATCGAATACCTCACGGTCTACGCCTTTTCCACGGAAAACTGGCGCCGCCCGCCCGAGGAGGTGCGCACGATCATGAGCATCTTTGATAAATATATGAAGGAAGCGCTCTCGATCATGGAGCGCGACCGGTTCAAGATGCGCTTTTTCGGCGAGCGGTCCGGCCTCTCGCCGGAGCTGCAGCGCCTCATGGCTGCGGCCGAGGAGAAAAGCACGCACTATGACGGCTGCCAGATGAATCTGTGCATCAATTACGGCGGCCGGGACGAGATCCTGCACGCCGTGCGCCGGTATGCCGAGGCCTACAAGGCCGGTACTGCGCCGGAGCTCACGGAGGACGTTTTCAGCAATTACCTGTACTCGGCCGGAATTCCGGACCCCGACCTCATCATCCGCACGAGCGGGGAGCAGCGGCTGAGCAACTTCCTGCCCTGGCAGGGCGCGTACTCGGAGCTGTATTTTACCGACACGCTCTGGCCGGATTTTACCGAGCGCGATATGGACGCGGCCCTGGCAGAGTTCCAGCGGCGCGACCGGCGCTTTGGCGGCGTGAAATGACCGCCGCACCCGAGAGAAAGACAAACGGGAGGAACCAAGCATGAAAAACAGACTGATCGTTGCGGCCATTGGCATCCCGGCGCTGCTGGCTGTGATCTTCTTCACCCCGATCTGGGGCTGGGGCATCGTGGTGGCCATCATGGCGTCGTTCTGCGCGTGGGAGCTGCTGCACACGACGATGCCGAAGTTCGTGCCGCGCTTTGCGGTGTATGCCGGTGTGTGCGGCGCGGCCATCGTGCTCGGCGCGGCGTTCGGCCGGTCCGAGCTCGTGTTCAAGATCGCGGCCTATGTGCTGTTCGTGACCATGTTCGTCGAGATGATGATCTCATTTCACAAGCCGGAGCGCATCCCGTTTCAGGATCTGGCGCTCGTGTTCACGGCGGGCATCGTCATCCCATGGATGCTCTCGTCGCTCGTGCGCCTCGGCCTGAACGACCCGAAGGCACCGTATCTGCTGCTGCCGTTTGTCATCACGTGGCTGAGCGATTCGGGCGCGTTCTTCGTCGGCCGCAGCATGGGCAAGACCAAGCTCGCCCCGGCCCTGAGCCCGAACAAAACGGTCGAGGGCTGTGTCGGCGGCTTTGTGTGCGCCATTGCGGCGGCCATGCTCTATGGACTCGTGCTGCACCTGTGCGGCTACCGCGTGCAGATCGGCCTGCTCGCCATCTACGGCTTCTTCGGCAGCCTTGCTGGTCAGGCGGGCGACCTGGCGTTTTCCGCTATCAAGCGCGAGCACGGCGTGAAGGATTACAGCAATCTGCTGCCCGGTCACGGCGGCATGCTCGACCGCTTTGACAGCACGATCTTCACGGCACCCATGCTCGAGCTGCTGGTGCTCCTGGCACCGGCCATCTCGGTCGCGGCACAGTAAGGAGCGCAGCTATGGTACATTCGATTTCTATCCTCGGCTCCACCGGCAGCATCGGCCGCCAGACCGTTGCCGTCGCGGAGCATCTGGGCCTGAACGTTCGCGCACTGACGACGAACCGTAATATTCAGCTCGCCGAAGAGCAGGCGCGCCGCCTGCACCCGGCGTTCGTCGCCGTGACGGATGAGGCGGCGGCCAAGGCGCTGCGCATCGCGCTCGCCGACACGGATATTGCCGTCGGAAGCGGGGAAAACGCCCTGTGCGAGGCGGCGGTGCTCTCGGACACGGACGCCGTCGTCACGGCGGTGTCCGGCGCGGTCGGCCTGCGGCCGACACTCGCGGCCATTGAAAAGGGCCGCCGCATCGCGCTGGCCAATAAGGAGACGCTCGTGTGCGCGGGCGACATTGTCATGCGCCGCGCCAGGGAATGCGGCGCGGAGATCGTGCCGGTCGATTCCGAGCACTCGGCCATCTTCCAGTGCCTGACCGGCCGGGAGGGCGAGCTGCGCAAGATCCTGCTCACCGGCTCCGGCGGCCCGTTCCGCGGCTGGACGCGCGAAGAAACGCGCGGCGTCACGCCCGAGATGGCCGTCCGCCACCCGAACTGGAGCATGGGCGCGAAGATCAGCGTGGACTCCGCGACCATGATGAATAAGGGCCTGGAATTCATTGAGGCCATGCACCTGTTCGGCGTCACGCCGGACGATATTCAGGTGCTCATCCATCCGGAGAGCGTCGTGCACTCGATGGTCGAGCTGCTCGACGGCACGGTCATCGCCCAGCTCGGCGTGCCGGACATGGGGCTGCCCATCCAGTACGCGCTTACGTATCCGGAGCGCAAGCCCAGCCGCAGCGACCGGCTGGACTTCACGGCCTATCCCGGCGGGCTGCACTTCTACGCGCCCGATCTCGAGGCGCTGCCGTGCCTTGCGCTCGCCATGCAGTGCGCGCGCACCGGCGGCACCGCGCCGACGGTCATGAACGCAGCCAACGAAATTGCCGTTGGCCTGTTTTTGGGCCACAAGATTGGGTATCATTCTATTTATGAAAGCGTGGCGGCGGCGGTGGATGCCATCGCGCCGGCCGCAGCGCCGGATCTGGACGTCATCCGCGCGGCCGATCAGGAGGCGCGCGCCTTCGTTCGGTCATATTTCCATTTCTGAAAGGACACCTGCATGTATATTCTGCTCGCAATTCTCGTCTTTGGGATCCTCATCGCCGTGCACGAACTCGGCCACTTCCTTATGGCCAAGGCGTGCGGGGTGCGTGTGGATGAGTTCGCCATCGGCATGGGCCCCGCCATCTGGAAAAAGCAGAAGGGGGAGACGCTCTACGCCGTCCGCTGCCTGCCGATCGGCGGGTTTTGCGCCATGGCGGGCGAGGACGAGGCGATCGACGACCCGCGCGCGTTCACGAGCCAGCCGGCGTGGAAGCGGTTTCTGATTCTCTGTGCCGGCGCGTTCATGAACTTCGTGTTCGGTCTGCTGCTGCTTCTGATCGTGTTTGCGCAGGCAAAGAGCTTCTCCACGCCGACGCTCACGGACTTCATGGACGGCTGCCCCTATCAGGGGGAGGACGCCCTGCAGGTGGGCGACACGATCTGGAGCATCGACGGACACCGCATCTATTTCACGACCAATGTCAGCGAATATCTCGCCCGCGGGGGCGACACGCATGACATCGTCGTCAAGCGTGACGGCGAAAAGGTCGCGCTCAACGATTTTTACCTCGTTGCGCGCGAGTACCCGGGGCAGGACGGTAAGATGTACGGCTTCTACTTCGGCACGAAGCCGGCGACGTTCGGCGCCAAGCTCCAGACGACGTGGTACAGTGCGATGGACTTTGTGCGCATGGTCTGGATGGGGCTGAGCGATCTGCTCGCGGGTGCGGTCGGCGTCAAGGATCTGTCCGGCCCGGTCGGCATCGTGAGCATGATGAACGAGGTCGGCAAGGAGTCGGCCACGAAGGCGGCCGCCTTCTCGAACATCGCCTATTTCTCGGCGTTCATCGCCGTGAACCTTGCGGTCATGAACATGCTGCCGCTGCCGGCGCTCGATGGCGGGCGTGTGTTCTGCCTGCTCGTCACGTGGGTGCTCGAGCGGATCAGCCGTCGGAAGATCGACCCCAAGTATGAGGGGTATATCCACACGGCAGGACTCGTGCTGCTGCTGGCGCTGATGGCTTACGTCTTGTATAACGACATTTCCAAACTTGTCACCTGAGCCGGGGCGGATTTGTCCGCCTCGGTTTTTTTTTACGGCTTCGGCCACCTTGGAGAGAGAGGAGTGCTTATGAACAGAACGCAGACAAAACAGATCCATGTCGGCTCCGTCGCCATCGGCGGCGGCGCGCCGGTCGCGGTGCAGTCCATGTGCAACACACACACCTCGGACGTGCGCGCGACCATCGAGCAGATCGCCCGGCTGCATGATGCCGGGTGCGAGATCATCCGTCTCGCCGTGCCGGACCAGGCCGCGGCGGACGCCCTGCCCGAGATCGTGCGCGCCTCGCCCATCCCGGTCGTGGCCGACATTCATTTTGACTACCGGCTCGCGCTCGCGGCGGCGAAGGCCGGCGTGCACAAGATCCGTATCAACCCCGGCAACATCGGCGAGCCGGACAATGTCCGCAAGGTGGCCGAGGCCTGCCGGGAGCGCGGCATCCCCATCCGCATCGGCGTCAACGGCGGCAGCCTGGAAAAGCGCCTGCTCGAAAAGTATGGCCACCCGACGCCGGAGGCGCTCGTCGAGAGCGCGCAGGGGCACATCGACCTGCTGCACCGGTATGATTTTGACGACATTGCCCTGTCGATGAAGAGCTCCACCGTGCCGCTGACGATCGCGGCCTACCGGCTCGCGGCCGAGCGGTTTCCGTATCCACTGCATGTCGGCGTCACGGAGACCGGCACGGCCTATAACGGCATCATCCGCTCCGCCGTCGGCATCGGCACCCTGCTGTCCGAGGGCATCGGCGATACGATCCGCGTCTCGCTCACGGCTGACCCCGTGGAGGAGGTGCGCGCCGGCATCGCCATTTTGAAGGCGGCCGGGCTGCGCCGCGAGGGCGTGCGCTTTGTCTCGTGCCCGACGTGCGGCCGCACACAGATCGACCTCATTGCACTTGCGCAGGAGGTCGAGCAGCGGCTCCAGGGGCTGGAGCGCGACATCACGGTCGCCGTGATGGGCTGCGTCGTCAACGGCCCCGGCGAGGCGCACGAGGCGGACTACGGCATCGCCGGCGGCAAGGACTGCGGCCTGCTGTTTCGCCGCGGCGAGATCCTCGGCAAGTACCCTGCGGACAAGCTGGCCGATGCGCTGGTGGACCTGATCCTGAGCGAAAAGTGAGGAAGCTATGAGCGAAAAGATCCCGTTTCTTGATATGTTCCCCGACTGCGCGTCCCTGCAGGATACCTGCGGCGGGCTCGACAAGGCCGAGGTGCTCGACGTGCTCATCGAGCGCGAGAGCATGACGATGCAGCTGCACACGTGGTTTGCGCGCATGCCCGCGCCCGTCGAGCGCACGAATATTGAGCAGCTGCTCGCGGCACAGTTCCGTCTGCGCGGCGTGCAGATCCAGGCGGAATACCCCGCCCCGGAGCAGAAAAAAGAGGAGAAGAAGGCCAAGGCCAGGGTCCTCATGGGCAAGCCCATCCCGAAGCGTGCGGACATCACGCCCATGAACGAGCTCACGCTCGAGAGCGGCAACGTCACGCTTGAGGGGCAGGTGTTTGCCGTCAACAGCCGCGAGATCGCCAAGTACGGCTCGGCCGTGCTCTCGTTTGACATGACCGACAGCACGAGCAGCGTGCGTGTGTCGCGCTTTCTGCGCTCGGACGACGATCAGGGCATTATCGGCCTGATCCATGAAGGCATGTGGCTGCGCGTGCAGGGCAAGATCAACTACAGCAAATACGATGAGGATATGGTGCTCGAGCCGCGCAACATCGTGCAGGGGGAGAAGGTCATCCGCCCCGACAACGCGCCGCAAAAGCGCGTGGAGCTGCACTTACATACCCGCTACTCGGCACTCGACGCCATCTCCGACCCTGCCGACCTCGTGGCCCGCGCGGCCTACTGGGGCCACCCGGCCATCGCCGTGACGGATCACGGCGTGGCGCAGGCGTTCCCGGATATGTGGAAGGCGTCGAAGAAATACGGCGTGAAGATCATCTACGGCGAGGAGGGCTACCTCGTCAACGACGTGGACGGTACACTCGCCGTGCATGGGCAGAGCGATCTGCCGCTCGATACGGAGTTCATCGCCTTCGACATCGAGACGACCGGCCTGCACCTGGACACGAACCGCATGACGGAGATCGGCGCGGTGCTCTTCTCCGGCGGCGAGATCAAGGCGGAGTTTGACACGTTCGTCAACCCGCACATGCCCATCCCGGCCGAGATCACGCGCCTGACCGGCATCACGGATGCCGATGTGGCCAATGCGCCCGACGAGGCGGAGGCCATGCGCCAGTTTCTCGACTTTGCGGGCGGGCGGCCGATCATCGCGCACAATGCCGACTTTGATACCGGCTTCATGAGCGCGGCCTGCCGCCGGGCGGGCATCCCGTTCGAGCTGGTGTATCTCGACACGCTGGTGCTCGCGCAGTACCTGCTGCCGGACCTCAAGCACCACAAGCTCGACCAGGTCTCGAACCGCCTGAGCCTGCCGGACTTCAACCACCACCGCGCGTGTGACGATGCGATGGTCGTGGCGCGCATCATGGACAAGTTCCTGCCCATGCTCGCGGCCAGGGGCGCAAAGACGATCGGCGACTTCAACGACCTCGTGCGCGGCGGCCTGAAAGAGAAGCGCCGCACGCACCACATCTCCATTCTGGTGAAAAACAAGACCGGCCTGAAAAATCTCTACGAGATCATTTCCCGGTCGTATCTGAAGTATTTTAAGCGCAACCCCACCATTCCCAAGAGCCTGCTCATGGAGTACCGCGAGGGCCTCATCATCGGCTCCGCCTGCGAGGCGGGCGAGGTGTTCGAGGCGGTGCTGCGCGGCAAGAGCGACACGGAGCTCCGACGCATCGCGTCGTTTTACGACTATCTCGAGATCATGCCGCTGGCCAATAACCACTTTCTGCTCGACAACGGCACCGTGCGCAGCGAGGAATCCCTGCGCAACCTCAACCGCCGCATCGTGCAGCTCGGCGAGGAGCTCGGCAAGCCCGTTGTGGCGACGTGCGACGTGCATTTCCTCGATCCCGAGCAGGAGATCTTCCGCCGCATCCTGCTGGCGGCCAAGAAATTTTCCGACGCGGACAAGGCCATGCCGCTCTATTACCGCACGACGGAGGAGATGCTCGACGAATTTGCCTATCTCGGCCCCGAAAAGGCGCAGGAGGTCGTCGTCACGAACACGAACGCCATTGCCGACAGTGTCGAGGTGTTCGAGCTCCTGCCGAAGGATCTTTACCCGCCGAAGATCGAAAACTCCGCCCAGCAGCTCAAAGACCTGGTCTATGGCAAGATGACGGCCATCTACGGCGAAAACCCGCCGAAGCTCATCACCGACCGCGTCGAGACCGAGCTGCACGACATCCTCTCGCGCGGGTACGACGTCATTTACATGAGTGCGCAGAAGCTCGTCGCCAACTCTCTCGAGCACGGCTATCTGGTCGGCAGCCGAGGCAGCGTCGGCTCGTCGCTCGTGGCGTATTTCTCCGGCATCACGGAGGTCAACTCGCTCCCGCCGCACTATGTCTGCCCGCAGTGCAAGTATACGGACTTTGACTCCGGTGCGGGCTTCGGCTGCGGTGCGGACATGCCGGACAAGGTGTGCCCCAAGTGCGGCGCCAAGCTGCGCAAGGACGGGTTCGATATTCCGTTTGAAACGTTCCTCGGCTTCGGCGGCGACAAGGTGCCCGATATCGACCTGAACTTCTCGGGCGAATATCAGGCCAAGGCGCATAAGTACACCGAAGAGCTCTTCGGCTCGGACCACGTGTTCCGCGCCGGGACGATCGGCACGCTGGCGGAAAAGACGGCCTACGGCTATGTCCTCAAGTACCTTGAGGAGCGCGGCAAGACTCTGCCGAAGGCGGAGATGAACCGCCTCGCGCTCGGCTGCGTCGGCGTCAAGCGCACGACCGGCCAGCACCCCGGCGGCCTCGTCGTCATCCCGCAGGATAAGGACGTCACGGATTTCTGCCCCGTGCAGCACCCGGCCGACGATCCGAACAGCGACATCATCACCACCCATTTTGAATACCACTGCATGGAGGCAAACCTCCTCAAGCTCGACGAGCTCGGCCACGATGACCCGACCATGATCCGCATGCTCGAGGATATGACCGGCGTCAACGCGCGCGAGATCCCGCTCGACGATCCGGAGACCATGGGCATCTTCTGCAGCGCGGCGCCGCTCGGCCTGACGGACGACGACCCGATCGTCGGCAAGACCGGCACGATCGGCATCCCCGAGTTCGGCACCGGCTTCACGCGCCAGATGCTCGTCGACACGCAGCCGAAAGGGTTTGACATCCTCGTGCGCCTGTCCGGCTTCTCGCACGGCACGGACGTGTGGCTCGGCAACGCGAAGGACCTCATCATGTCCGGCACGGCGACGGTCAACCAGACGGTCGGCTGCCGCGACGACATCATGCTCTACCTTATCAGCCGCGGCATGGACGCCAAGCTCTCGTTCAAGATCATGGAGAGCGTCCGCAAGGGCAAGGTCAAGCGCGGCGGCTTCCAGGACGGCTGGGTCGAGACGATGCAGGAGCACGGCGTGCCGGAGTGGTACATCACGTCCCTGAGCAAGATCGCCTACCTGTTCCCGAAGGCGCACGCGGTGGCCTACGTCATGATGGCGTTTCGCATCGCGTGGTTCAAGGTGCACGAGCCGCTGGCGTTTTACAGCGCGTATTTCTACCGCCGCAGCCAGAAGGACTCGTTCGACGCCGACATGATGACCCGCGGCCTCGATTACACCCGCCGCAAGATCAACGAACTGCGCAACAAGCCCACCCTCACGGCCAAGGAAGAGGACCTGCTCGTGACGATGGAGGCCGTGTACGAATTCAACCTCCGCGGCTTTGAATTCGCGCCCATGAGCCTCTATGAGAGTGACGCGACGAAGTTCCTCATCCGCGACGGGAAGCTCCTGCCGCCGTTCGTGGCCATCTCCGGCCTTGGCGAGAGCGCGGCGTGGAATCTCGTGGCCTGCCGCGCCGGCGGGCGCGAGTTCGTGTCGGTCGAGGAGCTCTCGGCCGCCTGTCCGAAGGTCAGCCAGACGCATCTGGAGCAGCTGCGCGCCATGGGTGCGCTCGGCGAGATGCCGGACAGCAGCCAGATGAGCCTGTTTTAAATTCGTTACTTTTTGCAATTTCTGTTTGCAACATGCGGCGATCCTTGGTATGATAAAGCCGTATCCCTGTATGATTCGGTGCGACCGAAAGAGGAGGTTATGCAATGAAACGTTTTCTGGCGCTGCTACTGACGCTGGTCATGCTCGTTTCCGTCTGCGGTCTGCAGGCGTTCGCCGCCGACGGCGACACCCCGGCGGACACCGGCGACGAGCTGGTCGTCTACACGCGCTCCGGCGCAACGCGGACATTCCATGTCGGCGATACTTTTTCGTATACCTACTGGTTCCGGCTGACGACCAAAGGCAGTTCCGTCAACAAGATCACGGGCCATGTGCTGTATGACAGCCAGTGCCTGACGGTCAATGCCGACGGCTGCAAATTCCCGAACATGACGTCCGCGTCGACGAAGGACAACGCGGGCGACTTCGAGTTCCACGACACGTTCACGACGTCGCAGGGCGGCGAGTTTGCCACCACGTCGCCGCAGACCATGGCGAACATTTCGTTCACCGTCACGCGCGGCGGCACGGCGTATCTGACGACGCTGCTCGAGGAATTGGAGATCAAGAAGTCCGACGGCGACAAGTCCGAGCTCGTCGCGAATTTCAAGAACAAGAACTGGTCGCCGACGATGTACTCCACGTACGACTATCTGCAGGATGAAAAGCCGTCGCTGGCCTCCACGCCGCTGAGTGCCTCGTCCGACGTCGCGTGGTACTATGCCGTCGACGCGGAGACCGGCGCGCCCGTTCCGGCGGGAGTGACGTTTGAACTCACCGGCACATCCGGTAATGGTGAGCACATCGAGCGCACGGCAACGTCGGACGCTTATGGCTTTGTCGGTTTCGGCACGGTGCCGTATGGCGAATCGTATTACATCCAGACGCGCACACCGGCCGGCGCCGAGGTGGCGTATATCATCAGCGACGGCGCGCGGATTCTGCCCGATGTGGAAAACGGCAAGCTGCAGCTGAACCATACGCTGCACTACAAAACGGCAGCGCCCAGCGAGCTGCGCTCGATCACGGTCACGTTCGAGTGGACGAACGAGCAGATCGCACCCGACGAGGTCTACACCAAGGACCGGCCGACGAGCGTGTACATGGAGCTGAGCCGCAACAGCGATTCCACGGTCGTGGCGCACCATTCGTCCGATCCCGAGGACGGACAGGCCGTCTTTGACAACCTGCCCATCCATGATGACAACGGCAATGAGATCACCTATGTCCTGACCACGTCGACGCTGCAGCATTACGATGCGCAGATCACGCGCACGGACACGGGCTTCCACATCAATTTCGTCTATCTCAATGACCACACCTGGGAGACGACCCGCACCGAACCTACCTGCACGGTGGACGGCTCCATCGTCTCCGTGTGTCAGGACTGCGGCGCGGTCGACCAGGTCGTGCTGCCCATGACCGGGCACAAACTGGCCTATTCCGGCCACGCGGCCACCTGCACGCAGACGGGCTATGAGCGCTATATGTGCACGCAGTGCTCCTACTGGTATCAGAAGGAGGTCCCCGCACTCGGCCATGACTGGAGCGACTGGGATGTCGATCTCGAGGCGACCGCCTACGCCGACGGTATCAAGCACCGCACGTGCATGCGCTGCGGCGAGGTGGAGAGGTATGCCATTCCGGGCGAAAACCACCAGCACACCATGAAAAAGCGTGTCGTTGAGCCGACGTGCACCGAACAGGGCTATACGGAATACTACTGCGTCAACAAGGCGGGGCTGCCCTGCGGAGAGCGCTACATCGTCGAGGGCAGTCGCACGCCGGCGCTCGGCCATGATTACGGCGGCGACAGCGGCGCCCACACGATCGTGGAGCCGACCTGCACCACGACCGGTCTGGTGGAGTATAACTGCATCTACTGCGGCTACACCTATACGGAGATCGTCAAGCAGCTGGGCCACAACTATGAGCGCGACCCGAACAAGAGCCGTGAGCCGGACTGCACACAGCCGGGCCTGAATTATTATAAGTGCGGCCGCTGCGGCGACGTGCATCAAGTGCGCGTTGAACCGCTGGGCCACGACTGGGGCGACTGGATCATTGACCGGCAGGAGACCGATCTGACCGACGGCGCCAAGCACCGCATCTGCAAGGCCTGCGGCGAGCGGCAGGATGCCACGATCCCGAAGCTGGACCATGTACACAACCACATCCCCACGGTCGTTGAGCCGACCTGCGAGCAGCAGGGTTACACGCGCTACACCTGCGCCTGCGGTGATACGTATATTGAAGAGAGCAGCTACGTGCCTGCGCTCGGCCACACCTGGGTCGAGACCGAGCGGCAGGAGCCGACCAATAAGACCGTCGGCGTCATCACCTATACCTGCCAGCGCTGCGCGAGACTGCGCTATGAGTACATCCCTAAGACCGAGCCGATCGAGACGTGGAAAAATCCCTACCGCGACGTGCGCAGCACCGCGTGGTATTATGAGGACGTGGCCTATGTCACACGCAGCGGCCTCATGGTCGGCACCTCGGCGATGACGTTCTCGCCCGGAGCCGAGATGAGCCGCGCCATGCTCGTCGCGGTGCTCTACCGAATGAGCGGCTCGCCGAGCGTGGCGGGCATGACCGCGCCGTTCACGGATGTGCCGGCCGACCAGTGGTATACGGACGCCGTCATCTGGGCGTATAACTGCGGCGTGGTCAGCGGCACGAGCGCGACGACGTTCGCACCCGGGCAGAACATCACGCGTGAGCAGATGATGACGATGTTCTACGGCTATGCCAAATTTATGGATTACAACACGGTGGCGGTTGCCGACCTGAGCGTGTTCCCGGACGGCGGGAGCGTCTCGTCCTGGGCGCAGACCGAGATGGGCTGGGCCGTTGCCAACACGCTCATCAGCGGCGTGCAGGAGGACGGCGCGACGTATCTGCGTCCGCAGGGAAATGCCACGCGCGCCGAGGCGGCAGCGATCCTGCACCGCTTCGACCAGTGGCGCGTCAACGCCGTTGTCACGGTGAAATGAAAACAGGAGGAGATCATACCATGGCCAATCTTGTCATTACGATCGGAAGAGAAAATGGCAGCGGCGGCCGGCAGCTCGGCAGCGAGCTGGCAGCGGCGCTGGGCGTCAAGTGCTACGACTCGGAGCTCATCAATGAGACGGCGAAAGCGAGCGGCTTTGCCAAGAGCTTTGTCGAGACGCATGAGGAGCACCGTCCGGGCAGCTTCCTGTATTCGCTCGTGACGGGCGGCGGTGTTGTCGCCGACGAACAGCCGTTCCCGGTGCAGATCTTTCAGGCGCAGTCGGAAGTCATCCGCACGATCGCGGCGCGCGAGTCGTGCATCATCGTCGGCCGCTGCGCGGACTATGTCCTGCGCGACGATCCGAATGTGGCGCTCGTGAACCTGTTTGTCCACGCGCCGATGGACGCCCGCATCCGCCGCGAGAGCGCGCGCACGAACACCACGCCCGCGGAAGCGGAAAAGCGCATCCGTCAGGTGGATAAGGAGCGCGCAGCGTACTATAACTTCTTCTCCTCCAAGCGCTGGGGCGATGCGCAGGCCTATGACCTGTGCGTCAACACGGACAGGCTGGAGATCAGCGACGTTGTCCAGCTCGTGCTCCGCTATCTGGAGCTGCGCGGCCTGCGCTGAATCATAGGCAGGCAAAACCGGCAGACGCTCAGGCGTCTGCCGGTTTTGCCGTGTCGGGGAGATAGTCTGTGAGCTGCGCGTCCGGCACCGGCCGGATGTCTGCTCCTGCCAGCGCGGGGCAGAGGTCGGACAGGCGCGCCGGGTCTGCGATGAGCGCATCTTTCTGAGCGCGTGTCAGGCGCTTGATGCGCGCCTCCAGCTGCCGGGCGGTCGTGGCGGTGTCGGTCGTCAGCAGCAGCGCCAGCGCCGTGACCGGATGACTGCGCGTATACTTCGCGCAGCCGGGCAGACGCGCGACGTGCTGCCGCAGGCGGCGCGCAATGTCCGGCGTCATGCCCGTGTAGAGCGAGCCGTCTGCGCAGCGCAGAAGATAGACATAGTGGCGCTTATCCATGAAAAAGTCCCCGTTTCCCGTGTAAAATGCGTGAAAAGAGCATAGCACAAAACTGTCAATTTTTCAAACGCGCGCCACAGCCGCATTGTGCAAAAGCGCGAATTCGGCTGCGAATATTCATTGATTCTCTGAATATTCGTGTGTTTCGTGAATATTCAGGCGAAAAATCCGAATATTCATGCACGAAAATGCTTGACAGTCCTACTTTAGCGTGCTATCATACGACCATACCAAACGGGGCGCGAGCCCCAATCTATTTTGTTTGAGGAAGAGGCTAATAAAATGAAGAAATTTGTTGCACTGCTTCTGGCAGTCCTCATGGTCGCATCTCTGTGCGCCTGTGGCCAGAAAGACACTCAGACGGGCTCGGACATCAAGACCGTGACCGCCGGCAAGCTCACCATGTCGACCAACGCGCAGTTCCCGCCGTACGAGTCCGTTGCGGACGACGGCAAGGGCTACGAGGGCACCGGCTTTGAAGGCATCGACATCGAGATCGCTTACGCTCTGGCGCAGAAGCTGGGCCTGGAGCTGGTCGTCGACGATATGGACTTTGACTCTGCTCTGAGCGCCGTCCAGACCGGCAAGAGCGACATCGTTGCCGCCGGCGTGACCGTCACGCCCGAGCGTCAGAACACCATGTGCTTCACCGACAGCTATGCCAACGGCGTGCAGGTCGTCATCGTGAAGGAAGGCTCCGACATCAAGAGCATTGATGATCTCGAAGGCAAGCAGATCGGCACCCAGCGCGGCACCACCGGTTATATCTACTGCACAGATGATTACGGCGAAGACAGCGTGGTTCCCTTTGACGACGGCGCCACCGCCGTGCAGAACCTGCTCGCCGGTAAGGTCGACTGCGTCGTGATCGACAGCGCTCCGGCTCAGGAGTATGTCAAGGCAAACGCCGGTCTGACCATTCTGGACACCGAGTACGCCAACGAGGATTACGCCATTGGTCTGGCGAAGGACAACACCGCGCTGCAGGCAGCCCTGAACAAGGCGCTGGCCGAGCTCAAGGCGGACGGCACCATCCAGTCCATCATCGATAAGTATATCCCCAGCAAGTAATTGCAAAATTCATAAGCATGCAAAGGGCGGCCAACTGCCGCCCTTTGCGCGTAGAAAGAAAGAGGTACCTACATGGGTAATTGGGCGCAGCTTTATGCGGACCTGACGGCGCAGCTGCAGGCCGGGCAGGCCCTCGGCTTCTGGGACAACGCCTTCGTCGGCTTTTACCAGAGCTTCGTGGCCGCCGGGCGCTGGAGACTGTACCTCAGCGGCCTGCTCACCACGCTCGAGGCGACAGTCCTTGCACTGCTGCTGGGCGTTGCACTTGGCGTCATCGTCGCGGTCATCCGCACGGCGCACGACCAGCAGCGCGCCGGGCACAAGAATGTGATCCTCGGTGTGTTCAACGCCATCTGCAAGATCTATACGACCATCATCCGCGGCACGCCGATGATGGTGCAGCTGCTGATCATGAGCCTCGTGATCTTTGCCAGCAGCCGCAACTATACCATGATCGGCATCCTGGCCCTCGGCATCAACTCCGGCGCTTACGTCTCGGAGATCGTCCGCAGCGGCCTCATGTCGGTCGACCCCGGCCAGATGGAGGCCGGCCGCAGCCTGGGCCTGAACTATTTCACGACCATGCGCTTCATCGTCATTCCGCAGGCGGTCAAGAACATCCTGCCGGCCCTCGGCAACGAGTTCATCACCCTGCTCAAGGATACGTCCCTCATCACCGTCATCGGCGGTAAGGAGATGACGTATGCGGCCAAGGCGGTCATTGCCAAGACGTATCAGGGCCTGTTCCCGCTGTTCGGCATCGCGCTGATGTACCTGCTGCTGGTCATGCTGTTTTCCAAGCTGCTCGGTGTGCTTGAAAGGAGGCTGCGTCAAAGTGATCGACGTTAAACACCTGTCCAAATCGTTCGGCGACCACCTCGTGCTCGATGACATTTCCGAGCATGTCAGCCCCGGTGAAAACGTGGTCATCATCGGCCCCTCCGGCTCCGGCAAGTCGACGTTCCTGCGCTGCCTGAACCTGCTCGAGCAGCCAACGGCCGGCACCATTACCTTTGCCGGTACGGAGATCACCGACCCGAAGGTGAATATCGACGCCATGCGCCGCCAGATGGGCATGGTGTTCCAGCACTTCAACCTGTTCCCGAACATGACCGTGCGCAAGAACATTACGCTCGCGCCCGTGCAGACGAAGCTCATGTCGCAGGCGGAGGCGGATGCGGAGGCGGACAAGCTCCTTGCCCGCGTCGGTCTGGCCGACCGCGGCGACAGCTATCCGTCCGCGCTCTCCGGCGGGCAGAAGCAGCGCATCGCCATCGTGCGTTCGCTCGCCATGCACCCGAAGGTCATGCTCTTCGACGAGCCGACGAGCGCGCTCGACCCCGAGATGGTCGGCGAAGTGCTCGACGTTATGAAGGAGCTGGCGCACGAGGGCATGACGATGGTCGTCGTCACGCACGAGATGGGCTTCGCCCGCGAGGTGGGCGACCGTGTGCTGTTCATGGCCGACGGCAAGATCGCCGAGTCCGGCACGCCGAAGGACATCTTCGAGCACCCGCAGTGCGCGCGCCTGCAGGACTTTTTGGCCAAGGTACTGTAAGTGGACATGAAAACCGCGCAGCCTGACTGGCTGCGCGGTTTTCTGCGGAAAGGAGCCAGAATGTCGGAACTGACCTGTCCCGTCTGCGGCGGCGCGCTGCACCGGGAGGAGCGATCCCTGCGCTGCGGCGCGGGACACTGCTATGACCTTGCGCGGCAGGGCTATGTGAATCTGCTGCGCACGAACCGGTCCAAGGATAAGCGCCACGGCGACGATAAGCGCATGGTGGCCGCGCGCACCGCGTTTCTGGACGCGGGCTATTACGCGCCGCTGCGCGATGCCGTCGCTGCCGCTGCGGCGGAGTATACCTCCGGAGACGCGGATGTGCTCGATGCCGGCTGCGGCGAGGGGTATTACACCGCCCACGTCCTGCACGCGCTGCAGGCGCAGGGGGCAAGCCCCTCCGTGTGCGGCGTGGACATCTCGCGCGACGCGCTCATCTGCGCGCACCGCCGCGCGCCGGAGCTGACGCTGGCCGTGGCCAGCATCGCGC
>ERZ1026975.604-NODE-604-length-21674-cov-5.594385_pt1 | contig 21674 bp, 23 predicted proteins | sample MGYA00519561_ERZ1026975 | MGnify/ENA primary metagenome ERZ1026975 (study PRJEB26926, sample SAMN06164672) | human gut metagenome | biome: ENVO:00009003; feature: ENVO:2100002; material: ENVO:00002003 | host: Homo sapiens | place: USA | collected 2012 ... | reverse complement strand
AAGAGACAGCGGCGTGGGCGCCGTGCTCCTCACGGCGGCGGGCAGCGACCCGCTCTACCGCCGCGCCGTGCGCGTGAGCATGGGCACGGTCTTTCAGGTGCCGTGGACGTACCTGCCCGCAGACACCGACTGGCAGGAGACGCTGCACGCGCTCGGCTTTCAGACGGCGGCCATGGCGCTGCGGGACGATTCGCTGCGCATCGACGATAAGCGCCTGCGCGCCGTGCCGCGCCTTGCCATTGTGCTTGGCACGGAGGGCGACGGGCTGGCATCCAACACGATCGCCGCGTGCGATTACACGGTGCGCATCCCCATGACGCACGGAGTCGATTCGCTCAATGTGGCCGCGGCGAGCGCCGTCGCGTTTTACCAGCTCGCGCTGCTGCGCGGCCGCGATACCTGAAAATGCAGATCCCCGGCTTCCGTTTCGAAAGCCGGGGATCTTTTTTATGCTTACACGTCGAACCGATCGTAGCTCCCGGCGCAGTCGAGGCACAGCTTCTGCCCGCCGACGAGGCGGATCCAGTTGGCGCCCGTCACCTCGCCGCAGCACGCGCACGGGTAGGAATCAAACAGCCTGGCTGGCTCCGGCAGCGGGATGGTCGCCGGCTTAACGTCGAACAGATCGGCCGGTTTCTGCGCCTGATAGTAGGCGAAGGATTCCTCGCGCGTCATCCCCTCCGGCCGCGGTCGGAGCACCAGGCGCACGGACTTGCCCGTGACGCGGTTATAAAACGAGAACGCTTGCTTGCCGCGCATGTGAAACAGCAGGTTGCCTTTGCCGATGCTGCAGCCAAGCAGCGCCTGAATGGCGTCCACGCCGCAGGCATCGTTTTCCGCGATGCACACGACCTGCTCGTTGCTGGAAAAGGTCAGCTCCAGCAGCTCGGCGGCGTAGCACGCAGCCTTATATCCGATCGTCAGCCCGCCGCAGGCGTGGCCGTGAAATTGTACGCAGGTTTCCCAGTTGGTCATGATCTTGTCTCCTTTTCTTCGTCGTCAATGAGCACGAGCTTGTGCCCCTGCACGTCCACGATGCTGCCCGTCACGCCGTAGACGTCCCGCAGGGCGTCGGCGTCGAAGATCTCCGCGCCGCCGTAGCGGTACACCTCGCCCTCGCGCAGCAGCAGAAAGCGGTCGCAGAACCGCAGCGCGAGGTTCAGGTCGTGGATGACGATCATCGCCGTGAGGTTCTGCTCGCGGCACAGGTCGCGCGTGATCTGCAGCACCTGATATTGATTGCGGATGTCGAGATTGCTGGTCGGCTCGTCGAGCAGCAGGAGCGTCGGTTCCTGCGCTAGTGCGCGGGCGAGCATGACCTTCTGCCGCTCGCCGCCGGAGAGCCGGTTGAGGAACCGGCCGCGCATGTCCTCCAGATTCAGATAGCGCATGGCCTCGTGCACGACGCGGTGGTCGTGCTCCGTCACGCCCCAGGTCATGTAGGGCCGCCGTCCGAGCATGACCATGTCGTGCACGGTCATCTGCGTGTCGGGTACGTGCTGTGCCACGAAGGCTACGCGTTTGGCGATCTCCCGGTGGGAGAGCGTGAGCAGGTCCTCCCCGTCGATGCGGCAGTGCCCGCTGTCGGCCGTGAGGATGCGGTTCATGCACTTGAGCAGCGTGCTCTTGCCGACGCCGTTGTTGCCGAGCACGGCCAGAAAGTGCCCGTCCTCCAGCTCGAAGCTCACGTCGCGGAGAATTTGCCGACCGCCCTTGTAGTGATAGCAGAGATGGTCCACACAGATCATGTCCGGCCCCTCCCCTTGAACAGCAGATACAAAAACAGCGGGCCGCCGAGGAAAGCCGTCAGCGCTCCAATTGGAAGAATGACCGGCATGATGACCACGCGTGCGGCCAGATCGCTCAGCAGCAGCAGCGCCGCGCCGGCGAGCACGGAGCCGGGGATGAGATAAATATAGTTGTTGCCGACGACCATGCGCACGATGTGCGGTGCGACGAGACCAATGAAGTTGATGAGGCCGACGTGCGACACGATCACCGAGCAGACAAGGCACGTGAGCACGACATTCGTCAGCGTCAGCCGCCGGACGTGGATGCCGAGACTCAGCGCCGTCTCCTCGCCGGAGAGCAGGGCATTATAGTCCCAGCGGTGCAGGTAACAGTAGCCGATCAGCACCAGCACGGCCAGCGCCATGCCGCGCAGGGACTGCCAGTCTGTGCTGCCGAGGTCGCCAAACGTCCAGAACACGAGCGACGAGAGCGCGACCTCGTCGGCAAAGTATTGCAGCAGCGTGGTCGCGCCGGTCAGCATGGAGCTGATGGCGACGCCTGCGAGCACGATGCCCTCCGAGGAGATCTGCTTGAATTGGCTCAGCCCCAGGATGACGGCCGCGACGAGCAGCGAGCCGAGAAATGAGCACAGCGGGATAGCCCAGCTGCCGGTCTGGCTCAGGCCGAGGCCGATGATGGCGACGGCCGCGCCGAATGTCGCGCCCTGCGACACGCCGAGCGTGGAGGCCGAGGCCAGCGGATTGCGCAGCACAGCCTGCAGGATGCACCCGGCCAGCCCCAGCCCCGCGCCGGCGACCATGGCGGTACAGATGCGCGGCAGGCGGTTATTGCGGATGACGAGATTGATCTTCGCGTCCGACGCCCGGCCGAAGATGCCCCGGATGAGCTCGGCGGCCGGCGTATTGTAAGACCCGGCGCGCAGCGACAAAAAGAACGCGAGCGCCAGAATGGCCGTCAGCAGGACCAGAAAGCGGATGCTTCTGGCGCGGTTGCGGCTGTAGTCGGAATCGTGCGGCTTATGCGCCGAGTGTGATGGCACGGAATGCATACCCGGCCTCCTTCAGATCGGGATAGGGATTGGAGCCGAGCAGCTCCGTGAAGATCTCGCCGGCCTTGGCCTCGGGGTCAATATCGGCAAACTGCTCCGGATACAGCACGCAGGCGGCATAATAGGCATCGGCCAGCGCCGTTTCCAGATTGGAGGCCGAGGAGCGGAACGAGATCTGCGAATAGACCTTGCCGCTGCGCACGGCGGTGAGGCTGTTATAAAAAGCCGGGTTGGCCTGATAATCTTCGTTGATCAGGGGCATACCATTAAAGTCCAGGAAGATCACGTCCGGGTCCCAGGCGAGCACCTGCTCGGTGTCGATGTTGAACGCGCCGGTTTGCCCGGTCGTGTCGGCGAGGTTGCTGGCGTGGATGAGTGCAAACGGGCCGTAACCGGCCTCCGTGCCCTCAAAGCCGTGGTTGCCCTTGAAGGACACGCCGCCGACGTAGACCGTGGGCTTTTCCGCGTCGGGAATACCGGCCGTGCGCGTGTCGAGGTCGGTCTGGATGCCCTTGAGGTACTTGGCCAGCTCCTGCGCGCGCGTTTCCAGCCCGTAGAGCTCGCCGAGGATGCGGATAGTCTCATAGGCCGCATCGTCGAGCGTGGTGTCGCTGCCGGGCACGACGACGACCGGGATGCCGGTCTTGCCGGCCAGCTCGTCCGCGTCGCACGAGGCATAGGCACTCATGACGATGACTTGCGGCGCGACGTCGATGATCTGCTCCACGTACGGTTCGCCGTTCGTACCGGTGACGGGCAGGTCCTTGAATTTATCGAAGTTCACGTAGTTATACAGGCGGCTCATGCCAGCCTTGGTCTCGTAGTCCTCCACGCCGACTACGCGGTCAGCCGCGCCGACATAGCAGCTGTAGCGCAGCGCGCCGACGCCGACGCACACGACGCGCTCCACCTTGTCGGGAATGGTTACGGTGCGGTTTTTGCTGTCCGTAATCGTGCGGGTGCCAGCGGTGTCACCGGTGCTTGTTTTCCCGCCGCAGGCCGTGCAGGCCAGCAGCATCAGGACTGCCAGCAGCAGGCAGATGATGTTTCTTTTTTTCATGCGATCCATCCTCATTTCCTGTTGTTTGCTCCGTTTCCGGAGCGCTGCCACCAGTATACCTGACGGCTTTCCACTGCGTAAGCACCCTGGGGGGATGAAAAGTTGCACAGTTTTTTTCACAATTTTTTGCTGACGGCCAAATGGAATTTGCCCGTTTTTCGACACAAACAAATAAAATGGTATATAAATGTGAAGAAATTTACGCAATGCAGCGGCATTTTACAATTTTACACGCATTTTACATAAGCGCTCTTTTCGTTTTTACATCCCCTGCTTATCCTGTGAAGTGTAGGGAACAAAAAAACCAAGTCAAAATCGAAGTTCGAAAGGAGCACTTCCTCTTGAAAAAGATCATTACCATTCTGTGTGCCGTCGTCATGGCGCTCTCGCTGTTTGCGGGCTGCGGCCAGAAGGCGGACGACAACAACACGGCCGCTGCCGGCGGCACGGTCGCGACCGACGGTTCCACCTCGATGGAAAAAGTCATCGGCGCGCTCGGCGAATCCTTCATGGAGGCAAACTCGGGCACGACCTTCACCTACAACCCGACCGGCTCCGGCTCCGGCATCCAGGCCGTTTCCGAAGGCCGCTGCGACATCGGCCTGTCGAGCCGCGCGCTCAAGGACGACGAGAAGGCTTCCGGTCTGAAGGAGACCACCCTCGCCCTCGACGGCATTGCCATCATCGTCAACCCCCAGAACCCCGTTCAGGACCTGACCCTGGAGCAGATCGCCAAGATCTACACCGGTGAGATCACCAACTGGAAGGATGCCGGCGGCGAGGATGCCGAGATCGTCCTCATCGGCCGTGAGGCCGGCAGCGGCACGCGCGACGGCTTCGAGTCCATCACCGACACGAAGGACGCCTGCCAGTACCGTCAGGAGCTGACCTCCACGGGCGACGTCATCACCACCGTGTCCCGGAACCCGAACGCCATCGGCTATGCCTCCCTGGCTGCCATCAAGGACAGCGTCAAGGCCCTGACCGTCAACGGTGTGGCCCCAACGGAAGCGACCGTCAAGGGCGGCACGTACCTCGTCCAGCGTCCGTTCGTCCTCGTGACGAAGGAAGGCGTTGCCCTGAGCGAGACCGCGCAGAGGTTCTTCGACTTCGCAACCTCTGCGCCCGCCGCGTCCATCATCTCCGCGGCGGGCGCAGTCCCGGTGGCCTGAGCCACATTCAAGCGTACAGGCGGCTGGCATCCAGTCGCCTTTCGCATATACAGAGGTGCTGATATGAAAAAGAGATCTCAAGTTCTGGAGACGGTCGTGCATGGCGTGTTTCTGCTCCTTGGCCTCATTACCGTCGGGTGCGTGCTGCTCATCAGTGTGTACCTGATCGTCTCCGGCATCCCCGCCATCCGGAAGATCGGGCTCGTCCCGTTCCTGTTCGGCAAGACGTGGGCATCCACGGCGGCTGAGCCGTCGTACGGTATTCTGCCGTTCATTCTGACAAGTGTATACGGCACGGCCGGGGCCATCGTGCTCGGCGTGCCGCTGGGTTTCCTGACGGCCGTGTATCTGGCGAAGGTCGCCCCGCCGCGGCTCAAGACCGTGCTGGAATCGGCCGTGAGCCTGCTCGCCGGCATCCCGTCGGTCGTCTACGGCCTTGTGGGTATGCTCGTGCTCGTGCCGGGCATCCGCAAGGTGTTCCATCTGGCCGACGGCGCGAGCCTGCTCGCCGCCATCATTGTGCTGGCGATCATGATCCTGCCGTCGATCATCAAGGTGTCCGTCACGGCGCTCGAGGCCGTGCCGCCCGAGTATGAGGACGCGTCGCTCGCGCTCGGCGCGACGCCGATCGAGACGTATTTCAAAGTCTCCGTCCCGGCGGCGAAGAGCGGCATTGCCGCCGCCGTCGTGCTCGGCGTCGGCCGCGCCATCGGCGAGGCCATGGCCGTCATGATGGTGTCGGGCAACGTGCCGAACATGCCGAGCCTGTTTCAGAGCGTGCGCTTTCTGACCACCGCCGTCGCCAGCGAAATGTCCTACTCCAGCGGCCTGCAGCGGCAGGCGCTGTTTTCCATCGCGCTGGTGCTGTTTTTGTTCATCATGTTCATCAACGCCACGCTCAACTTCTTCCTCAAGCGCAATAAGGAGGAGGACAAATGAAAAAGAAAGCCATTTCCGGCGGCCGCAAGGCCTATATCCTCACCATGCGCGTCCTCATGGGCGTGGCGGCCGTCATCACGGCGGCGCTCGTGCTGTTTCTGATCGCCTACGTGCTCATCAAGGGCCTGCCGAACGTGACGTGGACGCTGCTGTCCACCGCGCCGAGCTACCTGGCCGACCGCATCGGCATCCTGCCGGACATTCTCAATACGCTCTATATCGTCATTGCGACGCTGCTGATCGTCCTGCCGCTCGGCGTGGGTGCGGCCATCTACCTGACCGAGTATGCCACGAACCGCCGACTCATCGGCGCCATTGAGTACGCGGCCGAGACGCTCTCCGGCATCCCATCGATCATCTACGGCCTTGTGGGCATGCTGTTTTTCTGCCAGTTTTTGAACATGCAGACATCGCTGCTGGCCGGCGCGCTCACGCTCGTCATCATGAACCTGCCGACCATCATGCGCACCACGCAGGAGAGCCTGAAAACCGTGCCGCAGAGCTACCGCGAGGGCGCGTTCGGCCTTGGCGCGGGCAAGTGGCGCGTCATCCGCACCGTGGTTCTGCCCGGCTGCGTGGACGGCGTTATCACCGGCTGCATCCTGTCCGTCGGCCGCATCCTCGGCGAGTCGGCCGCGCTGCTGTTCACGGCGGGCTTTGCCCACGCGCTCAACGGCTTCTTCGAGGGGCTGAGCAGCGCGGGCGCCACGCTCACCGTCGCGCTTTACGTCTACGCCAAGGAGCAGGGCCGGTTTGATGTGGCCTTTGCCATCGCCGCCATTTTGATGATCCTTACACTGCTCATCAACGGTGCGGCCACGCTCGTTGAGCGATCCTTCAGGAGGAAAAGAAGTCTATGAGTGACATTATGACAGTCCAGGGCCTGAACCTCTGGTACGGAGATCATCAGGCGCTGCACGATATCAGTTTGAGCATTCCCGAAAAGAGCATCACGGCGCTCATCGGGCCGTCCGGCTGCGGCAAATCCACGTTTCTCAAAACGCTCAACCGCATGAATGACCTCATCCCGGGCGTGAAGATCACAGGCGATGTGCGCTACCGCAATCAGGACATTTTCGCCCCCGGCACGGACGTCAACGAGCTGCGGCGCGAGATCGGCATGGTCTTTCAGAAGCCGAACCCGTTTCCGATGAGCATCTACGACAACATTGCCTACGGCCCGCGCACGCACGGCATCAAAAACCGCGCGAAGCTCGACGAGATCGTCGAAAAGTCCCTGCGCGGCGCGGCCATCTGGGACGAGGTGAAAGACCGCCTGAAGAAAAACGCCCTTGGCCTCTCCGGCGGCCAGCAGCAGCGTCTGTGCATCGCCCGCGCGCTCGCGGTCGAGCCGGAGGTGCTGCTCATGGACGAGCCTACGAGCGCGCTCGACCCCATCTCCACGTCGAAGATCGAGGAGCTGGCCATGCAACTCAAGGAGCAGTACACGATCGTCATCGTCACGCACAACATGCAGCAGGCGGTGCGTATCTCCGACCGCACGGCGTTTTTCCTGCTCGGCGAGCTCGTTGAGTGCGACGACACGCAGCAGCTGTTCTCGCAGCCGCAGGATAAGCGCACGGAGGATTACATCACAGGGAGGTTTGGTTAATGAGAAGCCGGTTTGATGAACAGCTCGCGCTCCTGAACAAGGAGATGATCGAGATGGGCGCACTGTGCGAGGAGGTCATCGCGCTCGCGTCCAAGGCCCTCACGGAGGCGGATCCGGAGCTGGCGCAGCGGGTCGCTCCGCTCGACGCCGAGATCGATCAGAAGGAGCGCAACATTGAGTCGCTGTGCCTCAAGCTCCTGCTCCAGCAGCAGCCCGTCGCGCGCGACCTGCGCCAGATCTCGGCCGCGCTGAAGATGATCACGGACATGGAGCGCATCGGCGACCAGGCCGAGGACATTGCGGAGATCATCCAGTTTCTCGCCGGCCGTTCGGCGGAAAATGATGATCTGCTGCGTGAAATGGCCCGGTCGACCATCCATATGGTCACAGAAAGTGTTGACGCCTACGTCAAGCGTGATACAATGCTGGCAGAGACGGTCATTGCCGAGGACGATGTTGTAGACAACGCCTTCGACGAGGTCAAGCGCCGGCTGATCGACAAGATCGCCGCCCACCCTGACGACGGGGAGTACGCGCTCGACCTGCTCATGATCGCGAAATACTTCGAGCGCATCGGCGACCACGCGACGAACATCGCCGAGTGGGTGATCTTCTCGGTCACTGGGGTGCACAAGGAGGGGTAAGGCATGATCTGGTGTGTGGAGGACGACGCCAGTATCCGCGACATTGAGGTTTATACGCTCTCATCCACGGGGTTTGACGCCCGCGGCTTTGAAGACGGCGTCTCGTTCTGGGCGGCGCTCCAGACGGAGAAGCCCGATCTGGTCGTGCTCGACGTGATGCTGCCCGGTGTGGACGGCATCGAGCTGCTGCAGCGCATGAAGGCGTCTGCGGAGCTGCGCACCATCCCGGTCGTCATGGCCACGGCCAAGGGCGCGGAGTATGACAGGATCCGCGGCCTCGACCTCGGCGCGGACTACTACCTCGTCAAGCCGTTCGGCGTGATGGAGCTCGTGTCCTGCGTCAAGGCGGTGCTGCGCCGCTGCCAGCCGGAAAAGGCTGCGCATCTGCTGCGCAGCGGCGGGCTCATCGTCGATCTGAACGCACACACGGTCACGGTCGACGGCGCGCGCGTCGCGCTTACGTATAAAGAATTTGAACTCCTGTGCCTGTTTCTGTCCCATCCGGGCATGGCGTTCACGCGCGACCAGCTCTTTCAGGAGATCTGGGGCATGGACTACTGCGGCGAGACCCGCACGGTCGACATGCACATCCGGACGCTCCGGCAGAAGCTCGGTCCCTACGGACGGCGGATCGAAACGGTGCGCAATGTTGGTTACCGCATGGAGACAACGACATGACCAAAAAGATTTTTCAATCGATCCTGCTCGTGGCCGGGGCGGTGCTGCTGGCGAGCCTGTTGATCATCATGGGCTTTTTGTACGATTACTTCGGCGGCGTGGAGGAAAACCAGCTGCGCGACGAGCTGAGCCTTGCCGCCGCGGCCGTTGAGGACGGCGGCACGGACTACCTGTCCCAGCTGACGGCCGACCGTTACCGCCTGACGTGGATCGCGGCCGACGGCAGCGTCCTGTACGACACCAGGACCGACGCCGAGAGCCTCGGGAACCACGCCTCGCGCGCCGAGGTCAGTCAGGCGCTGACCACCGGCACCGGCGAGAGCACGCGCTATTCCTCGACGCTCATGGAAAAGACCATGTACTATGCCCAGCGTCTGGCCGACGGCACGGTGCTGCGCATTTCCATCAGCCGCGCGACGGTCGGCATGATCGCCGTCGGCATGATCCAGCCGCTGCTGATCGTACTCATCGTGGCGCTCATCCTCTCCGGCCTGCTGGCCAGACGGCTGTCGCGGCGCATTGTCGACCCGCTCAACAGCCTCGATCTCGAGCACCCGCTCGACAACGATGCCTATGAGGAGCTCTCCCCGCTGCTCAAGCGCATCCACCGCCAGCACGTCGAGATCCAGACGCAGCTGCGCGAGCTGCACGAGCGGACCGATGAGTTCACGCAGATCACCGGCAGCATGCGCGAGGGCCTTGTCCTGCTCGACGAGCACGGCGATATCCTGAGCATCAACGCCGCGGCGCAGGCGCTCTTCGGTGCGGACGCGCAGTGCGTGGGCCGGGACTTTCTCACCATCGAGCGCAGCCACGAGATCAGCGCCGCCATTCAGGCCGCCGTCACGGACGGCCACAGTGAGGTGCGCGCCGAGCGTGCGGGCCGCGTGTATCAGTTCGACATCAGCCGCATCACGTCCGACGGGAAGCTGCTCGGCACGGTCATTCTGGCCTTCGACATCACGGAGCAGGAGTTCGCAGAGCGCAATCGCCGGGAGTTTACGGCGAATGTCTCGCACGAACTCAAAACGCCGCTGCAGGGTATCATCGGCAGCGCCGAGCTGATTGAAAACGGCATGGTCAAGCCCGACGACCTGCCGCGCTTCGTCGGCCACATTCACGCCGAGGCTGCGCGACTCGTCACACTCATCGACGACATCATCCGCCTGTCCCAGCTCGACGAGGGCGACGCCATGCCGACGGAGTCGGTCGACCTGCTCGCCGTGTCGCAGGAGGCGGCGGAGAACCTGCAAGACGCTGCGGCCGCGCGCGGCGTCACGGTCAGCGTCACGGGCCAGCCGGCCGTCCTTCCCGGCGTCCGCCGCCTGATCTACGAGATCGTCTATAACCTCTGCGACAACGCCATCAAGTATAACCGCGACGGCGGGCGCGTGGACGTGACGGTTGCCGCCGATGCCGACGGCAGCAGCATCACCGTCGCCGATACCGGCATCGGCATCGCGCCGGAGCATCAGGGCCGCGTGTTCGAGCGCTTCTACCGCGTGGATAAGAGCCATTCCAAGGCGTCCGGCGGCACGGGCCTCGGCCTGTCGATCGTCAAGCACGCCGTGCAGTATCACCACGGCCGCATCGAGCTCGAGAGCACGCCCGGCACGGGCACGACCATCCGCGTCGTGTTCCCGAACGCGTGACCCAGCGGAGAAAATTTGAGCGGACTTCCGCAGTCGGAAGTCCGCTTTTTGCTGCCCCGCAGGGGTTGACACCCGGGCGGGGCAGTGCTATCATGCAGTTTAGATTAAACATATCTAACTGACCGGCTTTTAAGGAGGTATTTCCATGTATCAGATCACACTGGGGATCGACGGCATGATGTGCGGCATGTGCGAGAGCCACATCAACGATGCGGTGCGCAATGCCTTTCCGGTCAAAAAGGTCACGTCCTCGCACAGCAAGGGCCAGACCGTTATCCTCTCCGAGACGGAGATCCCGGAGGCGGACCTGCAGCCGGTCATCGCCAAGACGGGCTACGAGCTCACGAGCTACGCCTGCGCCCCGTATGAGAAAAAGGGCCTGTTCCACCGGCACTGAGCGTACCCTCATGAGATAAGCGGCACGCGGCGGTCATCTGACCGCCGCGTGCCGCTGTTTTATTTGGGTTCGTAGCCGTGCTCCATGCAGTACACGCGCAGGATGGCCGCCTGCGTTTTCGCGTCCGGGATGCGCCCGGCCAGCACGTCGCGCGCAAGCTCCTCGAGCGGCACGGCCTGCAGGTTGAGAAATTCATCGTCGTCGAGCTGCTGCTCGCCGAAGGTCAGGCCGCGGGCAAGGTACATCCAGATCACTTCGTCCGAGTACGCGGCGGCGGGGTAGAACGGGCCGAGCGGCAGGAGCTCGCGCGCCGTGATGCCGGTCTCCTCGCGCAGCTCGCGGCGCGCGGCGGCCTCGGGCGCCTCGCCGCGGCTGTCGCGCTTGCCGGCGGGGATCTCCGTGATGACCTCGTTCACCGGGTAGCGGAATTGCCGCTCGACGATCACGCGGCCGTCGTCCAGCAGCGGCACGATGCACACCGCGCCCACGTGGCGCGACAGCTCGCGCGGTGCGGTGCCGCCGTTGGGCAGGCGCACGGTGTCGCGGTAGAAGTCGAGGATGCAGCCGCTGTAAATCTTTTCGGATGTGAGTTTTGTTTCAGTCAGGTTGTCCATGGCGCACCTCCTTACAGGCCGAGGAGCTGCAGCGTGCGCGCGTCAGGCTGCCCACCGAAGAATTTCTCGAGCACGGCGGCAAACACCGGCTCGTCCGGCGCGGCGGCCGCGAAGAGCGTCATGCTCGAGCGCAGCTTCAGGTCGTCCGGAAAGCCGAACACGGCCGTGGGATCACTCTCGTCGAGCGCCAGCAGGGCACTGCTGATCTCCAGCAGATGCGCGCGCAGCGTCGGCTCGCGCAGGTAGGCCCGCGCCTCGTCGAGCCCGGAGATGGCGTAGTACTGCGATGTGCTGCTCATGCCCAGCCCCGCGACCTGCGGGAAGATGTACCAGATCCAGTGGCTGCGCTTGCGGCCGTTTTGAATCTCGCGCAGGGCGGCGGCATAGTCCCGGCTCTGTGCGGTGAGAAAGCGGTTGAGATCATACATGGTGGAAACCTCCTCAGAAGCGGAAATAGATGAACGGATTGAACGTCGCGCTCACGGAAAAGACGATGCACACGGCCAGCAGCGCCAGGCACACGACGTTGCGCATGATCTCGGCGCCGCAGCTCTCGCCGAGGTGCACGCGCCTGCAGACGGGCGTGGAGAATACGAGCGCGGGCAGCATCCACAGCAGCGGCGGCACGATGCTCACATCCGCGCCGATGGACTGTGCCAGCTGCACGTGCGTGAAGCTGAACATCCGCGCGAGCGCGCAGCGCATCTGCACGAAGTCCGTGAGGTTGAACATCACCCAGCCGATGCACACGATCATCATGCACAGCAGCCAGCGCAGCGCCTTCGGCAGGCGCTCGAGATACTTGCCCAGCCAGAGCTTTTCGACCAGCAGCAGCACACCGTAGTACAGGCCCCAGAGCAGGAAGTTCCAGTCCGCGCCGTGCCACAGGCCGGTCAGGCCCCAGACGATGAGAATGTTGCACACCCACTTTCCCCGGGAAACGCGGTTGCCGCCGAGCGGGATATACACATAGTCGCGAAACCAGGTGGACAGCGAGATATGCCACCGCCGCCAGAACTCCGTGACCGACAGGGAGATATACGGGTAGTTGAAGTTTTCAAGGAAGTGGAAGCCGAACATCCGGCCGAGGCCGATGGCCATGTCGCTGTAGCCGGAGAAGTCAAAATAGATCTGCAGCGTGTAGGCGATGGCGGCCAGCCAGTACATGAGCGAGCCGTAATTGGCGGGGTCGCCGTTGTAGACGATGGTGGCCACCTGCGCGACCTGATTGGCCAGCAGCAGCTTTTTGGCCAGACCCACGACAAAGCGCCGGAAGCCCTGCGCGAGATCGTCCGTGGTCACGCTGCGCTCCCGGATCTCCTGCTCGACGGTCTCATAGCGCACGATGGGGCCGGCGATGAGCTGCGGGAAGAAGCTGACGTACATCAGCAGGCAGAAAAAGTTGCGCTGCAGGGCGATCTTGCCGCGGTAGAGGTCGATGACATACGACAGGATCTGAAACGTGTAAAAGCTGATGCCGATCGGCAGTGCGATGCCGGGGTCCGGCAGGCCGAGGAACGAGAACGTCCGGCACAGGAAATTGAGGTATTTGAACACGACGAGATTGCCGAGGATGACGGCGATCGCCGCGATCAGCACGGCCTTTTTCGCGCGCGGCCGCGCCGCGAAATGCACGATGGCGAAGCCGCTGCCGTAGGCCGCGAGCGTCACGAGTACCATGAGCACGACCATCTTCGGCTCGCCCCAGGCGTAGAAGATCAGCGACGCGATGAGCAGCAGCGCGTTTTGCACCGGCTTTGCGCGGACGAGCACGCACAGGCCTGCCAGCGGCAGAAAGAAAAACAGGAATGTCTGACTGCTGAATACCATGGCTCAGTCCTCCAGGATGGTCTCGTCCGTTGTGAAAAATGTCGTGTTGCCGACGAGAAGCACCTTTGTGATCTCGTGCGCGCGCAGGTATTCCGCCATCCGGAACGGCTGCCCCATGTCGGTTTCATAGCTGCGCATGTCGACGCTGTAGACCCGGTCGAAGTGCGATGCTATGAGCTTGAGGATGGCATTGTCGTAGGAGTCGCCGATCATCAGCAGGTTTCCGCGCCCGGTCGTACCGGTGTCGAGGATGATCTCACCGTTGTCCCAGCCGTAGATGCCGCCGTAGCTGACGCTCTCGAGCCGGCCGCTGAGCGCGTCGTCCTGCCGGCCGTAATCGTCCGCCGGTTCTCCTGCGATCGTTAAGGACATGTTCGGAAATGCAAAGCGGTAGGCATCGATCGGCTCGAAAAACTGTTCCTGCGCGCCGATGGCCAGCGCCTTGGAGCCGGAGAAACGGTCGGACACGCGCACGGTTTCCAGCGGCTCGAGCAGATCCGTGCAGCCGAGCATGGCGGCGATCTCCCGATAGCCGCGGTAGGAACCGACGTTGCACCAGTGATGATCGGTCTGGTAGAAGTCGCGTTCATATGTCGTCAGATCGTTTATGGCGAATTTCTGCATCTGCGCCGCCGGCAGGTTCAACCGGCTGCTCAGGTATTCAAACGCACCGTTGTTTTCTCCGGCCGGAAAGTTGTTGTTCGTGTCACCCTCGACCATGTAGATGTAAAACGATACGTCCGGATGCGCGGCGATCAGTGCATTGAGATTTTCGCTGTGCCGCGTGAGCCCCGGTGTCACCACGTCGGGACTGCGGTAGGTGTAGGCCAGATATTTCCCGCCGTAGACGAGAAACTGGTCGTACTGGACCGGCACGTTCGGATACCGGCGCGACAGGCGCATCATGGAGTCGTACCGGATCTTGTTCTGCGCGTCATTGAAGGCCTTTTTCATCGTCTGCGCCAGCGGGATCTGATCGCTGAGCGCGGTCTCCATGGCATCCTGAAACGAACCGTCGAGCCAGCTTTCCGCCGTCAGCGGAGCGACGGTGTTGGCCGGGCGGTTTTCGTAGTAGTTGACGTCCTTCGGGCACAGCAGTGTACGCCCGAGCCCGGTCAGCAGCACGGCGGCAGCACAGCAGAGCATGACCGCGTTGCACAGGTTCCGGGCGCGTTTGCTTTTGTCGGCGTGTTTCACGTGCGGTTTCTCCTGAGTTTGAAAATTTGCAAAAACTTCTTTTGATTATGACCTCTGCGCCCAGGATTGTCAAGCACCGCGGCGCTCAGATTTGGTTTTACAATCCGCGCCGGCTGCGTTACAATGATCCTGCTGAGAAAGGAGCGTTTCCATGAGTATGACACTGGAAACCATTCGGGCGGCGCATGCGCGCATCGCCCCTTATATTGTGCCCACGCCGCTGCTGCGTCTGCCGGCGCTCGATGACGCCCTCGGCTGCGAGGTGTACGTCAAGGCCGAGTGCATGCAGCGCACGGGCGCGTTCAAGCTGCGCGGCGCGATGAACAAGATCCTCGCCCTGACGGATGCCGAGCGTGCCCGCGGCTTTGTCGCGGCCTCGTCCGGCAACCATGGCCGCGCGGTGGCTTATGCCGCGCAGCGCTTCGGCACGCACGCCTGCATTGTCATGCCGGAGACGGCCCCGGCCGTCAAGCAGGCGGCCATCCGCGCGCTGGGCGCGGAGCTTGTGCTGTGCGATGCGTCCGAGCGGTTCGCGGTCGCGGCGCGGCTGTGTGCCGAGCGGGGCGCGACGATGGTGCCGCCGTTCAATGACGAGCTGGTCATGGCGGGGCAGGGCACCGTCGGGCTCGAGATCTTGGCCCAGTGCCCGGAGATCGACGCGGTCGTCGTCCCGGTCAGCGGCGGCGGACTCATCGGCGGCGTGTCCACGGCCGTCAAGGCGCTCGCGCCGCGCGTGCGCGTGTTCGGCGCGGAGCCGGCCGCGCTCCCGCGCTATACGGCGAGCCTGCGCGCCGGGCATCCGGTGCAGGTGGAGCAGAAGCGCTCGATTGCGGACGCGCTCGTTGCGCAGACGCCGGGGGATGTGTGCTTCCCGTACGCGGCGGCGCACACCGACGGCTTTGCGGATGTGGCGGATGCCGACATTCTCCGCGGCATGAAGCTGCTGCTTCTGGAGGGCAAGCTGCTGTGCGAGCCGTCGTCCGCCATCGGCATCGGTGCCGCGCTGCGCGGCCAGCTCCCGGTGCGCAGGGGAGACAAGGTCTGCTTTGTCATCAGCGGCGGCAGCGTTGCGCTCGAGCAGCTGCACCAGCTCGAGGATATCTCGCTTTGAAGAAAACGAAAACCTCCGCGCCCGTCGGGAGCGGAGGTTTTGCATATCTCGTTACCAGATGCCGAGCACGTGCTGCATCAGCAGGCTCATACCTGCGATGCCGACCCAGCAGCAAAAGCCCATGATGAGCGGCTTGCCGCCGGTTTTGACGAGCTTGACGATGTTCGTGTTCAGGCCGACGGCGCACATGGCCATCACGATCAGGAACTTGCTGAGCGTCTTGAGCGGGGTGAACACGCTTGCCGACACGCCGACGCTCACGCAGATGGTCGTGATCACGGACGCGAGCAGGAAGTAGAGAATGAACATCGGGAAGATCTTCTTGAAATCGACCTTCGTGCCGTCGGTCTTGGCGCGCTTCGTGCGCACGAAGGCGAGCACGAGCGTGATCGGGATGATGGCGAGCGTGCGCGTGAGCTTGACGGTCACGGCCTTGTCGAGCGTCTGGCTGCCGAGCCCGTAGAGCGAGTCCCACGTGGAGGCCGCGGCCGTGACGGACGACGTGTCGTTGATGGCCGTGCCGGCGAAGATGCCGAACGCCTCGCCGTTCGTGGTCGAGAAGCCGAGCAGTGCGCCGAGCGCGGGGAAGAAGATGGCCGCGAGCATATTGAAGAAGAAAATGACGGAGATCGCCTGCGCGACTTCCTCATCGTCCGCATCGATGACGGACGCGGTCGCCGCGACGGCCGAACCGCCGCAGATCGACGAGCCGACGCCCACGAGCGTCGAGATCTTGCCCGGAATGTGCAGCAGCTTGTGCAGCAGCCACGCCACGACGAGCGACGTCGTGATCGTCACGAGGATGATCGGCAGCGACTGCTTGCCGGTCTGCCAGATGACGGACAGGTTCATGCCGAAGCCGAGCAGGATGACGGCGTACTGCAGCACCTTTTTCGACACGAACGAAATGCCGGGCTGCGCCGCGCTCTTGTCGTGCCAGAGCAGGGTGACGATCATGCCGGCGAGGATGCCGAACACCGGGCCGCCGACGATCGGAAACCGCTGCCCGAGCAGCCAGCAGGGCACGGCCATGACGAGGCACACGAGGATGCCTTTCCAGTTTTTCTGAATGAAGTTCATAGTGGGTCGAGGATTCCTTTCTCTCCATGCGTTGGTTGCAGAGAGCATCATATCATAACCGAACGATAAAGAAAAATGATTTCTATTTATCAAATGATAATTATATGTTATCATTGACCGAGAAATCTACGGAAAAGGGGGATACCCATGCTGGATTTTCGCGTCGAGACCTTTCTGGCCGTGTGCCAGCACATGAATTTTACGAAGGCGGCGCGCGAGCTCAACATCACGCAGCCTGCGGTCTCGCACCACATCCACTATCTGGAGCAGGCTTACGGCACGGTGCTGTTCCAGCACAACGGCAAGCGCCTGCAGCTGACCGAGGCGGGGGAGATTCTGCGCCGCACGCTGCTGACGATGAAACATGACGAGCAGCACCTGCAAAAGCGCATGCAGCAGGCCGCCTCTGGCACGCGCGACTATTCGTTCGGCGCGACGCTCTCGGTCGCGGAGTTCATGATCAACGAGGCGCTCGGCCGGTTTTTGCAGCTGCACCCGGACAGCCACATTCAGATGCAGGTGGCGGATACGAAGGTGCTGCTGAGCAAGCTCGATTCCGGCGAGCTGGATTTTGCAGTCGTCGAGGGCGATTTCCCGAAGGCGGAGTATGACTTCTTTGTGTTCGGCACAGAGGAATATGTCGCCGCCGGAGACCCGGAGAAGGCCGCGCGCTATCGCGGCCGGCGCCTGACGGACCTGCTGGTCGAGCCGCTGCTGCTGCGCGAAGAGGGCTCGGGCACGCGCGTGATCCTGGAGTACTACCTGAAGGAGCACGGCCTGGCGGCGGCGGATTTTGCCCGCACGGTCGAGATCGGCAACATCGGCGCGATCAAGACGCTGCTCAAAAGCGGCTACGGCGTGTCGTTTCTCTACCGCGCGGCCATCCGCCCGGAGGAGGCGGCGGGCACGCTCGGCGTGATCGAGCTGAGCGACTTTCGGCTGCGGCACGACATCATGTTCCTGTTCCCGAAAAACAGCAATTTCCGCGCCGATTACACGGCCATTTTCCGCGAGCTGCGCGCCTGTGCCGCAGAAACCGGCAGCGCGTGACCCCGCACTGCCGCAGCAAACAGCCACCGCAGCGTATGTAAACACCTCGCTTGTGCTGAAACATCCGGGATCGTTTTGAGGCAGGGCATGAGCAGCGTTTGCTCATGCCCTGCCTCTGGAAATCAATCGTACTTCCACCCCTCAAATCCGGCATTGCCGGGATGGCCGAAAACCTTCGTCATGCGACCGTTGTCATCGTGGTAGAGGTCATAGGTGTCGTGTCCCTTTGCGGCGGAGGAAGGGAACATCAGCTGGACATAGTCTCCGTGATTCTTCATGATGCTGTAATCGTCCCAGGTGATGTCGCCTCCGTAACGAATCCATTCCTGCAGCGTCGGGAAATACTCCCGGGGGTTGAAATTGGCCATTGTTTTTCCTCCCTTAATATTTGCTGGTCGGTTTGCACTTTTTGTATTGGAGAATTGTGGCTTCTCACGACTACAGCAGCAATCGTCCGTCATTGCGGCTGTAGTTTCGGCCGGTCGCCATCCGGCTCTCATTCGGGCGGGAGAAGATCGTGAACGATGCGCCATTCAGGTTATGAAGCAAAGCCGACCGTCCTCTTCGCTGTACCGAGAATTGCCTGCTCGGCTTTGGCAAACATACTTTCCGTTACGGGAACAGGGGAGTTGTCCTCTTGAACCAACGCGACATCGAGGGCGTTTTCAAGCACGGCTTCAATCATCTGCTGATGCTTTCGCAAGGAGGTGATATTTCGGCCGACGAGGCGATCGATCGATTTGAACATCAGCTCGTAGTTGAAATCAATGATGCTGTACAGGTCACTCGACAGCATTTCCTCGGCATATTTCTTGCTGATGGATTTGATGCGAGAAGCATTGGCCTCAGGAAACGAAATGATCATGCAGCGGTCTGCCAGAATGGGGTTGATCTTCTGGAGATCGTTTGCGGTAAAAAACATGGGGCAGTGTTCCAACCCGACAAGCGTCGTCTCAAGGTAATTATCGAAAACGTCGGTGTTGGATTCATCCGTAATGGAAAGCAGTTCGTCGTCGATACTGGCACGATTGCGATCATGGGTAACCTTATCGATCTCGTCGAAAATGTAGGCGACAAGCAGAGAGTTCGAGCGGAGCCGTGCTTTTGCGATACACCCGACGTCAGAAGACTGATAGGTTCCGCAGTCTCCTGTCATTCCGTGGCCGCCATCGGTCTGGGGAACCTTGATGACTTCCGTGGGGATCTGAAGCGCCTCTTCCACCAGCATGCGTACGGCGGTCGTCTTGCCGCAGCCTTTTTCGCCGACAAAGATGATCGGCCGCATGTGCCCCGTTTCGATGTACGTGACGAGTGCGGGGACGACCCTGCTGATGATCTCATCAGGGATGTCGTGGCTGAGGCAGAAAGACTTCAAGTGCCTGTATAGCTGCTTCGGGTCCACAGATTCGCGGAAAAACCGGGGCACCTCGAGCTTCATTTTCTTGAGCGCGCGCAAATACCGCACCTGCTTTTTGTCAACATGATGGGCCGTGGAGATATCATTCAGCTGCGTCTCCAGCTCCTTCAGGTGAGACAATCCTTCACTGTTAAGGCCGGAAAGCGGCTTATCGATCCAGCGGCAAGGAGTCCCTTTGTGCGTCGTCGGATTCTTTCCGTTTTTGTTGTTTTGCAAGCCAAGCAGCGCCATGATTTCACGATCGCTGAGGCTCAGCACCAGCTTTTTCACTTCACTGAGTTCTGCCATACGAACACCTCCATATAGCTGCAAATGATTGCGGTGTTTCCCGGCGGATTGCGGCATTTGCAATCCGCCGGGGTGATCGTTGCATACGGGCGTTTATTCCGCTTTGACGAACTTCAACATCTTCGTACGCATTTTGATCGTGTGAGCGTGGCGCATGAGTTCGGGAAATTCACTGAGAAGGAGGGCGTATTCCTCCTTCAGGCCTTCCAGCTCGTCCTTGGTAACAGGTTCGCCGGAACACTCCTTCTTATGAAGCAGGTGATCCTTTGCGAGGGCGCGGATGTAGTAAAGATAAGGGACGTTGATTGTGGGCTGGACTTCGGCAGATGCGGCGATTCCGTAATTGGCGGTTGCCAACACGTCCGCAAAAAGGCCGCGATCCATCTGCATGTCTGCCAACCGCAGGGCACACTGGCTCGCGTTGGCATACGTGCGGATCGCCTCCTTGAGGACGTTCATGCTGCTTTCGGCGTTGCCAAGCGCCTCTTCCAGCTCGCTCTCGGCCATGCTTGCCTTTTCCTCATAGGGGAGGTACTTCTTGTAATGGGCAATGATGCGTCTGCATTCGTCCTCGTTCGCGATCGGGTCTTTTTTGAGAAGATAGTCGAACGAGAACGTGAATGCACGCCAATTCCAGCGCTGGAAGGGGACGTTTTCCTTCAAAATGGAGTAATGAGCAGCAGCGGTCCGCATATCTCCGGCTTCGGAGCTGTACTTGATCGTGTCTGCAAGAAGGTCCACATTGCGGGGGAATTTCTTAAGCCCTTCCATGCAGATTCCCGCTGCCTCGCGGTTTTTGCCGCGGCGAGCGCGATCGACCGCCTTGTTGTGGTAATCATCTGAATCCATGTCGCTCTCGTCCGCGTCGTCTTCATCGTCCGAGTCAGACATCATTTCCCGCATACGCGAGAGCAGTTCGAAGATGTTGCCGCTGGACGTCTCGTCTTCGGAAGACGCATCGTCGATTTCAGGCATGTCGATGATTTCTTCCGCATCGTTATCCGCGGGGGTGCCGGCAGTGTCATCATTGCCAAGGAAGGTTCCTTCAAAAATAGAGTCGTTCATAACAATTCTCCTTTTCTTTGATTGGCCGGGTGTCGGCCTGTCTTAGGTTTTGTGTTCCTGTGATGCTATACTATACCATTTTTAGAACGCTACCGCTTTTTTCTTGGACAGCCTCTCGGATCACACGTGCGTCGATCGGTTTTTCCCCCGCTTACCTGGCGCCTCGGGTTCTGACACGGCATAAAGAACAGCGGCCCAAAGCCGCCAAACGCAACGAACAGCCACCGCAGCGCCCGGTCGGGCGCTGCGGTGGCTGTTTGCAGATGGTAACAAGCTATCCGTGATACCAGTGCTGTATTTTGTTCGCATTTGTTTGTGAATCTATGGCGTGCAGATATGTTTTTCCGTCCGTTGTAAATAGCTTCAGCCGGTAGTCGTTGCCCCCCTGTTCGTTCGCACGGCCACGATGGAAATGCGTCTTATGAACTTCCTGCAAAATGCGGATTTCCCCGAAAAGATCAGCCAATCATCCGACAGAAACGTGTTGGACTCAGGGTACAATGCAGCTGCATTCGTGTCGCTGAATTTCACATGAAAAAGACGCTCCTGATACCGGATGATCTGCCGGAAGCGGAAAGTCAGGAGAATGTCCAGAAGATACCATGCCAGAGCGGGCACGTAGACCCGGAGCGCGGAGGGCGGAGCAAAAGCAGCGGTCTTACACCACAGAAGCACATAAAAGAACAGTTCATAAAAAAGCGTGGCGCCGCCGAATATGACGAGAAATCTCGTCTTCAGAAATCGTACAATGTACCGCTTCATTTACGAATTTTTGACCAATGCCACGGCGGTTTCGATATGCTCCGTGTGCGGGAACATGTCCACCGGTTGGATGCGCATGACGCGGTAACCGTGCCGGGTGAGGTAGCCCAGGTCGCGCGCGAGTGTCTCCGGGCTGCACGACACGTACACCACCCGCTCCGGCCCGACGGCCGTGACGGCGGAGAGAAAGCGCTCGTCACTGCCGGCGCGCGGGGGATCGAGGATGATGACGTCGGCGTGTTCGCCGGCCTTCGCCATGCCCTGTAGCTGTCTCTTATACACATCTGACGCTGCCGACGATAAGGC
>ERZ1026975.581-NODE-581-length-22177-cov-5.918362_pt1 | contig 22177 bp, 21 predicted proteins | sample MGYA00519561_ERZ1026975 | MGnify/ENA primary metagenome ERZ1026975 (study PRJEB26926, sample SAMN06164672) | human gut metagenome | biome: ENVO:00009003; feature: ENVO:2100002; material: ENVO:00002003 | host: Homo sapiens | place: USA | collected 2012 ... | reverse complement strand
TATAAGAGACAGTTTTCGTCCTGAACATCGGCGACAGTCCGGCGCTGCTGTTTCCGTCCGAGGGGGAACCGCGCGTGCTGACTGAGGAGCACAATCTTGCGGGATATAAAAAGCAGACCGGCGAGCCGGTCCTGGCGGGCGACGCGTGTTATCTGCTGCGCTTTCTAGGCATGCAGGGTGGTTCAGCGGAGAAACTCGCGCATACCTGCACCGGCGAACTGCATGACGGGGACGCGCTCGTGCTCTGCTCCGACGGCGTGACCGGGCGTCTGGATGCCGGGGCCATGCGTGATTATCTCTTTTTTGACGCGGGTGCGTCGGAGCTGGTGCAGTTCGCGGGGGACGATCCCTATGCGGATAACTGCACGGCTGTCATCGTGCGCAGGATGTGCGCATCCTGAGCGGGCTTTCCGGAGTCGTGCCGGGCTGACGTTGGCGGTCGTGGACGAAAGATAACAGCACACAGGAAGGATGGGAGAGCTATGAGCGAACGGAAAGAAGCGGACATTCAGCAGATGGATACCTATACGTTGGAGTCCATGCTGGCCAATGTGCAGAATCTGGAAGAGTACGAAGCGATCATGCAGCAGGCACAGAGTCAAAATGGGATCTGGAAACAGCAGATCACAGCGGTGATGGTCGAGACGAACCTGACCAAAGACCGCTTTGCGAAGCTTGTTGCGGAAGGGTGCAACGTCAGCCGCGCCACGGCGTACTCCCTTGCCTCCAAGGCGCCGGCGAAGCGGGAGAACGTGCTGGGCATCGCCATTCTCACCGGCCGGTCGATCGACCAGACGAATGAGATGCTGCGGGAATGGGCCGGATTTTCCGGGCTTTACGCCCGCAATGCGGATGACATGATCTGGTACTATCTGGTCATGCACGGTGCGAATCTGCATCCGTATGCCCTGTTTCAGGCTTACCACGCCGTGTATCAGAAGCTGTTTCAGGCGTTTCAGGCAAGGCCGGCGGCGGAGCGCCAGCAGCTTGACGCAACCATGGTCAACGCGGCTTTCGCGCAGCTGAATAGGCCGCCACTTAGGACGATGCTGGCGGAGCAGATTCTGGAAGATGCACCGGCGGATGGCGCGCTGACGGTCGAGGGCGCGGCGGACGACGCCGTGTTTGCGGATATTGTTGACCGGCTGCTGCCGCTGATGGCCGGTGCGTATGAGCGGCTGTTTGCTCGGCTGAAGGCGCTGTGCTGTTGTGAGCCGGAGCAGGCACTCTACTGGGAGAGCGAGAAGTTTCTGGGTACATATCAGCGCTCTATGGAGCGCTTCCGCAGAGAGCAGGTGCTGCCAAAGCGTAGTTTTCTGATCGCGCTCGGCATCCATCTGGGTCTGACCGTGCGTGGCATCAATGACCTTCTCGAGCTGGCGAATATGGGAGAGTTGAATCCCCGTGACAAAACCGAGTGCGCCGTTTTGTTCAGTCTCCAGGCGGCATACAGCCGCTATCCGTATGTGTTCCATCCGGATATGCAGCACGAGAAAGACTGGCTGCTTGGCGGCGGGCAGACGGCGGCAGCGCAGCTGTCCATGTCGGGCCTGGGCGACTATTCCGAGTCGCTCAACGAGTACATCAAACGGCGACTGCAGGAGGATGGCCTCCAGACGGATCGTTTGAGTGCCAAAGAAGTCGAGCAGTTTTTGCAGTATCTTTAAGCCGCGTGCGGCTTGTATAACAAACGCACCAAAGAGAAGGGGGAAACAGCGATGCTGGTACATGCATTGAGAAATTTTGTCGCATCCCGCCCGTACGGAGAACGAGGAAAAAAATGGGCGCTGGTGCTCCACACGAGCTGTGTCTGCTACGGAGAAGACGATCTCCGTGAGGCGGCGGAGATGCCGGAATTTTACTGGATCGTGCCGGATAATGTTCGGTGCGAGCTGCAGCTGCTGCGCGAGGAATCCCGCTTTCCGAACTTTCGGAGGAACGCAAAACGGATCCTGGATAAGGCGCAGCAAAACAGCATTGTGAATTTTCAGGGGTGGGATCTGGAAGATCTCTATTTGCCGTATGAGAAGAGCGGCAGGTCTGGACCTCTGTGGTGGCCCGGCCAAATCTGCCCTTACAGCATGATCTTTGCTTTTGGAAACCCGTTAAAGGAAGATGAGTTTCTGCGGCGGACGCCAAACTGGCCGGAAGACCACTACATTCTGTTTATCAAGACCTGGAATTCCGACGAGGTTGGTGCGCACATTCAAAAGATCGAAACCGCCAAGGCCTGTCCGCGCATCCAACCGCAGGTGATCACGCCGGGCACGCAGGAGATTTCGCCGGATACGATAAAGACCGAGACCTATTACCTCGAGTTGAGCAGCGGCAAGGAGCGCATCCGGGGTTCTGACCTGAAGGAGCTCAACGACATACATGGCAACTATGCCAAAATTTATGCTGTCCCCAGGCATCCGGATCTGGTGCTAAAGTTTTACAGGTACGCTCCCCTGGATGCGGTGTTTGAAAGGAAGCTCCGCTGCATGATAGGATATGGGCAAGCGGGTAAAAATGTACCCGTTCAGTTTCCCGTTGCGCTGCTCACGACCGCGGACGGCACAATTGTCGGCTACGCCATGCGCAAAGCGCAGGGCATCACGCTCAGGACACTGCTGACCACCCCCACATCCCGCGGCCATGATCTGAACTTGATCTTACGCAACCTCACGCTCCTGCTCATCGAGCTGCATAGCCTCGGTTTCATCGTTAACGACCTCTCATATAACAATATTATGGTTGACGATCAGGATCGGGTGTATCTCGTTGACACCGACAGCTTCCAGATGTGCGACTACCCCGGAGGCACGATGACGTCCTATTACCGCCATCCCGGTGTCAGGGGCAACCTGTATGCCACTCTGCGCGATCCTGTCTATGAATACTTCGCGTACGCTGTTTTGCAGCAGCAGTGCTATATGGGCTTGCACAATCCCTTAGGCGATCCGCCAGAAAGGCGGGAGGGCGATCCGGAACCAGACTGGGATAATACACCATTTGACCCGGACCGCAACTATCCCGACTCTGCGCTTGGGATTTGGAACAGTCTGGAAGCGCTTGACTATCGCACGGGGATGCTCCGGGAGTTTACATTCCAGGAGGATCTGAGCTTTGGCGCCTGGCTTCGAATTCAGAATTTTTTTGCGTAGTGCAAAGACACCCGCCGGAAAAACGCGGCAAATAATAGATACGATCTGACATTTTGAAAGGAAAGGAAGAGAAAAATGATGAAAAACGCTCCGTTCAGAAGCCATCTCCCGCTGGTGCTGCTGATCGACATCAGCAAATCGACGGAGGACATCCGCGAACTCATCAATAAGTGCCAGAAGCAGATGCTTCGGGCAATGATGGAAGATGTGGCATTACGAGGCTGCGTCTATTTGTATATTCTGCACTTCAACGGGGCGTGCGAGCCGGTCGTAGAGTTTGAACTGCTCGACTCGCTGGCTGCACGCGGCGCATTGAACGACGACTCCGACGAGCTGGACATCAAAAAAAGCTATGGCTGCACGAACACCGGGCGGGCGATCATGACGGCGCTCCAGGCGGTGGATGAACAGAAGACCGAGTGGAGAAAGAACAGAGCCGAGAACGTCTTCCAGCCGCTGATGTTCCTGCTCACGGACGGCTATCCAGACGCGGGCCTGGGCGCCTCGGAGGAGGAGAAAGCGGCGGTCGAACGCGCATACCGCAACGCGGCCGAAGAGATTCAACGGCGTGAAAAGGAAGACGGCAACGGAAGAGCGAAGATTACGTTCGCGGCGGCCGGCGTCCAGCGGCGCAACGGCTGCAGCGCGAACATTCCGCGCCTGAAAGAGCTCACAAGCTACGCGGATCACGTGGTCGCGGTCACGGACGATGCGGACGGCAGCGTCGACGTTGCGGGTCTGTCGGAGTTTTTTGGCATGATTTATCAAGCGACGACGACAACAGTTAACAGAGGAACTCCGCTTGAAGATGTCATCGGGATCAGTTTCGGCGCAGCGGAGCCGAAGTGATCTGCGGTCATGGCTGTGCGGCCGGGCGGGCCGGGGAAAGGCCGACCCGCCCGGCAGAAAGGGAAACACGATTTTTATGAACATTATGCGATATTTGGGGCGCGGCATTCACCACGAGCGCAAAGACCTGCCCTGTCAGGATGTGATCCTCGACCGGCGCGCGGAAAACGGCAACCAGATCCTCGTGCTCTCGGACGGGGCCAGCTCCGCGGCTTACGCGCAGCAGGCGGCGGTGGAAAACTGCCGCGGGCTGTGCGCCTGCTTTGAGCAGCATCCGCTGGAGGACTTTCTGGCGCTGGAGGAGACCGTGCAGAAGCAGACGATCATCGACGCCTGCGCCTGCGCACTGCTGGAGTTTCTGGCGGGGCTGGAGCTGCCGGAGCAGGTGCACCTGGGGGAGCTGTCGGCGACGCTGCTGTTTGTCGTGATGGATGAGCGGCACATCCTGACCGGCCATCTGGGCGACGGCGGCATCTTCTGCGTGGACAACGGAGCGGTGGTGTATGCCTCAGCTCCGGATAACCGCAACGGCGTGTCTAACCGCACGTATTTTACCGTCAGTCAGGACGCGGTCAGCCACCTTCGGCTGCATACGCTGGACCGGACGCAGACGCCGGTCCGCAACATCCTGCTCACGAGTGACGGCGCTTACCATGCGCTGGAGGAATATTACGGCGACACAGAGCAAACCGTCCTCGAGATGATCGAGATGGTGATAAATGGCGAGGTGGCCGATGCCGCCGGCCTGCGGTCGGTCCTCAGCGAGATCGCGCTGGCGCCGATCCAGCGCATGGACGACTGGAGCATGCTGCTGGTGGATATGCAGCAGCCCGTGCCGCCGCAAGAGCCGTTGGAGCCGATGTCCATGCTGCGCGAGGAAGAGGCCAAATATCCCGGCGTGAGGAAAAAGCCCTACAGGTACCGTGTCCACGATTGCCGTGCCCGGGAAATGACATGGACAGCCTTTTACAAGGCGCACCGCGGTCTGGAGGATGCGGGCATCGAGACCATGGCGCTGGAGCTGAGCCGGCAGATCGAGCAGGAGCATCTGCGCGGCAGCAGCTGTGTGGATGTGCGCCCGGAGCATGTCTGCGTGACGGTCCGGCACGCAGATGCGGACGGCGGATGCGGCTATACATTCAGCCTCCGGAACGAGCGCAGGAAAAAGACCGCGCAGACGGCCGAGCGCGCATGGGATGCGTATGCGCTCAGCGCGCTGCTCTATCAGGCCGCCGGTGAGGCGGAAGCCTTCGCGGCTGCGGAGCTTTTCCCGCCGATCCCGCGCTCGAGCGGCCTGCCGCGCACATTCTGGCAGGCGGTGCGCCGCGCCGGCTGCAAGGATCCCGCGCGGCGGCTCACCGTCGAAGAGCTCCGGCTGTTCCTGTTTGCGCAGGAGCTTGGCGATTGAGCGGCGGACCGGTCCGCGTCTTATGGTTTTCGCGGCGGCATCCGTTTGGCGTGTATTATGGCAGTATCACAAAGGGGGACGCTGTGACCTCCGGAAAAGGGGAAAAATATGGCAATCTTTAACACATCCAGAGAATTTGTTCTGGAAAAAGCGGACGTTGAGCAGGTGCTGGACGCTTATAACGGGCAGCGCGGAACGCGCCTGAAGCTGGGCAAGCTCATTGGTTCCGGCATCGGATATGTCTATGACGTGAGCGGCACCGATACGCCGCAGGTCGTGAAGGTCGTGGATACGAGGAGACTGACGCGGTCAGATACGGCGGGCGGCGGGCCCTTCCGCCGCTGCACGAAAACGGTGCACCCGCAGACGCTCGACAATCAGCGCTGGCTGTATCAGGTCACAAAGCTGGAGATCGAGTCCATGCAGAAGCTCGCGGGCAATCCCAATGTCATGCCGCTGTGTGATGCATTTGAGTACACGGACCCGTTTTGGGGAAATCTGTCGGCCGAAGCGTGTAACTATGAGCGGACGTTTCTGATCTTTATGCCGAAGCTGGTGCCGTTGGAGAATTATATTCAGGCGGGTAAGATCAGCGAGGATGTGCTTGTCCGGATGGCGGCGGATATCTGCAATGCCCTGTCCGGCTGCCAGAATATCAACATCATTCATCGCGATCTGAAGCCCGATAATATTTACGCGCGCTTGGAAAGCGGGAGTCCTTCGTTCGTCCTGGGCGATTTCGGTGCCGCCCACCGGATGCAGTCGCAGTGCGAGACCGGTGTCACGCGGGTCGGTACGGACAGGTACTGGTCGCCGGAGGTGTGTTACGGCAGAACGGTGACATACTCTGCGGACGTATATTCCCTCGGCATGGTTTTGTATTACCTTATCTCAGGCCAATTTCCGTATACGCAGATCACCGCGACCGGCACGGTGCCCGCGCAGCCGCGCCCACTGGAGGACATTTCTCCGCAGCTTGCCGACGTGATTTACCGGGCCATCCAGTATGCGCCGGATGAGCGCTACGCCTCGGCCGGTGAACTGCGCCGGGCGCTGCTGCCCGTTCAGCGCACCGACACGGAGATCAGCGGCGGCCCCTTTAAGGCGGCTAAGCATAAGCTGCTCGACGGCAAGGTGGACGAGGCGCTGGAGATTGCCGAGCGCAACCTCGACAGCACCGAGCCGAACGGAGTCCAGTGCTTGTCACTGGCCGGCTACATCCGGTATGGGTGCGCTGCTGCGGCGGCTAAGCCGTTGGTCGGCCGGCAAGTGGAAGCTGACCTCCTTTCAGCAGTGCAGGTCGGAGATCCGCTTGCCAGCTGCGTGATCGGCATGATCTATATGGATCGGGCCAGTGCTTGTCGTAAGCAGGGCGATGAGAAAGGCAGGGTGGCCTGTCAGGGCAAGGCGGTCAACTATCTCCGCCGGTCCGCGGAAGCCGGGTACACGCTGGCCATGTATCTCTACGGCCGGATCCTTTACGAGAACCGCTGCCCGGATGTGCAGGCGTGTGATAAGAAGCAGGGCCTCGATTACATCCTCAGAGCCTGTGATAACGGCTATCTGGAAGCGGTGCGCATCTTTCAGCGTATTGCCGAGCAAGATCCCGATGTACGCATTGGCGCGGCGGCAAATGAATTGATGAAGCTGGATCTGGGCGACAACTATGACGAACGGCGCGTCGCTTCTCTCAACGCGATCCTCTGAGCAAATATCCTCCCAAACAGCAAAGCGGCACAGGCAATCTGCCTGTGCCGCTTTGCTGTCCGGCGCCGCGTCCGGCTGCGTCTAAACGATTTGTTCCCGGCTGAAAATACAATGATATGATTATGTGCAAGGTGAGGAACCAAACGGAAAAAAGAGGAGGCTTTTCAATGAGTACTTTGGCGGGAGTTTTGTTATTCGTGACCATCGTAGGTGGTTTGATCGCGCTTGCATTTTCACCGAAAGTTAAAAAGTGGATGCAAAAGATGATAAGTCCGTACGAAGAGGGCGAAACGTTCGACGGTGAGCGCGCGCGCGAGCGCGCGCCGCGCGGCACGGTGCTCTATTCGAGGGAGGAGCTGCGAGTCGAACAACTGCTGGATCATCACAAGACCACGTCCTTCCCGATTCGCCTGGATGAAAAAAAAGGAGACGGATACGTCTATGTGAGCGGACCCACCGCGTCCGCCTCGCGCGCAGAGTGCGAGAAGAATGGTGACATTCTTCTCGCCAGGAGCCCTTACGTTGCGACGGTCAGCGCCCTCCACCTTGGCATTGCCAAAGACGATCAGGGCTTCTTCCTCTTTGACAATTCTTCCACTAACGGCACGGTCGTCGTCAAGGAGGATGGCACGATGGTCAAGCTCAGGGCGAAGGAACCGTTTCCGATTTCTGGGGGGTTGACCGTTTATCTCGGGAGGCAGCCTATTCGTTTCATTGAGACGAAGCTCGGACTGCCTTCGTTCGACGATGGATGGAGCAGAGCAAAGGGTTCGGCCTCGGATGGTAGCACGCGCGTTGACTTTGGCGGAGGCGCGAAGCGCGAGCGCACGCACGTGCATCGATAAGGAGGGAAGCACAGTGGCAAGCTTGGTGATTCAACTAGCAGGCGTGATCGCTGTCATCATCGCGGCCGGGTTTGCTCTTGCTATTTTTTCCTTATCGCTGCCGCCGCAGGAGGAAAAATCGCGGGAAGCGACCCCTCACAGCGCGCCCGGCAAGGCGGCGGCACACGTGCCGCCGCCGCGGGTGCGCGCGCACGTGCAGCGCACTGCTGCAGAAACGACGCACACAAAGGAGGGGGAATCACAAAATGAACAAAATGAGTAGTACAGCGCTCGTTACGACAAAAGAGCCCCAAAAAGGCCGACACGTTCTCCGCGCGGCTTGGGAAGCCATCTTTTGCTTCATCGCCGACACACTTCATGCGTTCCTCTGCCTGCCGGATGTACTGTCCGACATGCGCCGCCGATCGCTGCGGCCCTTGGGCGCGAAGCAGGTACTGGTGATTGTCCTGGCAAACCTTCTTGTGGTCACCGCGTTCGGCGGTTATCTCCTGCTGCGTTTGCCGGACGCGGCCAACACTTTCTTCGCAAGTTCTCTTCCGCTCTGCTTCTTCGTGCTGGTGCCTCTGTGCTGCTTTGCTTGGAGCTGCAGGGGAGACGGCGTCTTTGCCCTGACCGCGTGTGTCCTGATTGTGCTGGGTACGGTCCTGCGCGTGATGCTAGCCGCCAGTTCGCAGCAGTATAACGTGACAGCCAAAGGGCTGCTGATCACAAATTTATTGTCCATGTTTGGCGGCGTGCTTGGCTTCGTGTTTTTCTGCGCTCTACTGCGAATGCGCACGTCCAACGCTGCGGCGCTTCTGTGCCTGCTCTCCGTTGTGTGTTATCTCCTCCTATGTCTGTTCGGCAGCTCCCCGAACGGCGCGCAGGCAAAAGCCTGGCTCGTGTTTGGTAATGCCGATAGCGGTATTTCTTTTCAGTTAACAGAAGTTGGAAAATTGCTGGGGGCGGCATCTATGGCACTCGCCCTGAATGATCGCGACCGCAGCGGGCTGGGGCGGGTCTGCACTTCCTTTGCCATCCTTGCCGGCCATGCGCTCTTCCTTGCCCTCCTGGGCGAATTCGGCACGCTGCTGGTCCTGATCTTAACGTATCTCTGTCTGTTAGTTATTTTCCTCCCGAGCGCCGCGGAGCTTAAGCGCAGCTCCCTGCTGAAGGTCATCGGCGCTGTTCTGGCGGCGGCTCTGGTTGTGGCCATTTTTTCCGTCGCTTGCCTGCGCGCGAGTAACGGGTCAAAGGTGGCTGTCCTGAAACAGATCCGCACCGCTGATTCTGCGCAGGCCACCGCCGACGCCGGGGATACGGTCACCATCGACGAAAAGATCGCGGCTGCTTGTCAGGCAGACAAGGAGCGCGCCAAGATACTGAACCCGCTCGTGAACCGCTTCGGGAACGAGGTTTGGAAAATTACGTGCCGGTTCCTTGCCATGCACAGCAATTACAAAGGCCTTTCCGACGAGCAGCTGATCGCGCTGGGTGTGAACAACTGGCAGCTGCGCAAAAACAACATGGGCGCCGCAACCGGAGGCTGGTTCGGAAAGGATGGCCAACTGGATAGCTTTGCTATGAGCGTGGCTGAGTCAGATTACGCCTTTTCGTGGGCTTGCCGTTCGATTGGTGGCGTTGGGGCCATTGTCGTGCTCTTGCTTTTCCTGATGCTGCTTGTGCGCGGCAATCGTCGGCTGGGAGCCATGCAGGACCGCGCGGAGATGGCGGTCGCTTATAGCTTTCTGCATGCGATCGTTTGTCAGGCTTTTATCTGCATGGCGGCAAACCTCAACCTCTTGCCGGCCGTGGGGCTCCCAATGGCGTTCCTCAGTGAGGGCAAGGCGAACTCGATCATCTGCTTCGTGATGGTGTTGTTTCTTCTATATGCTGGAAGAAAGGAGGGCTCCTATAAATGAACCAGAAAAAGAAAGGATTGCTTCGCACGCCGGGCGGGCGCGGCGCTGCCGTGAATGCGTGTGCGGCAGTGGTTGCCCTAGCCATGATGTTGGTCATCATGGTTCACTCTGGCATGATGCCCGGCGTTTCCAGTTCAGTCGACGCTGACCGCGCCACGGCCGCCTATTGGGACAAAGTCAAAAGTAGCATCGAAGGGACAATCTACGACCGCAACGGCACCGTGCTCTGCACCGCGTCCGAAAAGGGAAAACCGGGCACTCTCACGTATCCCGAAAGCACGAGCTTTTTGCTGGGGTACAACTCGCTTCGCTTTGGCCTATCTGGGTTGCGCAGCATGTACAGGGAGGTGCTGCTGGATACCGACGCAGACGGCAAGGGCGGGGCCCTCAACCTCACGCTCGATATTGACCTGCAAAACTACTGTCAAAGCCAGCTGCGCGGTCATGAGGGTGCGATCATCGTGATGAATTGGAAAACAGGCGCGCTGCTGGCCGCCGCCAGTAATAGCGACCCGAACATCACCTTCAACGCCAACGAGATCGACGAGAAGTGGGATGTGTATAATCATGGTGATTTCTGGTATAACCGCTGCTGGCTCGTCGAGGATCCGCCGGGCAGCACCCAGAAGATTATCACAGCTGCATGCGCGCTCGAACACGGCGAAGGTGACTTCAAAATGGACGACAGCGGCAAGCTTGATATCGGCGGCGCGAGCATTCACAACTTCGGCAATGGCGTCTATGGCAGCACGGACCTGCAAGGCGCACTGAAAAATTCTGTCAACACATACTTTGCAGCGCTCTCTCTCCGGCTGGGCCAGGCCCGCTTCCTGGAAACGCAGGAGAAATTTCTGTACAACGTGCCCATTTCGGATCTGGATTTCACCGAGCAGACGTTGACGTCCTCGGTCAGCCTGACCACGCAGGCGTCGCTCGCGATGGCGGGATTCGGTCAGGGCACGCTCTCCACGAGCCCGCTGCATCTTGCCCTAGGGATGGGGGGCGTCATGAACGACGGGGAGATCGTCAAACCGTATTTGGTAGAAAACGCCACAATTAAGGGCAAAACCAAGCGCCAGCACAAGCCGGAAACGCTCAGCAAAGACTGCATCAGCAAAGCAAATGCAGAAACACTCAGGTCGTATCTCCATGTCACCGCCCTCGCATACGGCTTCGATGAAGCGACCTGCGGCACGGCATTTGCCAAGACGGGGACGGCAGACGACTCACGCGGGACGAATCACGTTTACTGCGTGTCAGTCACAGGGGACTATGTGGTGGCCGTGAGCATCTCGCACGTGCACAATACCTCATCCCTCACACTCCCCATCACGAAGAGAGTTTTGTCTTACGTCCACGGCATGCAGTCGTAAGCGTGCATCGCCCCTCTGAAACAGCACAGCGCCCGCCAATTCACGGCGGGCACTGTGCTGCTTTATTTCCCTGCGCGCGCGGAAAAGTGCTCCGGGTTCTCGATCGACGTCAGCCGCAGCGGGAACGCCTGCTGCCCGAGGTCTGCATAGGTGATGATCCACGCGCCGGAGTCGATCATCATCGCCATCGACAGCAGGTCGGCGCAGTCGACCGTGCCCTGCGCACCGGCCGGGAAGCTCTGGGAAAGCAGACGGAAAACCGCGTCAAAATCCTCCGGGCGCATGCGCTCGATGGGCATCATTCCGCGTCCTCCTTTGCCATCTCGCCGCGCTCGCGGTAGCAGTCGGCGAACGTGTGCTCCACACCGCCGGATTTGTAGCCGACCATGGTGTCGAGGCAGACGGAGTGGATGCTGTGAAAGATGCTCTTTTCAATGTCGGGATTCTTGCGCCGCAGCTCGCGCAGCAGCAGCTTGACCTCCTGCCGCTTGGAGCTGCTGCCGTCGCTGCCGTGCGCGGCCGCGTGCTCAGTGAAGCGGCAGGCGCACTGAATGAACTGCAGGCCGTTATAGCGCTGCCAGGCGATGATGTCGTCCTCGTGGATGCAGTACATGGGGCGGATGAGCTCCATGCCCGGGAAATTGCGGCTGCGCAGCTTCGGCGGCATGGCCTGCAGCTGCGAGCCGTAGAACATGCCCATGACGGTCGTTTCAACCACGTCGCTGAAGTGGTGGCCGAGGGCGATCTTGTTGCAGCCGAGCTCGCGCGCCTTGCTGTAGAGATAGCCGCGGCGCATGCGCGCGCAGAGGTAGCACGGCGACTGCTCGATGCCGCTCGTGACATCGAAAATGTTCGTCTCAAAGATCGTGACCGGGATGTGCAGCAGCGCCGCGTTGCTCTCGATCTTCTGCCGGTTGACGGCGTTGTAGCCCGGATCCATGACGAGGTTGACGACCTCGAACGGCACGTCGCTGTGCCGCTGCAGCAGCTGCAGGAGCTTGGCCATGAGCATGGAGTCCTTGCCGCCGGAGATACACACCGCGATCCGGTCGCCGGGGGCGATGAGTTCGTACTGCTTGATGGCGGTGATGAACGGCGTCCAGAGCACCTTGTGGAATTTTTTCTGGATGCTGCGCTCGATCAGCTGATAGGGTTCGAGTTGTCTGCTCATGTTGATCGCTCCCGCTTGTAAAGAGTGCCCCTCCCTTTTGGGGCTACCCGGTAGGATACCACGTCGGGGCGCGGATGGCAAGCTGCGCTTGCCAAATCCGGCGCGCGGCGCTATCATGGGAGCATCTCAACCATCAGGAGGCAGCACCATGCCCAAACAGGCACTGATCATGATCGACATGCAGCGGGGCTTTCTCGACAGCGCATCCCCGCTGTGCATTCCGGCGGCGGAGGCGACCGTGCCCGCGTGCGCGGCGCTCATTGACCGCTGCCACAAAGCGGACGTCCCCGTCATCTACGCCGTGCGGCACTACCGGGCCGACGGCACCGACGTGGAAAAGCCGCGCGCGGCCGCGTGGGCTTCCGGCGGCAAGCCGCTCTCGGAGGACTGCGCCGCGCACCTGTCGGACGCGTTTCCGGCCGCATTCACCGTTCTGCCGCAGGACTATGTGCTCGTAAAGCCCCGGTTCTCAGCGTTTTTCCACACGAGTCTGGACCTCATTTTGCGCCGCCTCGGCGTGCAGACCGTCCTGCTCGCGGGCACGACTACGCCCAACTGCATCCGCACGACGTGCTATGACGCCATCTCGCTCGACTATGATGCCGTTGTGCTCTTAGACTGTACCTCGTCTGTCACGGATGCCGTGCAGGCAGCGAACCTCGCCGACATGCAGCGCGTGGGCGCCATCGTGTGCGCAAGCACGGAGCTGACGCTCGCATAACCTTAGATAAAGCAGTGACCCCGGGTGCGATCTGCACCCGGGGTCGCTTTCTCAATTGGTCATGGCGAAGTCGAGATGCGTGTGATGTTCAGCCCGCGCGCGCCGACCTGCACGCTGCCGTCTTTCAGCGAGATAAACGGCGAAAAGTCCACCGTCTCGCCGCCCGACGTGATCGAGACCGTCACGTCCGGGAAAATGTCGCTGACGTTGCAGCCGATGACGAAGGCATCGCCGTTCGTCTGCTCATAAAAGAGCGTTTTGGAGTCGGTGACCATGTCGTTTTTGTACAGGCGCACGGTCGCGTTCGGGTCGCGCGGGATGATGAGATAAAAGTCCCCGTCCGAGATGTGGTGCACCGGCAGCTCCCGGCCGCCGAAATACGTCTGCTGGAAGAAGTCCAGATCCGTCGGAGCCTGATAGCCGAGGTAGGCCGCGGCATAGAGCTGGCCGCCCGTATACGGCAGGGTGCTCAGCGGGTCTGGCGTCGGCGTCGGCGTGGCCGCCGTCTCCTGCGCTGGGGTGGGCGTTGCGTCGGGTGTCTGCGCCGCGGTGCCGCAGCCGGCCAGCAGCAGCGCGCAGAGCAAAAGGGTCGAGAGGATCGTTCGCTGTTTCATAGGTCGCCATCCTTTCTGAATCGTATTGTATGCTTACGTTTCGTGCGCGTGGTCGTAGATCGGCTGGATGTCCGGCGGCAGATGGTCCGGCAGCATGGCGTGCACGCGGTCCTCGTTGCCGTCGCGCATGGCCTGCTCGTAGTACCAGCATTTGAAGCGGATCATGTCCAGAGATTTCTGCAGGCGCTCGATCTCGGCCTCCACCCGCTCGGCCTGCTGCACAAAGAGCGCGTGCCGCTGCGGGTACGTCTCGCTCCCCTGCGCGCACCAGGCCATAAACTGCTTGATCTCCTTGATCTCCAGCCCTGAGCGCTTGAGGCACTCGATCACGCGCAGCGCCTCGAGCTCCTGCTCGCCGAAGCGGCGGATGCCCGACGTGCGCGTGAGCGCCGGAAACAGACCCTCCTTATCATAATACCGCAGCGTGGAGACCGGCAGATCAAACCGCTCCGACACCTGACCGATCGTATACATGGGATCACCTCGAAAAAAATCACAAAAAAGTGCTTGACCTGAAGTCAGCTTCAGGTTGTATGCTTATGGTATCAGATCACAGCGGCGGCGTCAAGCCGCTTGGAAAAGGAGAAGACCGATATGGCCAAAAACATTCTCATTCTCAGCGCGAGCCTGCGCGCGGGCAGCAACTCCGAGGCGCTGGCAAACGCCTTCGCCGACGGGGCGCGCGCCGCCGGGCACACGGTGGAGGTCATCTCGCTGCGCGGCAAGAACATCGCGTTCTGCCGCGGCGCCTTGCCTGCCAGACGCTGGGCAGGTGCGTGATCGACGACGACGCCGTCGCCATCACGGAAAAAATGCAGCACGCGGACGTGATCGCCTTCGCCACGCCCATTTACTACTACGAAATGAGCGGCCAGCTCAAGACCCTGCTCGATCGCGCGAACGCCCTCTTCCCGTCGGACTACGCGTTTCGCGACATTTACCTGCTCACCTCGGCGACCGAGGACGAGCCGGACACGGACGAGCGCGCCATCCACGGGCTTGAGGGCTGGATCGCGTGCTACGAAAAGTGCCGCCTCGCCGGAACGGTGTTCGCCGGCGGCGTGACGGAGCCTGGCGCCATCGCCGGCCACCCCGCACTCGAGACCGCCCGCGCCATGGGCGCGGCCATCGCATAAAACCAGCACAGGAGGTAAAACAGTATGAACAGCACCCTGACCCTCACGCAGGAATGGGACAAAACGTTCCCGCAAAACGATGCCGTTGACCACAGCAAGGTCACGTTTTTCAACCGCTTCGGCATCGAGCTCGCGGCCGATCTCTACAAGCCGAAAAATGCCGCCGGAAAGCTCGCCGCCGTTGCCGTGAGCGGCCCGTTCGGCGCCGTGAAGGAGCAGTGCTCCGGCCTGTACGCGCAGGAGCTCGCCGCGCGCGGCTTTCTGACCGTCGCCTTTGACCCGTCGTACACCGGCGAGAGCGGCGGCGCGCCGCGCTGTGTCGCCTCGCCCGACATCAACACCGAGGACTTTTCCGCCGCTGTCGATTTCCTGTCCGTGCGCGCGGACGTGGACCCGGAGCGCATCGGCATCCTCGGCATCTGCGGCTGGGGCGGCATGGCGCTCAACGCCGCCGCCATCGACACGCGCATCAAGGCCACCGTCACGTCCACGATGTACGACATGACCCGCGTGACCGCCAACGGTTACTTCGACGCGGACGACAACCCGGACGCCCGCTACGCTCTGCGCCAGACGCTCAACGCGCAGCGCACCGCCGACTACAAGGCCGGCACGTATCAGCGCGCGGGCGGCGTGGTCGATCCGCTGCCGGACGACGCCCCGTTTTTCGTCAAGGACTACCACGACTACTACAAGACGCCGCGCGGCTACCATCCGCGCTCGCTCAACTCCAACGATGGCTGGAACACCACCTCGGCCCTGTCGCTGCTCAACGCAAAGCTGCTCGCCTACGCCGACGAGATCCGCAGCGCCGTGCTCATGATCCACGGCGACAAGGCGCACTCGTGCTATTTCAGCCGCGACGCCTTCGCCAAGCTCCAGGGTAACAACAAGGAACTGCTGCTCATCCCCGGCGCCGTACACACCGATCTCTACGACCGAATGGACATCATCCCGTTCGACCGCATCGAAGCATTCTATTATCAGCATCTGAAATAAGGAGGTATCATCATGGTCAAACAGACTGCGGGCAGAGACGCCCTGAATGATTTTGCACCCAAATTTGCCGCGCTCAACGACGACGTGCTCTTTGGCGAGGTCTGGTCGCGCGAGGGGCAGCTGCCGCTCAAGCTGCGCTCGATCGTCACGATCACGGCGCTCATCAGCAAGGGCGTCATGGACAGCTCTCTCACCTACCACCTCACGACCGCGAAGCAAAACGGCGTGACGAAAACCGAAATGGCAGAGCTCCTCACGCACCTCGCCTTTTACGCCGGCTGGCCGAACGCCTGGGCCGCCTTCCGGCAGGCGAAGGAGGTCTACGCCGACGACGGTGCGGACGCCAATGGCGGCCTCTTCGGCCTCGGCGCGCCGAACACGGCCTATGCGCAGTATTTCACCGGCGAGAGCTTCCTCAATCCGCTGACCGACCCGACCAAAACCGTTTTTCTCGCAAACGTCACCTTCTCACCCGCCTGCCGCAACAACTGGCACATCCACCACGCGAAGTCCGGCGGCGGCCAGCTGCTGCTGTGCACGGACGGTCTGGGCTGGTATCAGGAGGCGGGAAAGCCCGCGCAGGCCCTGCACCCCGGCGATGTTGTGACCATCCCGGCTGAGGTCAAGCACTGGCACGGCGCGCAGAAGGACTGCTGGTTCAGCCACATCGCCATCGAGTGCCCCGGCGAGGAGACGAGCAACGAGTGGCTGGAGCCCGTCACGGACGCGGAATACGCAGCACTCGACGCCGACTGTGCACAAAACCCGTGAATTTGGGCTTACCGGCACATATTTTCTGCATACCGCCACTTGTTCTTCCACCTACAACCGTGGTATGATATAGCATCCGCAAAACTCGGAGCGCTTTGCGCTCCGGGTTTTGCCGATTACGATTGCAGAAAAGGTGTTTTTCCGCTGTGCAGATTCCTGAGCAGCGGGGGGAGCTCGAGGGGGCAAGGCCCGCCTCGATTCCGATCTGCGGCGCAGGCAAGGATTGCTGCGCCGGGCGATCGCTTTTTGAAAGGACTGACGCATCATGATCCACGGTTTTCTCAAAGCCTGCACGGTCTCGCCCGCGCTGCGCGTGGCTGACTGTGCGTTCAACACGCAGCAGACCATCGCCGCCATGCAGCGCGCAGCGGCGGACGGCGTGCAGCTGGCAGTGTTCCCCGAGCTGGGGCTGACCGGCTACACATGCGGCGACCTGTTTTTCCAGCAGTCGCTCCAGCGCGCCGCGGCCAAAGGACTCGCCGCCGTTCTGGAGGCGAGCGCAGCGCTCGACCTCATGGCGCTCGTGGGCCTGCCCGTTGCGGTGGACGGCAAGCTCTACAACTGTGCCGCCGTTGTCTGCCATGGGAAGCTGCTGGGTCTGGTGCCGAAAACATACCTGCCGAACTACGGTGAGTTTTACGAAAAGCGGCAGTTCAACCCCGCGCCCGCCGGCGTGCGCACGCTGCACTTTGCCGGGCAGGAGGTGCCGTTTGGCACAAAGCTGCTGTTTCGCTGCGCGGAGATGCCGGAGTTTTGTCTCGCGGCCGAGGTGTGCGAGGACTTGTGGGCCCCGCTGCCGCCGAGCACGCACCACGCGCTCGCGGGCGCAACCGTGATCGCGAACCTCTCGGCCAGCGACGAGACCATCGGCAAGGCCGACTACCGCCGCGCGCTCGTGGGGCAGCAGTCGGCGCGGCTGCTGTGCACGTATCTCTACGCCGACGCCGGACACGGCGAATCCACGACCGACATGGTCTTTGCCGCGCACGACCTCATCTGTGAAAACGGCTCTCTGCTGGCGGAATCCAGGCCCTTCGGCCCCGGCTATGCCTGCACGGAGCTCGACCTTGGCCGCATGGTCAGCGAGCGCTGCCGCAGCACGACGTTCCAGCCCGAGAGCGAAGGCTACCAGACGGTCATGTTCCACCTGCCGCTGCGGGAGGTGGAGCTGACGCGGTACGTCTCGCCGGCGCCGTTCGTCCCTGCCGACGATAACGCCCGCGCCGAGCGCTGCGAGCTCATCCTCGCCATGCAGGCGGACGGGCTGGCCAAGCGCATCGCCCACGCGCACGCAAGGACCGCCGTCATCGGCATCTCCGGCGGGCTGGACAGCACACTCGCCCTGCTCGTTGCCGTGCGCGCGATGCGGCAGCTCGGCCGCCCGGCGCAGGACGTGCTGGCCGTGACGATGCCGTGCTTCGGCACGACGCACCGCACCCGCTCGAACGCCGAGATCCTCTGCGAGGAGCTGGGCGTGACGTTTCAGGAGATCCCGATCGCGCGCACCGTCCACAGCCACTTTGCCGACATCGGGCAGGACGAAGCCGTGCTCGACGTGACGTATGAAAACTGCCAGGCGCGCGTGCGCACGCTCGAACTCATGGACCTCGCCAACCGCACGGGCGGCCTCGTCGTCGGTACCGGCGATCTGAGCGAGCTGGCGCTCGGCTGGGCGACCTACAACGGCGACCACATGAGCATGTACGGCGTGAACGCCGACGTGCCGAAAACGCTCGTGCGCCACATCGTGCGCTACGAGGCCGACGCGACGGAAAACGAAGCTCTCCGCGCCGTCCTGCTCGACATTCTCGACACCCCCGTCAGCCCCGAGCTGCTGCCGGCGAAGGAAAACGGCGAGATCGCCCAGCAGACGGAGTCGCTCGTCGGGCCGTACGAGCTGCACGATTTTTACCTCTACTACGTGCTGCGCTTCGGCTTCGGCCCGGCGAAAATTTACCGGCTCGCGCGCCGCGCGCTCGGCGACCGGTACCCGGACGACGTGCTGCTGCACTGGCTGAAGAATTTCTACCGCCGCTTCTTCGCGCAGCAGTTCAAGCGCAGCTGCCTGCCCGACGGGCCAAAGATCGGCTCGGTCACGCTCAGCCCGCGCGGCGACTGGCGCATGCCCAGCGACGCCTGCACCGCCGTGTGGCAGGCGGAGCTTGACCAGCTGGGATGACATCCGCAAGAAAACCGGCCGTTCCTGCATAGGAACGGCCGGTTCTTTTTCCCACACTGCGGTTCAGGCCCCGCAGACCGCGTTCAGAGACGCGGCGTCGTAGGCCTCCACCAGCGTAAGCCCGTCGGAGACGGCGCAGTACACGCGCTGCCCGGCCCCGAGCGGCACGGCAACGGTGTGGATGCTCGCATCCGCTGCCAGCACCGGCAGATATCTATCGAGCGAGGGTACGTCCAGATAAGTATTCCCAAGCATGTCCATACCTCCGACGAACGCCACACTGCCGTCGAGCGCTTTCTCCCGCAGGTAGGAAAGCAGCGCAGCGTACACCGCGATGCCAATGGTATTGTGCTTGAGCAAACGCATTTCCACCGGGAGGCGAACGATCGCATCGAGCTTCGAGAAGTCGACCTCCGGGTGCTGCGCGCGCAGGTAGAGAAACGCCTCGCGGCAGTACGTGTCCGTGAGCGTGTTGCCGTTGATTACCTCAAACTGCCCGCTCCCCTGTACAAACATTGCCTCGACGTGGCAGAGCGAGACATCCCCCTCGGACTCGCTGACGCATTTCGCAAGGCCGGGCTTCAGCGCAGCGACACGTTCGCACACGCTGCCCTCGCCCAGCAGGCTGCGGATCGCCTTTTCATCGTAGACGATGGGCTCCGCGGCACCCTGCTCGAGCTGCAGGGCACAGTTATGTGCAATGCGCGCGGCGATCTGCTCAATGCCACGGGCTTCGCCTGTGGCGGTGTACTCCTCAACGATCAGCGTCTGCGCCGCCTCCGTGACGGTGATGCTGCCGTCTGAAATCTTCAGCTCGTCAAGAGCGGCCGGGAGCGCGTGGGAGAGGATCTGCCGCTTCGCGTCCGCGGCGTATCCCTTGACCTCAATCGGATAGAACCGCGACAGCAGCGTCTCCGGAATTTTTGAGAGATCATTCGCGGTCGCGATGACGAAGGTATTGTCGGTCGGAATCGGGTCGATCAGGAAGTTATCATAAAAGCCCGTGCGGTCGAGCACCGAGAGCAGCGCCTCGGACGCGTTCTGATCGCTGTCCCTCGCTGCCTTGTCCAGCTCGTTAATGAGCAGCACCATGCTGCTGCTGTGCGCTCTGCGGATGCTTTTGGTGATCTCGCCCATCGTCGCGTTGTTGTAAATGCGGGAGGTGCCGCAAAGCGTCTCGCGATCGCCCTGCGTGTTCAGATCCAGACGCTCCACCGGCAGCCGGAGCAGTCGTGCGAATTCCGTTGCCACCATCGTCTTGCCGCCGCCGGCAGGGCCGTAGAGGAGCACCCCCTGTTTCGGCATCGTGCCGGAGCGGCGGATGGCGGCTGCGATCTCGAGCAGGCGCTCGATCACGTCATCCATGCCGGTAAAGCGCGCGCCGAGCTTCTCGCGCAGCACCGCGCACGGGGGGATGTCTGTGGTGCCGGTCTGCCGCCAGTCCACCTCCCAGGCAAACGTAGCGGCCTGCAGCGCATGCTTCTGCTCATCACCCCGGAGACGGCCATAATCGACGAGCGAGTGGCCGGCCAGCATCTGCACCTTGACCGGGAGAACGTCTTTGTAAAATTCGTACAGGAGGTTCATCTCGGTGAAGGTCGAATAGTGCGCGCGCACGTCATAGTACGCGCCGGGTGCGTCGATGCCGCCCAGCAGCTTCGTGACGATCGATTGCGTCAAAGCATGCGGGATGCGCGTTCCGGTCCCGGTGCCTGGCCCGACACGGAGCGCCGTCTCCTCCAGCACGAGATCGCAGGCATAGAAGGAAAGATTTCCGTTTTCTCTGCTGAGCCTGTCGTGCCAGCCAACGTTGCCAAGCAAGGAGATCGTGAACTCGTTCTCACGGATATACTCCAGCAGCGGTGACAGCTCGTCCGGCGCCCGCATCTGCCAGATACGCGTGTCCTTGAGCTGGCTCGCTCGGGATCGGAACTTGAGCTTCTGTTCAAACGCAAAACCGCCGTCAGCAGCGACAAGCCTGCCGCTAAAAACGACGAGCGGGGATGTAAGGGTTCGCACCATTTCTTCCTCGAGACTGTCGTCGGTTGAAAGGTACAGCTGCAGTCCGCCGCATGCTTTGAATGTTCTCTCCGCGTCCCGGCCATAGAGCCGCAGCCACCGCTCCGCTTCTGCCTCCGCTTTGTCGACCCAGGTCATGTATGCGGCAAGTGTCTTTTCGATTTCGGACGGATCCTCAAGATCCAGATCCTCCAGGTCCAGCTTCTTCATCTTCGTTTCTCCTTTCTACAGCGGCCTTTTTACTTCAACGATATTATACGACATTCGCCGGCGGCTTTTTTAAAAACGCTGGAATAGGAATCCACCGGCCTGGCCGGCGGTTTTTTATATACGGGCAAAGCCAGCTGTTACTAGTCAGCATGTCATATTGTGCAAATACAATCTTCCAGCCGTGAGCGTTCCGCTACTTGCATCCTGTTCACAGGCTTAAGAATTGCCCATCGTCAGTTGCTTACCGGCCTTATCCTCATATCCTCATATAAAAATCACCGGCTGAGATTTCCTCAGCCGGTGATTTTGTCACCAGAAATGTTTCTTTTTGCACACCCACAGGCTGATGCCCACGATCACGATGCTCACGACGACGATGACCGGGTAGCCGTACTTCCACGTCAGCTCCGGCATGCCGACAAAGTTCATGCCGTACCACCCGACGAGCAGCGTCAGCGGCAGGAAGATCGTCGTCACGATCGTCAGGATCTGCATGATGCGGTTTTGCCGCGTGTCGATCTCGGCCTGGAACAGGCTCTGCAGCTGTGCGCACGATTCACGCAGCAGCTGCGACTCCTCGCGCAGGCGGATGACCCGTTCCTCAAACATGCGAAACAGCAGCTGCTCGCTGTCGGTGAAAAAGCCGTTTTCGTTCTCGTGCAGCTCGCACGCCACGTCGTCGAGCTGGGAGTAGTAGCGAAACCACGCCATGGTCTCCTTGCGCAGCGCGGTCATCGGCGCGGAGAAGTCGTCCAGCTCGTGCGCCAGCACCCGGTCCTCGAGCGCCTCGATACGGTCCTCGATCTTTTCGAGCCGGTGCAGGTCGCGGGCGATGAGCTGCTCAAAAAAGTCATAGAGGAACCGGCCGACGCTGCCGTCGGTCCAGCGCTTTTCCCGGGCGATGCGGCGCAGCAGCCCCTGCAGCGCGCTCTCATCGTCCACGAGCACGACGCGCGTGGCCGTGACGAGATAGCCGCAGGCGAGCGGCTTGCCGTCCTTGCCCTGGTGCGGCAGCACGAGCGTGCCTGCCAGACAGTCCGAGCGCACCTCGGCCTTGCACACGCGCGCGTCGCGCGCCGGCGGTGTGTGGTGCAGCTGTCTCTTATACACATCTCCGAGCCCACGAGA
>ERZ1026975.573-NODE-573-length-22399-cov-8.141917_pt1 | contig 22399 bp, 20 predicted proteins | sample MGYA00519561_ERZ1026975 | MGnify/ENA primary metagenome ERZ1026975 (study PRJEB26926, sample SAMN06164672) | human gut metagenome | biome: ENVO:00009003; feature: ENVO:2100002; material: ENVO:00002003 | host: Homo sapiens | place: USA | collected 2012 ... | reverse complement strand
GGTCTCGTGGGCTCGGAGATGTGTATAAGAGACAGAGACAGATATAATTTAAGTTATTTTTGCACAAATTAAGCTGTCACTACGAATCTATCAGCAAAAGCAGGTGATTTTATGGCTTTCGATACATTTGACGAGGGTATTAATCCCGGTGGAATGAGAAGCAAAAACGAAATTAAAACCTTGATATGTTATTTGTATAATTCTGTAAAAGAAAATATAGACAAAGGAATTGTCATACAGGCAATTCTAAAGCAGGGACTTGCCAATTATTTTGAAACAAGTTCCGCCTTTGACGACCTTGTTACAAACGGTAACCTTGTGCCTGCCGATGATGAACACAAAACATATGCGCTCACGGAAAACGGTGTTGAAATTGCAAAACAGCTTGACAGCATTCTTGCGTACTCTATCAAAGAAAAGGCATACGCTTGTGCGGTTAAGCTCCTTGCCGTAAAGAAAAATGAGATTGAAAACAAGGTTGATATTGTAAAAAATTCAAACGGATTTACTGTTAAATGTTCGGTGTCCGGCGGTGATATGGATTTGATGAAGCTTGATGTTTATGCTCCCGAAATGGAACAGGCTCTTATTCTCAAAAAAAATTTTCTTGACAATCCGAAAAAAGCGTACAAAATTATGCTTGCACTCCTGACCAAAGACAAAGAAACTGTTGGTGAGGCTCTTGAGGAACTTTACGGCATTGTATAAAATTTCATACAAACAATTAAGGGGCTGTCGATGTGACCGCCCCTTCTGTGATTATTCAGAAAAAAAGATTAAGACCGAGCATAAGCGTTACTCCGGGTATTCCTCCTATTATTGATACCAAAAGCGATAAAAGGCTTATGGGCAAAGTTACGCCCGTAAAAGCTCCCGTCAGATTGACCGCAAACAATGTTGCCGCTCCCAAAGTCATTGAAAGCAGAGAGCGTTTGAACGGGTGCTTGTTTTTGCCGAGAAAGTGCAAGATTGCGAAAGTTATAAATGTTACAAAAATAATCAGACATATTCCCCACCAAGGCATTTTTAACAACTCCATATAAAAAGTAAAACCGCCAGAGGATTGCCCTGACGGTTAATTTTATGCTGATTATTAAGTTAATATGCTTACAGTATACCAAACTTTGAAAGCACATTAAGTGCAATTACAAAAATTACGAATATTGCAGCAAAAACTTTTGTCCAGCGTGAGAGGAACGCATCAATCGAACGAGCCTTATTCTTTGAGAAATAAGAATCGGCAACACCTGTTACAGCACCGATACCCTGCTGATTACCCTCCTGAAGGATAATTACAACGATAATGGCAACAGATACGATTGCGAGCAATACGCCTAAAACAATGCCCCAAATGCTCATTTTTATCTTCCTTTCATTTAATAAATACGAATAAAACAAATTCTGCTTTAATAACTGTTTTATAATACCACATAAACACAGCTTTTTCAAGAGATATTACAAGATTTTTATTAATTTTTTTCAAAATCAAATCAGCGAAAGCTGTTCGTCTTTTGAATCATCGTTCACGGGCAATGCACCTCTTGCAGGAAGTGAACCTGTTCTGTAACGCTTTGGATTTGTAAAAGTACCGTCTTTATAGCGTTCTATGCTGAAAAGTCTGTGACCTTTTTTGGGCTTGAGAACGGCAACACCCTGTGTTGAACGGGTTGTTTTGAGAGCGAGTGCACCCGTGTGAACAAGGAGCATATTTCCCGATGACGCCTTGAAGAGTACCTCTTCATCCTCAGGCATATAGAGAAGTCCGACAAGCGGAGATTTGTCGGAATATGCGCCCGTGAGCTTTTTACGGTTAGTCTTTGTTGCGTAGGATTCAAGCGGAACTTTTGCGGCCTTACCGTTTTCAAAAGCAAAGAGCAGCATACCCTTGTAATCTTTTGTAACAACCATTTTCACAGCATTTTCGCCTTCATCAAAGCCAAGCTTTGCGGCAACATAGTCACCGAGTACGCTTGCCTTTGTCTGTGCAAAATCATCAGCCTTTGCCTTATACACCTGACACTTGTCTGTAAAGAACAAAAGGTCGCAGTTGTTTGTGAACTCAAGCTCCTGAATAATTTCGTCACCGTCTTTGAGCTTTTGTTCACCGCTCATTCTGAGCGACTGCGGAGTAATCTTCTTGAAATATCCCTCTTTTGTAAAGAAAAGATTAACAGGATAATCGGGAATCTCGACTGTCTCTTCCTCATACCTTGCAACATCGTCATAGATTATGATACTCTTTCTCGGCTGACCGTATTTCTCGGCAATTGATTTGAGTTCTTTGACAATGATTGTCTTGATTCTTGCCTTGCTTTTTAAAATTTCGTCAAGCTCGGCAATCTCTTTTTCAAGATCTTCAAGGTCTTTTGTACGCTTTAAAATGTATTCACGGTTAAGGTGACGAAGTTTTATTTCGGCAACATATTCAGCCTGTATTTCGTCAATTCCGAATCCAATCATAAGGTTTGGCACAACCTCGGATTCTTCATCGGTTTCACGGACAATCTTTACTGCCTTGTCAATATCGAGAAGAATTTTTTCAAGACCTCTTAAAAGATGAAGCTTGTCAGCTTTTTTGTTGCGGTCAAAATATGTTCTTCTTCTAACACACTCAATTCTGAAAGCGATCCATTCTTCAAGCAATGCCTTTACACCGAGAACTCTCGGAACACCTGCAATAAGCACATTGAAGTTGCAAGCATAGGAATCTTCAAGTGTTGTAAAGCGGTAAAGCTTTGTCATAAGCTTGTCGGCATCAACGCCACGCTTGAGGTCAATTGTAATTTTAAGTCCGTCAATACCTGTTTCGTCACGAATATCGGAAATTTCCTTGACTTTACCCTGCTTTACAAGGTCGATTACCTTTTCAATGATAACCTCACAAGTTGTTGTGGCAGGAATTGAAAGAATATCTATACAGTTTGCAGACTTGTCATAGACATACTTTGCACGGAGTTTGATACTTCCTCTGCCGGTTTCATAGACTTGATTGATGACATTTTCGTCATAGATAATCTGACAACCGCCTGTAAAATCAGGAGCCGGCAGAGTTGACTTTATATCATGGTCGGGATCACGGATAAGTGCCGCTGTTGTTTCGCAGATTTCACGCAGATTGAATGAACAGATATTTGACGCCATACCAACGGCAATACCTGTGTTTGCGTTTACAAGTACAGACGGAAATGCAACCGGCAAAAGTGACGGTTCTTTCATTGTATTATCGTAGTTATCTACAAAATCTACGGTATCTTTGTCTATATCACGAAACAGCTCGTTGCAGATTGCGTCAAGCTTTGCCTCAGTATAACGGGATGCCGCCCACGCCATGTCACGGCTGTAGAATTTACCGAAATTACCTTTTGAATCTACATACGGATGCAAAAGTGCCTCATAGCCCCTTGAAAGACGAACCATTGTGTCATAAATTGCAGAGTCGCCGTGAGGATTGAGCTTCATTGTTGCACCGACAATGTTTGCCGATTTTGTTCTTCCGCCGTTCAGAAGTCCCATTTTGTACATCATATACAGGAGCTTTCTGTGCGACGGCTTGAACCCGTCAATTTCGGGAATTGCACGGGAGAGAATTACGCTCATTGCATACGGCATATAGTTCTCTCTGATAGTGGAAACGATTGGCTGTTCCACTACTTCACCCGCACCGTTAATTACACCGTGAGTTTTTGACGGTGAAGTTCTGCGGGGAGTCTTTGAAGATTTTTTCGCCATTTATTTCCACCTCCAATCAGCTTACATCAAGCTGGTCAATATATTCGTTGCCGTGTTCTACTATATAATCTTTTCTTCCCTGAAGATTGTCACCGAGAAGAACATCAAAAATTTCCGCTGTCTGTTCTGCATCGGCAGGAAGAACCTTGATAAGTCTGCGTGACTCGGGGTTCATTGTGGTAAGGTTCATCATATCGGGTTCGTTTTCACCAAGACCTTTTGAACGCTGAATTGTGAATTTCTCCTTGCCGAGCTGTTCAATGAACTTATCCTTTTCAACTTCATCGTATGCAAAATAAACATCGTTTTTGGATGTAATTTCATAAAGAGGCGATTCGGCAATAAACACCTTACCTTCTTCAATGAGTGTAGGTGTAAGTCTGTAAAGCATGGTAAGTAAAAGTGTTCTGATCTGGAAGCCGTCAACATCGGCATCGGTGCAGAGAATAATTTTGCTCCAGCGAAGTGCGTTCATATCAAAGCTTGAAAGATTCTTGTTTGCTTTTGACTTAACCTCAACACCGCAACCGAGAACCTTGAGCAAATCGGTAATGATTTCGCTCTTAAAAATCTTATCGTAGTCGGCTTTCAGGCAGTTAAGTATTTTACCTCTGATTGGCATAATTGCCTGAAAATCGGGGTTTCTTGCCTGTTTGCAGGCACCGAGAGCAGAGTCACCCTCTACTATGAACAGTTCACGCTGTTCCGTGTCTTTACTTCTGCAATCGACAAATTTTGCAACACGGTTTGTTATGTCGAGATTGCCCGAAAGCTTTTTCTTTATGTTAAGTCGTGTTTTCTCAGCATTTTCACGGCTGCGCTTATTGATAAGCACCTGTTCGCAGATTTTTTCTGCCTCAAGCGGATTTTCAATAAAATAGACTTCAAGACTCTGACGGAGAAATGCAGTCATAGCGTCCTGAATACCCTTGTTTGTAACCGCCTTTTTGGTCTGGTTTTCATATGATGAAACACTTGAAAAAGACGAAATAACGCACACAAGGCTGTCCTCAACATCGTCATACTTGATTTTGCTTTCGGTTTTGTTATATTTATTATTCTGTTTTAAGTAGCTGTCAATCTGGTATACAAAGGCATTCCGCACCGCCTTATCGGGAGCGCCGCCGTGTTCAAGCCAGCTTGAGTTGTGGTAGTATTCGGTGAGATGCACTTTATTTGAAAATGCAACCGAGATATCCATTTTGCACTTATATTCGGGCTTATCGTCACGGTCACGGGTTTTAACCTCGGTTTCCCAATGCTGAATTGAGCTGAGTCCGTTTTCACCGACTACCTCGGCAACATGGTCAACAATACCGTTTACATAGTTATAGCTTGTTGTATCAAAGCTTTTGCCGTTCTGATTGCGGAAAACAAATTCAATTCCTGCGTTGACAATAGCCTGTCTTTTCATTATGTCAAGAAAATATTCGGGCTGAATGTCGATATCCGTAAAGACTTCGAGGTCGGGTTTCCAATGAATTTTTGTACCCGTATCCTTTTTGCTGTACGGCTCTTTTTTGAGCTTGCCGACAATCTCGCCTTTTTCAAAACGGAGAGTGTATCGGTAGCCGTCACGGCGGATATCAACATCCATATACTCGGAGCTGTACTGGGTTGAACAAAGGCCGAGACCGTTCATACCAAGGGAAAATTCGTAGTTTTCACCCTCGTTGTTATTATACTTACCGCCGGCATAGAGTTCGCAGAAAACCAGTTCCCAGTTGTAGCGCTTTTCGTTTTCGTTGTAGTCAACGGGAATTCCTCTGCCGTGATCTTCAACCTCAATTGAGCCGTCGGAATAGCGTGTAACTGTGATTTTTTTACCGTAACCCTCTCTCGCCTCGTCTATTGAGTTTGAAAGAATCTCAAACACGGAGTGCTGACAGCCGTCAATACCGTCCGAGCCGAAAATTACGGCAGGACGCTTACGGACACGGTCGGCACCCTTTAGCGTTGTGATACTGGTATTATCATAATCGGTGGTTTTCTTTCTTGGCATTTTACTCTTCCTTTATCATTTTTCACCACGCAGTTTTTTGATTTTATCACGCAGATATGCGGCGTGTTCAAATTCAAGCAACTTTGCGGCAGCTTTCATTTCCTTTGTCAGTTTTTCTATCAACTGTTGTTTTTGTGCCTTTGAAAGCTTTTTTGTATTTTTAAATTCACTGTCATCGTGAGTAGAAATTTCAAGTATATCGCTGACCTTTTTGACAATAGTCTTTGGGACGATGCCGTGCTCAACATTATATTTATTCTGAATTTCACGGCGGCGCTGTGTTTCGGTTATTGCAACCTTCATTGACGGTGTTACGCTGTCGGCATACATAATAACCGTACCCTCGCTGTTTCGTGCGGCTCTGCCGGCAATCTGAATAAGCGAACGGGTTGAACGGAGAAATCCCTCTTTGTCAGCGTCAAGTACGGCAACAAGAGAAACCTCGGGAATATCAAGTCCTTCACGCAGAAGGTTGATTCCGACAAGGACATCAAATTCTCCGAGTCTTAAATCACGGACAATCTCCATTCTTTCAACGGTGTCAATGTCATGGTGCATATAACGAACCCTGATACCCAGCTTTTCAAGATATGCGGTAAGGTCTTCCGCCATTTTCTTGGTAAGGGTTGTGACAAGGGTTCTTTGATTTTTGGCTGTACGGATATTGATTTCGGACACAAGGTCGTCAAGCTGACCTTCGGTAGGTCTTACCGAAATTTCAGGATCAAGAAGTCCTGTAGGTCTGATAATCTGCTCTGCAACAACAGCCGATTTTTCAAGCTCAAAATCGCCCGGTGTTGCGCTTACATAAACAGCCTGATTTATTTTTGAATAGAATTCGTCAAAGTTGAGCGGACGGTTATCAAGTGCAGACGGAAGTCTGAAACCGTAGTCAATAAGGCTCTTTTTTCTTGCATAGTCACCCGCAAACATTCCCCGTACCTGTGGAAGCGTTACATGGGACTCATCGACAAAGAGCAGAAAATCATCGGGGAAATAGCTTAAAAGCGTGTACGGCGATGAGCCCGGCGCTCTGCCCGACATTATTCTTGAATAGTTCTCGATACCCGTACAAAATCCGATTTCCTGCAACATTTCCATATCGTACCTTGTACGCTGTTCAAGTCGTTGTGCCTCAAGGAGCTTTCCGTTTTCACGAAAATATGCAAGTCTTTCCTCAAGCTCCCTGTCAATTTCCGCAAGAGCCTTTTTCATCTTATCTCCCGACACAATGTAGTGTGACGCAGGATAGATTGCGGCATGTTTCAGAACAGCTTTGAGTTCGCCCGTAAGCGGATTGATTTCGGAAATTCTGTCAATTTCATCTCCGAAAAATTCGACACGGATTATAGAATCGTTTGATGCGGCAGGGAAAATTTCAACCACATCACCACGAACCCTGAATTTATTACGGGTAAAGCTTACATCATTGCGTTCATACTGCAGTTCAACAAGCTTTTTTACAAGCTCATCACGGGACTTTTCCATTCCGGGACGAAGTGAGATTACCATATTACGGTAGTCAATAGGATCGCCCAGGCTGTATATGCAAGAAACCGAGGCAACAATAATTACATCTCGCCTTTCGGAAAGTGCAAGCGTTGCACTGTGGCGAAGTTTATCAATTTCGTCATTGATTGAACTGTCTTTTTCGATATAAGTATCGGTCTGTGCAACATATGCCTCAGGCTGATAGTAATCGTAGTATGACACAAAATATTCAACCGCATTGTCGGGAAAGAACTCTTTGAACTCACTGCAAAGCTGAGCCGCAAGAGTTTTGTTGTGTGCAAGCACAAGTGTCGGTCTTTGAACCTTCTGAATAACATTTGCCATTGTAAAAGTTTTACCCGAACCCGTTACACCGAGAAGAGTCTGTTCACGGTTGCCTGCATTTATACTGTTTACAAGCTTTTCGATTGTCTGCGGCTGGTCGCCTGTCGGCTGATATTTTGAATGAAGTTTAAATTCCATAATACACATCACATTCCAAATACGGATTTTTTATTATGTTTCCTGTTACAAGGCTCTTTATTACAAAAGTCCTGTAACAGAATACATATCCGAACAAAATTTCGATTTTAATTATAGAACAGATGTTTTAAATTGTCAAATGTTTCTTTTAAAGAACATTATTACTTTTCATAATAGAAGATGTTCCCCGCAAGCCTGCTTTCACGGAGAGAAACATAATCATCATCGGTTATTATAAAATGGTCGATAAGCTCAACTCCGACAGTTGCAAGCGTACTCTTCAAAACTATTGTTGTGTCAAGGTCGCTTCCCGAAGGCAGAGCCGTTCCGCTGGGATGATTATGTGCTATAAACGCAGTTTTGGCATTGTGACGAAGTGACAAATCAACAATTTTTCTGACGGGCATATCGGATGAATTGAGTGAACCTTTTGAAATTATATCAAAATAAATCATCTTGCCCTTTGCATCACCGAGCATGAGAGCGACACATTCGTTTGTTCGACCGATAAATTTTGCTTTAAATATTTTACCGAGATTTTCATAGTCGATGATATTATCATGTGACATCTTTGATTCGGTATAAAGCCTTGCCATTTCGGGCAACATTTTGAGCAATGCGGCGGCATTTTCAGACAGACCGAATTCCTTCATAAGCTCGTCAATCGGAGCGTCACACACTCCGCCGACAGTGATATAACGGTCAAGCAGACGATGTGCAAGAGGATTTGTGTCCTTTCTCGGAATAGCATAGTAAAGGAACATTTCAAGAGCCTCGTGAGTTTCAAACACATCAAAGCCGTTTTCTATGAACTTTTTACGCATTCTTTCACGATGACCGCTGTGTTCGTTATCGGTTGTCCGTGCCATATTATCCCCACCGCAAAATAAGTTTTTTCAAACTTTGGGGGCGGATAAAACCGCCCCGACTGATTAATATTAATAATCAAAAGCTGTTATTCCTTTACGCCGTACTGCTCATAGTAAGCGTCAATAGCGGCTTTGAGCTTGTCGTCAATAATAACCTTGCCCTTGTATTCCTTGTTGTAAAGGTGTTCAACAACCTCTGCCATTGTTACGATTGCAGTTGTTTTAAGACCGTACTTTTCTTCGATCTCGGAAAGTGCGCTCTTTGTACCCTTGCCACGCTCCATACGGTCAACGGAAACAACAAGACCGATTGGGTTTACATCGCCCTGAGCCTTGATAATCGGGAGAGTTTCTTCAATTGAAGTGCCTGCTGTTGTAACATCTTCGATGATAACAACCCTGTCACCGTCATTGATAGGACTGCCGAGAAGAATGCCCTTGTCGCCGTGATCCTTAACTTCTTTTCTGTTTGAGCAATAACGGATATCCTGACCGTATTTTTCACTGATTGCGATAGTTGCGGCAACAGAAAGCGGAATGCCCTTGTATGCAGGTCCGAAAAGAACATCAAAATCAAGACCGAACTTGCTGTTGACAGCCTCTGCATAATACTGACCGAGACGGCGGAGCTGAGCGCCTGTTCTGTAGAAACCTGTGTTTACGAAGAAAGGAGTTTTTCTTCCGCTCTTTGTAACAAAATCGCCAAATTTGAGAACCTGACAATCAACCATAAATTCAATGAATTCCTTTTTGTAAGCTTCCATCAATAAAACCTCCGATACAAAATAGCTTTCGGACAAACATCTGTAATATCCGACAGTTTTACATAATTCAACATTGTAAATTCTACCACAATATCTCGTTTTTGTAAATGACAGTTACACAGCTGTAATCAATCGTAATGTTATGTTAAAACAGAAAAAGACTTCGCAACAGAGTACGAAGTCTTTTTTGATATAACTTTAATTACCACTGAGAACAAATCTCCCAGTTATCCAAAGATGTTGCAAAATCGCTTTCATTTTCAACAATTCCACCGGTATAGAAATATACATCTGTACAACCGACAATATATTTTTGTATGGTAGTGCTCTCTTTGACAGTTATGGGAAAGGCATTCCAATTCACTCTTGCTCTCAACTTCTGTGCACAGTTAAAATCAACCTCACCTACTATATATTTTTGAACAAGCGTAGCATCTACTACACTAACAACTCCGTCACCGTTAACGTCACCGAGAACAATATTCTGACAGGTCATTGTATTAAAAACTTCCAATAATTCATAGAAACATTCACTTATGTATTTCTGTTGTTTAATAGTATAATCTTTATCTAAAATTCCCTCGCCATACTCTTTAAGTTCAAAATTCGGATTGTTAACACTAAGGGCATTAAAAAGCTTTTCTCTTTTTTCAACAAATGTATTCCAAATTTCGTCAGAGTACCAGTTATTATCGTTTTTCTCATTAACAGCATAATAGCAAGTATAGCCGGCACCACTTGGGCTTATCCACGGATTCTCATAAAAATCCTTTAATTCATCATATTTATTTTGTAATTCTATACTCTCCGTTTCTTCCGATAAAGATAAAATTTCTTCTGCCAACTTATAACTATGGTCATAATAGTAATATGCGTACGGCTTTTTTCCACCGGTAGATGAAATATCCATCTTTACTTTTAACGCATAATTATAAATATACGAATAACTGCGTGACACCGCTGAAACAGAAAAAACGGCGGTGCTTGCAATTAATAATACAGCAAGTAATAAAGCACTTATTTTTTTAATACTCATAATAATCTCCTTTCAAAAAAGCGAAAAAGTAAACTCACGACCATACAATAAATTCGTTGTAAATTTATTGCATTATTTAAGACAGCTATATCTTATTTGATTCTAATAATATCACTTTCAACAATATTTGTCAATAATTACAAGAATAAATTTTTGAACATTAAAAAATTTATTTAGTCAAACAAAATTATACACCGATTCTTTTGCCGCAAGCGACAAAATTACGCTTGACTTTATAGAACAAGTGTTCTATAATTAAATAAAAACAAATGTTCGAGGTGATGCGTTGTGAATATTAATTGTGCCGTTGACAAAAGCAAATATAAAAAGGACAGGGCTATTCTTCACAGCGACTGCAACGGATTTTATGCGAGCGTTGAGTGTTTGCATCATCCCGAAATCAGAAACAAACCTGTTGCCGTGAGCGGTGATGCGGAAAATCGGCACGGAATTATTCTTGCTAAAAATGAGATTGCGAAGAAGTATAATATAAAAACAGGCGAGGCAATCTGGCAGGCAAAGCAGAAATGTCCCGACCTCATAACCGTTCCTCCCCACTTTGATTTGTACAAGCGATTTTCAAAAATGGCGAGGAGAATTTACAGTGAATACACCGACAAAATCGAGCCGTTCGGACTTGACGAGGCATGGCTTGATGTTACCGACAATAAGAATATGAACGGCAAAGAGATTGCACTCGAAATTAATCGCCGTATAAAGCAGGAACTCGGAATAACCGTAAGCATCGGAGTCAGCTTTAATAAAATTTTTGCCAAATTCGGAAGTGACTATAAAAAGCCTGACGCTATAACGGAAATCACACGGGAAAATTACAGAGATATTGTGTGGAACTGTCCTGCAAAAGACCTTTTGTATGTTGGCAGAGCAACGGGCAGAAAGCTTGAATCTATCGGCATTTATACGATTGGAGATATAGCAACCGCCGATGTTACGCTGTTGCGGTCATATCTTGGAAAATGGGGCGACCTAATTTACGGCTTTGCAAACGGATATGACTCTTCCACTGTTGCCCATATGAACGAAAACAGCGAGGTAAAGTCAATTGGTAACTCAACCACAACTCCGAAAGATATGGTAACCTTTAACGATGTAAAACAGGTTATATTCGTTTTGTGTGACAGCGTTTGCAGAAGAATGCGTGAACAGGGATTTATGGCAAAAACGGTTTGCATTACGATTCGTGACAACGAGCTGATGTCATTTAACCGACAGCACACAATGGAAATCCACACAAATCTTACAAAGGATATAACAAATACGGCTATTGAGCTTTTCAAAAAAAGCTATAAAATGGAAAAGCCGCTGAGAAGTATCGGGGTAAGCGTTACGGATTTTATTCACGATGATCAGCCGCACCAGATGAGCCTTTTGCATGATGAAAAGCGACTTATTCAGAACGAACAGCTTGACAAAACACTTGACAGATTAAAAAAGCGATTCGGCAATTATGCTGTTCGCCCTGCCGTTTTGCTCGATGACAAGGAGCTTTCGGATTTTAACCCAAAGGAGGATCATACAATTCATCCTGTCGGATATTTATGATAACGATGCATCTTAGGCAAAAAAATTAAAGATGTTTCTCTGATTTTAATGGAGGTAACAAACTATGAAAAAGTATGTTAAAGTTACTGCCACATTTGATTGTGACGGAGATCTTATCCCCGAATATATTGTGTGGGATGACGGAAGGAAATACCGCATTGACAAAATTTCCGATGTGCGGTATGCGGCGTCTCTCAAAGCAGGCGGTGCGGGAATACGCTACACCTGCCATATCCTCGGCAAAGAACGATATCTGTTTTTGGAGGAAAACAGGTGGTTTGTCGATGCCAAACAATAAGCGGAGGATTATATGCATAAGGTCAAAGCAAAAGGAATTTTATCTGCCGCAAACGGCATGAACATTTACAGAGGATGTCAACACGGATGCATTTATTGTGACGCACGCAGTAAATGCTATCAGATGAATCACCGATTTGAAGATATTGAGGTGAAAGAAAATGCCCCGGAATTGCTTGAAAACGCTTTAAAAAGGAAACGCAGAAAATGTATGATTGGTACGGGTGCGATGAGCGATCCGTACATTCCCCTTGAAAAAGAACTGAAACTGACACGAAGATGTCTTGAAATAATCAACCGCTACGGATTTGGTGTAACTGTACAGACAAAATCGGCATCTGTTATGAGAGATATTGACCTGTTTACGAAAATAAACGATAAAAGCAAAGCTGTGTTACAGATGACGCTTACAACGGCAGACGAAAGCCTTTGCAGAATAATTGAACCGAATGTTTCCGTTACTAAAGAAAGATTTGAAACACTCAAGGCATTTCACGAAAACGGTATTCCGAGTGTTGTGTGGTTTTCTCCGTTTTTACCGTTTATAAATGATACAAAAGAAAATATTGACGGACTTTTAAAGTATTGCATTGACGCAAAGGTTCGTGGAATAATATGCTTTGGTATAGGTCTTACTCTGCGTGACGGTGACAGAGAATATTTTTACAGCCGGCTTGACAAACACTTTCCGAATATGAAGGAACGATACATTTATACATACGGAAATTCATATCAGCTTACGAGCAGTAACAATAATGTTCTGATGAACAGGATTTCAGAAGTTTGCAGAAATCACGGAATTATCTTCGGAGTTGAAAATGTGTTTTCGTATTTGCATAAGTTTGAAAGCAAAACCGAACAGCTAAGTCTGTTTGACGGAATATAGAAAAAGAAAAAAGATATACGGCAGAAAATTTTACCGTATATCTTTTTGTTTTAAGTATTCACTGTTTTACAAATGTGATTTCATAGTCGTTATATTTAAGCACAACAGCCGAAATTTTACCGTTCTTTTGTGTGAGTGCGGCGGAAGTATTTGTTCCGTCATCAAATGACAAATTGACTTTTTCCGAAGCTGACACGGTATATTTTCCGCTGTGAGTTCCGTCATCCGGACTTCCCGGCGAAAGCCATAAAGTAAAAGTGCCATCATCGGAAAATGACATAGAGCCCTGATAAGCGCTGTAATTTGTGTTGTAAACCTCACTCATTTCAACCTCATCACCGCTCGCATTCTTAGCACCTTCGGGAACCCATGCAGACGAGGTAAGCTCGGCGGTTACTGACGGTGAAAGCACATTAACGGCAACGATTGCCGCAATAATAAATATGCAGGCGGCAATAACCGACGAAACGATTGCTGTTGTTTTCTTTTTCTTATTCTTCTTTTTTACAGCCCTGTTAGCCTCAAATTTTGCATAGTCAGGCTTTTTAACAGATTTTTTACTCATTTAATCACCGATATTTTACTTAAAGGATACAATAATTCCGCCGTAGTTTACGGTAATTTCAGCAGGAACATCACCGTTCCATTTGGTTACGGCAGCAATAACATTTTTATCGTTGGAATATGTTATTACAACGGAGTCGCCCTCAACAATGTACGCACCCGAATTTGCCGAGGCACTTGTGATTCCGTCAATGAATGTTCCGTCCTCATTAAAAGTAAATCCGCCGCCTGAATAAGCAGAACCGAAAAGATCTCTCAAAGAATATTCTTCAGAAGAATTTTCGTCTTTTGCATAGTACGGAATAAGAGTTGCACTGAATTTTGGCTTTTGCTTCTCTCCGCTGATTGTCGGAACAACAATTTCACTGTCATTTGAAGATGTTTCGGCTGTGTATCCCTGTTCTGTCGGCTCTTGTGAAGCTTCACCCGATTTGGTTGCAGGCTGTGTGGTTTCGGATACAGAGTCGGAAACATTCTGTGTTGAGTTTGTATTATCGGCGGTTGTTGAAGCAGCCACAGTCGGTACTGTTGTTGCCGAATTATTATTTTTACCCGAAAGATTCATAAACAGGATAACCGCACCTGCAATTACTGCAACAAGTACAACAACACAAATAATTATTATCAATGATTTTTTTGAACTTTTAACTGCGTGTTTACCGCTCATTTTGCGTTCTTCCTTTCTTCAGCCTCTTTTTTAAGCTTTAAAAGATAACTTCTTTTCATCATTTTTCCGTTATAGAAAATAAATTCATCACCGTCAGCCGATTCATCAATTTCAAGATCCGAATAATCTTCTGCAACAGGCTCTTCATCATCACGGAACTGACCTTTGCGTCTGTTCTCCATTTTCTTATCAATTGTTTTGCTCTTTGAATCCCTGTCAACAATCATTGAATACATATTCTTATAAACTGCAGAATTGATTATAAAAGATAAAATTGACGGAACAATGAACAATGCAAGAACAATTGTGAAAATGATGAGCAGTACCGGAGTAAAACTGCACATAAGCACCGTTGCGCAAACAAGGAATAAAATAAAAATTCCGAAAACTGCAAAAAGATTGTGTTTAAGCTCACCGATTGTCATAAGTGCGCTGTTTTTGTAAATATCCTTCATCTTGATATCAAAAGTAACCGTCATAGGCGGAACATAGAAGAACATAAACAGAAAGAAAATTGCAATTAAAATACAAATAACAAGCGGAACATAAAACATTCCGTTCTTTGAACCGAGTCCGAGATAAAGGACAATTGAGTAGTAGCTGATAAAAACAGCGGCATACATCACAACGCCGTGTATGAGGAATCTGAGCAGATTTTCCTTTATTCCGCCGATGAAATTTGAGAAAACATCAACATTTTCCTCTCCCCTTACCATATGGGAAGTAACCTGAGTTACGCCGGCATAAGACGGAAAAAGCGGAATTATCGTAAGAAAATATATAAACATTGAATTAATACCCGTAAGGGTATTAATCAAAAAGAAAATTCCGAATATTACGGCAAACGGCAATGCAAAAAGCACATTCGTTAGCAAAAGTCGTGGTAAATTGTGAAACAATGACGAGAAAAATCCTGTCAATGCTACAGCGTTCTTTTCCGATGCCATAGCGCCCTCCAAAATTAAAAATTGAACGCTCCCGAAAACAAGCACCACAAAGCCGTGTCCAGCAAGGTTGAACAAAAGGTCATTATGAGTGCCGAAACAGATCGGGAACAAAAATCAACCACCTCATTTTTCAAAGAATTTGTTTGATGAGAATGACCGATTAAGCTGAAAAACATCTGTTTTGAAATTTCAAAAGCATATGCCGACAGCTTTACAAGTGCCAGACAGAACAAAAATGTTCCCGGCAACACAACAAGCAGATAAAAACCTGCTCCTTTAAGTGAATATGTAATAATAAGATATGCCGCAGTAAGTCCTGTTCCAAAGCCTTTAAATGCTGAAACAAACGGCAAAAACGGTATTCCCCACGGTGCAAGTCCCAAGAGGAATACAACCGTGAGAAATATAAAATCAGATGCAAAGCAGGCACAAAATGTGCTGACGGCATTCTGACCGAGCCTTGCATCAAGATTTGTAGTAAACAGAAAATCAAGGGAATCAAGCATTTGCTTATCGGCTTTTGATGCATAAATTGAACCGAAAACAAGTCCGGTAAGAAAAGCCGAAACAAAGATAAACACCACGGAATATCGCCTTATAAAAAATCTGACATCAGACGGTGAAATTCCCTTTGATCTGCGAAAAAGATAACGCTTTTTAAAAGAAAATACAATGCTTTTCATAAAATACATTCCTCTCATTGGTTGTCCGTTAAAATATATGAGGAATGTATTCATTTTATGTTAAGGCAAAATTATTTGCCAAGCTCCTCTGCCCTCTTTGTACAAGCGTCCATGCCGTCAAGAACAGCCTCATAGAAGCCGTGTTCTTTAAGCTTATCCATAGCGGCAATTGTTGTGCCTCCCTTTGAGCAAACCCTGTCTATGAGTGTTTCAACAGGCTCACCGCTGTCACGGAGCATTGCTGCCGAACCCTCAAGAGTTGCACAGACAAGGTTCATGGCCTTGTCATAGTCGATTCCGCAATTCTTTGCGTAATCAGCCATAGCCTTTGCAAAAAGGTAAATATAAGCAGGACTGCTGCCGTTTACCGCAATTATTTCATTCATATGGCTTTCGTTAATATATTCGCAAACACCGCTGCCTGCAAACATATTGTAAACGATTGTTTTGTCATCATCGCTGATATTCTCAGACGGACAAAGGGCTGTTGCACCCTTTTTGAGCAAGAGAGGCGTATTAGGCATAACCCTTACAACAGGGCAGTCACATTCAAGACCTTTTCTTACATATGCAATAGATATGCCTGCGGCAATTGATACTACGGTTTTGGCTGTTGTAATGCTGTTTTTGAGGGACTCAAGAACTTCGGGATAATTCTGCGGCTTGACTGCAAGAACAACAATTGAGCTGTTCTTTGCAATTTCATCGGCAGATGTCATTACATTTGCACCCATATTTTTCATAGCGGCACACTTTTCTTCGCTTACATCAAAAACATTGATAAAATCAGCCTTGCCGTCGTTTTGTGCCATAAGTCCTTTTATAATGGCTGTTGCCATATTGCCTGCGCCTATGAAACCTATTTTTTTCATTTTAAGACCTTCTTTGCAAAATTAATATCAGATACCGAAACTCGGGTTTGAGTAACATGAGAAATGGAATTTGTGATAATTGTGCTGACCGTCACGGTCATAATCGCCGTAGAGGAAGGTTTCCGCCTCGTCAACTCTTCTGTACAAAAGTCCCCAATAGCAAGAACCTGCCGCATGGTGGTACTGCAAAAGTGCATCAATAAGGTTCTGCTTATTGACATTATTCAAATCTCTTGAACCGCCCGAAGCAGAAACATAGTCCTTGTGGATATATCCTGTTGTGCCGTTTGAAAGCTTAACTTTATACCAGTTTGTGTTATAACGCTTGCCGTCAACAAATTTAAGTTTTGTTCCGTAGTTCATACGGGTAACAACGGAGTAGTTAGTTCCTGCACCTCTTCTGAGGTTTACATCTGAACCTGTAACCGTACCCGAAGCGCCTGCTTTGATAGTACCGCTTGAACCTGTGTTCAAGAGAACAGACTGAAGTTCGGAATCATTGTAGAACACACCGCTGCCTACATTGTATGCAAAGCACACAAGTGCGTCAAACTGTTGCTGATTGAACTTTATACCGTTATTTACAAGGTAGGAATTTGTTGTGGTGGTATATCCGCCCTTGTTCACGGTCTGGCAAAGATAAGCATATGCCTGATTTGAAGTTATATTGTTGTAGAACTGTTCGCCTGAAATTACAACCTTGCCGTAACCGAGTGTAGGATCGGTTGTGATGCTGTCTGCTGTGACTTTTGAGAGAAATCCCTCATAGTTTGCAATAAGCTTGATTACCTCGTCACTCGCTCTGCGCTCGGCACAAGCTGTGGTGGTTTTATTGGTTGTTGAGGTTACAAACACCTCGCCCTCACCGCCGCCTGCCGTGGTGTAATACTTTGATTCGGTTTTAAATTTAGAATATGCTTTTACAGACCATTTGCCTGATTTTGAAAGCTTTTGTGTACCTGTCCAGATATAGGAGTTACCGTCTTTAACCTTATTTTTTGCGGTGACCTTATAAGAGGTTGAACCGTTTGTAACTACAAAATACACGCCTACCCTGTCTGTGTCGGTAATAGCCTTAAAGCTTACATTTGAATTAAGCGGAGCTGAGTTTGGTGACGCATAGCAAAAACGCACACTTTCTCTCGGCATAACATGGATAAGACAGGTTGCCGCACCGTATGATGTTGAGGCAGTGATTGTTACATAGCCCTTGCCTACCGTATCAACTACACCGTTCTTAACTGTTGCGATTTTCGTATTTGAACTTGACCATGTGACACCGCTTGTTCTTGATTTCAAAAGCATTGACTTCTGCCACGGAAGATTTACATTGCTGTTGGATATATTTACCGATGAGCCGGATTTTACGGTAATTTTGCAGGTTGCAGAATGCGAACCGCTTTTCGCAGTAATTGTTGCAGAGCCTGCTCTCTTGGCTGTTACAATACCACGAGAGTCTACGGTTGCAACTCCTGTATTTGAGCTTGACCATGAAACACTTCCGGACGCTGTTGCAGTAATTGCAAATCTGTTGCCTGTGAAAATTGATTTGCTTGATACGGAAAGTTTAACAGATGAACCTGTTGACGGTTTTGCGGTTGTAGGCTGAGTCGTTGTAGGCTGTGTCTGACCGTTCATCTTAACATAGTCTTTTTTTACATAGCCTGTTTTTGAATTTGATGTAAGCTTAATATTATACCAATCATTGTTATAAAGCTTTGTGCTTACAAAAGTAACCTTTGTATTCAATCGCATACACTCAACGACAGAATATCTTGTACCGGCACCGCTTCTGAGATTTACATAATCGTCTGTTATATAACCACTTACAGTTGACGCTGACGCAGTCGGCCGAGTTGCGGGTTGTGTTGCCTTTGTTGCAGGTTGGGTTGAACTGTTCATTTTTACATAGTCTTTCTTTATGTAACCTGTTTTAGCAGTTGAAGTAACCTTAACCTTATACCAGGCGGAATTGTAGAGTGAAGTGCTTACAAAAGTAAGCTTAGTGTTCTTTCTCAGGCAATCAACAACAGAATAATTTGTGCCTGCTCCGCTTCTGAGATTTACATAATCGTCAGAAACATAGCCTGTTACGCTTGATGCCGTTGTCGAAGAACTTACGGCAACATATTCCTTTGTAACATAGCCTGTCTTTGAATTTGATTTAAGCTTGATTTTGTACCACTTTGAGTTATAGAGCTTTCCGTCAACAAAAGTAAATTTTGTGTTCTTTGCCATACAGGTTATAACCGAATAATTCGTGCCTGCACCGCTTCTCAGATTTACATACGACGCATTTATATAGCCTGATGCGCCTGCTGATACGCTTGCGGAAACCTCCTCGGTTGATTGAGCCGCATTAGCCGAAAATGCAGTTATTGCAACAGCACCTACCGATACTGCCATAAGAACCACAAGGACTATGCAGACTATGCGGACAAACAATTTTTGCTTTTTCATTTAGGTCCACCTTCTCAAAACTTCTTTGAATTATAATTACTTGTGAAAATTACCGAATATTTTACCTCTTAATCTGCGAACATACTGCATAACAAATACGGTAATTGCATAATCATAGAGCAAAAAGAAAATATTTCCGGCAATCAAAAATACCCACGGAACATAAAAACCGAAAACGGTAAATTCATCTGTCGGAATTGACAACAGCCATGTTGCGACAAAGAACGAACCGATGGCGGCAACATTAAATACCGCAAACTTGAGTATGTATTGAACTGCCCTGTTTTTGATTTTAAATTCAAAAGCGCCCTTTAAAATCGGATAATAGCCAAAAAGTGCAATGAAATATATAACAGCCTCTTTATCGCCGGCAAGGAGCGTTGAAAGCACGGCAGTTACACAAAACACACCAATTGCCCATCCATAACCGTATTCAACAACTATGCAGGAAATGAGAATTCCTGCAAGACAGGGCAAAGCGTATGTTCCGATTGGAACGAGAGATGTCATCATCATAAAAACGAGTGAGAGCGCCGCAATAATTCCGCAAACCGCAATACGCATTGTCCCCTTTTTGATACCGTTTTTCTTCATATTAACATCCCATTCTGCAACAATCACACAAGCAGTTTGCACACATCATTCCTGCACAAATATCGCAGAAGGATGAACCTGTTGCGTTAGGATTTGTTTGAGTATAACCGCCGTAGTTGTATGCTCTCTGGCTCTGCATATTGTTAAGAGCGGCTCGGTATTCCGTGTTGTTGGGGTCCATATTGCACGCAGTTGTGAAATATGAAAAAGCCTGTTCAGACCAACCTCTGCGGTATGCAATCATGCCCTTGAGATAATGCCATTCGGCGGTTCTCATTGACTGTGCTGTGTTTTCAAGAATCTGATCTGCCTGATCAAGAAGTCCTCTCTGAATGTAAATTCTTACATTGTAGAACTGTGAGCTTGAAGAATTTGCGTTATAGGACGAACTGCCTGTTGAGCCTGTACCCTTACCCTTCTGACGCATCTGATTAATCATATCGTATGCCTCATTAATCTCCTTCATTTTCTGCTCCGCAACATCCGCAAGAGGACTGTCGGTGTAGTTATCGGGATGATATTTTTTAGCAAGGTTTCTGTACGCTGCTTTTACTTCTTCATCGGTAGCTGTTTCAGACACACCGAGAACCTCATAAGGATTATTCATTATTGACCTCCGTATCAAGTTTGCTTGTTACTCTGTTTTGTGATGCAGGGAATCCCAAAAGCATCATATTATCTAAAATTCCCTTAAAATCGGTAAAGTTCAAAAGATTGTAGGCATCATATGCCCTTGCAAGCGATTGATTAAGCACCGCTTTTATAAAATCCGATGATTTTACCTCACCTGTTTTCTTGTTTACAAACGGATTAAATCCGTTTGATTTGATATCTTTTTCTATATCATCTGCGGCATCGACAAGATAAATCCACCTGCCGATATGATAGCCGAATTCATAGAGAACTCTTTTTTGAATTTCATCATGAGCCTCAGCCGACAATACAGCAGCGAGCATTAATGCCGTTGGATGAGCCGACATATCTACAGACGGCTTTTCCGAATGTTCTGCATCATACTGCATCTTCATCATATCAGAAACTGCTTTGTCCATATCGGGATACTTATCTGCCGCCTTTTTCCTCTGATGAGAAAAGAAAGGCTTTATGATTCTGCACAACAGCTTTTTAAAAAATCCGCTGTCCTGAATATCATCAATGATTTTATAATAAACCGATATCATTGAAAATGCGGCAGCCTTTCTGTATGCGTCACCCGAATCTGTTGCAAACTTGCATTTTTTAAGAGGATTACAGGTGCATCTGCCGTCTTTAAAGCCTTTGCATGAGCGGTTAAGCGACATTAAAAGCATTGCATAAAATGTGCAGTCATAGCTTAGCGTAAATCTTGTAAACACGGAGTAATCCTTACCCATTTGCCTGCAAAGACCGCAATACACAGCCTTATAAGCTTCGGATTCACGAACAAGCAGTTCGCTCTTTTGAATCTGCAAATAACCAAACACGGATTTTCTCCTTTATACAATAATACATAGTATATTGTACAACAAAACAGAGTTAAAAGCAACAGAATAACGGTATATTCTTTGGATAATCAGCCAAAATGAGCTTGTTAACGGGAAATGTTGCAAAAATTTTCTTCTCATATTATAATCATAGTGCAGATGTTCTCTTCTGTTAAGAATTGAATGTCAAAAATTATTTGCAAAACTAAAAAGGAATTTGCATATTATGAATGTTTACGATTTTGACAAAACGATTTACTATGGGGACTCAACAGCCGACTTCTATTTATTCTGCCTTAAAAGGCATAAAAAAATACTCACTCTTGCCCCATCGCTTTTGGGAGCATTTTTAAAATTCTATGTATTCAAAAAAGGTACAAAAACTGATTTTAAAGAAAAAATGTACAGATTTCTTACCTATTGCGATACTGAAAAGGATGTAAATGATTTCTGGAAAGAATACATAGGAAATATAAAACCGTTTTACCTTGAACAAAAGAAAGATGATGATGTAATTATTTCGGCATCACCCGAATTTTTGCTGAAACCCGTTTGCAAAAGGCTCAAAATAAAAAACCTTATGGCGTCAAAGGTAGATATGCACAGCGGAAAATATTCGGGTGTAAACTGTCACGGCAAGGAAAAGGTAAAACGATTTTATGAGGCTTTTCCTGACGGAAAAATTGATAATTTTTATTCGGACAGTTACAGTGATTCGCCGCTTGCGGAAATTGCAGAAAAAGCTTTTATGGTTGACGGCGACAAGGTTGAAGGTTGGATATTCTTTAAATAATTTTTACGGAGCAGAAATCTGTTCCGTATTTTTATTTTTTTCTGGTTGCCAAAACATTGAACCGTGTTTGTGTCCGACAAGTGTTTCAGCGGTTTTACCTGTTTAAATAGAAAAATTGCTATATGTCATACTTCCGTCCTCGCCAATACGGCTTGTTCATCGTCATACTTTCATCAACGCACTCCCTAAAAACAGTTGTTTTCTTCTATCCACTTTTGTTTTTACGGTTACTCTCT
>ERZ1026975.541-NODE-541-length-23380-cov-6.856206_pt1 | contig 23380 bp, 17 predicted proteins | sample MGYA00519561_ERZ1026975 | MGnify/ENA primary metagenome ERZ1026975 (study PRJEB26926, sample SAMN06164672) | human gut metagenome | biome: ENVO:00009003; feature: ENVO:2100002; material: ENVO:00002003 | host: Homo sapiens | place: USA | collected 2012 ... | reverse complement strand
TACGAGATGTCTTAGGGTCTCGTGGGCTCGGAGATGTGTATAAGAGACAGGTAGAGGATGTGGGCGATGGCGTTGACCTGGTGCTTGCGGAGCGTGATCTCCGGGTTCATGCCTGAAAAGCTGATGTGACTGCCATCATACTCACGGGGGCGGTTGCTGTTGAACAGAATATTATAGGTCTTACAGATGGCTTCGCGCCGGTCAGGGTCTTTCCAGATCCACTCAGCAAAAGCGTCTTTAATGAGTTCCTGCTTGCTCTGCGCGATAGCGGTTTCTTTCTTGTTGAGGACAGCGGTTTTCCTGCCATCGGCATCGTACACATAATCAAAAATGCGAACATCTTTCAGGTTCAGGGTGTCCTCAATGATCTCATAGGCGTTGATGCGCTTGGTCCCGTAGGTGCTGAACGCCTTCACATTGCCGGGGTCCATGCCCTTGCCCTCCATGCGCCACTCGCCGGTGATGTTGGAGTAATGCACCTTGATGCGCCGTTGAGTGCTGCGCGGAGTTCCCAGCGTTTCAAAAGTAAACTGACGTACATATTCCGTATCCAGCCATGTGGCACCCAGCCGGACGGAGATCTCGCTGGCGGTGAGGTCGGTGGGCTGCACCCGCGCCAATGCCTCGGCGTTGATCTGATACTGCGGGTCCTGCTCCGCCTTGCCTTGAGCAACCGCCCATTTCTGACGCACATTGCCGGAAAGATACTCGTCCGCAGGCAGGTATTTCTCACGCCCATCGTTCTCGCCGGTGTAAGCGGGGTTTAGGAACACCACGCCGGTCAGTTCAGAAAACAGCGTCTCCTCGTCCTTGCCGGTGAGCCTGCCCATATAGTCCATATCCACGTGGGCCTTTTCGCCAATGGACAGCGCCAGCGCCTCCACCGCTGTATCTACCTTTTCGGCGGGTTTGTGACCGCGGATGGTGCGCTTGGTGAACAGGTCCGCCTTTCTTTTCAGGTTCCGGTCCTCGTCCAGAATTTCCAGTGAACACAGCAGGAAGTAGGAGCTGTCCTGGTCAAACGCGATGGCGTTACCGCGGGAATTGATCAGACCGTATTTCCGGGTGAAGGCGTCGTAGAGGGTATTCAGCTTGGCTTGCTGCGCTTGTATTTCTTCATCGGGATAGTCCTCGGTCTGGTATTCCAACAGCGTCCGCACACAGTCCCGCAGCTCGATCATGCCGCGGATTCTGCTCTCCGCCGTCTTGGATACCTCCACGGGGTTCATCCGGCTGTTTTCCCGGTAGTAGATCTGGTCCGCTACCAGCGTATAGGAGAAGTTGCGGACAGCGGGATCGGCCTCGATGGAATGATCCTCGCCCTCCAGTTCTTCCTCCCGGTCATAAGCGGTGATCTCGCCGTGGATATTTTGAACGGCCTCCGCCAGCAGTGCTTCCAACGGCTGCTCCGGGTACGGCTCACAGGTAGGCGTGGGGCCGAACGGCCCGGACACCATCTTCATCTCGCCCAGCACCATGTCGGGGTGGTCGATGAAGTAGCTGTTCATCTGGATGCCGTCCTCGTTGGTGGCAAGGTGTACCCATTCGGGTTCTATATCCACCATTCGTTCCCGCTTTTGGAGGAACAGAATGTCTGAAACCACCTCCGTACCTGCCGCGGCCTTGAACGCATTGTTGGGCAGGCGGATGGCCCCCAGCAGTTCCGCTCGCTGCGCGATGTATTTTCGCGCGCTGGCAGTGCGCTTGTCCATGGTGTAGCTGGAGGTCACAACGGCGATAACGCCGCCCGGTCTGACCTGATCCAACGCCTTGGCGATGAAATACTCGTGGATGGGAAAATTCAGCCGGTCATAGCGTTTGTCCGGCACATGAAACTGGCCGAACGGCACATTGCCGATGGCAACATCGAAGAAATTGTCCGGGAAGGCGGTTTTCTCATAGCCCTGCACCGCAATACTGCTTTTCTGATAAAGCTGGCGGGCGATGCGGCCGGAGAGATCGTCCAGCTCCACGCCATACAGCTTGCTGCCGCTCATGCTTTCCGACAGCATACCAAGAAAATTACCAATGCCGCAGGACGGTTCCAAAATGTTGCCCTGCGTGAAGCCCATCTGCCCCAGGGCGGCATAGATGCCGCGGATGACCACAGGCGGCGTAAAGAACGCCGTCAACGTAGATTCGCGGGCGGCGGCGTATTCGGCGTCCGTCAGCAGGTCTTTCAGTTCACCGTACCGGGCGTTTTTTTCATCAAAAAAGTCCGCCAGACCGCCCCAGCCCACATACTGTGCCAGCACAGCCTGTTCCTCCGCTGTGGCGGTGCGGTTCTCCGCTTCTATGGCCTTCAGGGTACGGATCGCGTCCAGATTGCGCTGAAAACGCTCCAGCGGTGCGCCCTCTCCGATGTGGTCATCGGTGATGCGGTAGTTGCTGCCGTTCGGGTCCAACGGATAGGCAAGCGCGTTTGGCTTTTTCTTTTTCGGCGGGGTGAGCACCGCAGGCGGCTCGTCCGCCTGCGGTGCTGCGGTTTCATGTGCAATGTCCGATTGCTCCATGTGAGAGCGGACATATTCGATGGATTCCTTTCGGAAGATGGGAAATCCCGTTCCGGCCTCAAAGGTCACGTCCCGAAGGGATACCCTTTGCGTATGATCGTCTACGCTGTCCACTTCAAACTGCCGCCCATCTATGGTCAGGCGTGTGCCGATGGAAATATCGCCAACGGAAGTGCCGGTGTCTGTCTCCAGTTGCGTCGGCTCCCGCGAGACCGTTCCCACTGTATCAGGCGAGGTCTGCGCTGATGCGGTTTGCTCCGCCGCTTCTTTTTCGCGGATTGCCGTCTTGACCTGTTCCAGATAATCTTCGGTCTGCTGCGGGAGGTCATGCTTGTGGTTGAACAGGCTGAAAGTGCCGTCCACATATTCGGAAAGCCGATCCTTTGCGCGCTGAACGGAGCCATAATAGCGATCATCCTCCGGCAAACCGTCCAGCCGGGAAGTCAGCGCCGCCAGCATATCCGCAGCTTTGGCCTTGTCCTGAAGCTGCTTTTCAATGATGGGAACGGCATCATAGAAGTCTGTGTTTTTCGGATAGGGGCGCGGAATTTCATCCGGGGCATTATAGAAACCGTTGTAGACGATTCGAGCCAACCGCCCGCGCTCATACTCCGGGATCTTTGCGATAGCGTCCTCGCCGGGGAATCGTTTCTGCGCGATCAGGTGCTCATACTCCTTGACCACATTGGGGATGGTCAGATGGACGGTATCATATTTCTTGGAATTGTAATCCCGTTCATAGTCCAGCCCTTTGTAAGTCTTGGTGTATCCATACCCGGCGCGGGCTCCGCCGCTGTACTCACCAAAGCTGCCCTTGATGAATTTCTGATGCTCCTCCGGCGTGTGGGGATAGCAGAAGTGGGAGTAGATCGTTAGGCGGCTTTCCGTGCCTTCATTCAAAAAGTGCTGGTCAATCTCGTCCTGCGTGATGAACATTTTGCACTGGCGCAGGAAGTTCGGCTGTGCGGTAAAGTGCCGCTCCGGGTAGGGCAGGCCGTCCAGCACAACACCGATCCGGTGCGTGTTATAGCCGCTGATGCGGAAACGCATGATGTCCGGGGCCACGGCATAGGAGTCGAGGAAGGTATGATATTCCTGTGCCAGAGTTTGCAATCCACCCTCTGCCTTTGCGAACGCCACCATATCCTCGTCCAGTTCCGGGTAGCCCTTGTGCTGGTCATGGATGGCCAGCGTCTGCGGGAATAGGCCCTGCGCGCGGCCATCTTCGTTCAGGTCACGGGCGGTCATCAAAAGTGCGTCCATCGCTTCGTGCAGCACCTTGTCCGGGGCCTGCGCCAGCTCGGACGCGGAGAGATAAGTCCCCGCCTCCAGCAGCTCCAGAATGCGATCCGACGCCTGTTCCCATGTGACCACGGTCTTGCTGTACCCGGTGCGGACGCTGTCCCCTTGGGCGAGGTGGATGCCGTCCTCCAGAAACCACACGGCGTATTTGCGGCCTTCGTATTCAATGCCGCGCCCGTTCGCCCTACCGAACTCCCGGCGCAGAAATGATATATTTTCCGGTTCAGGCCGCTCCCGCATATAGAACACTGCGATGCGCTCCGCACTGTTGGGTTCGTTGCCGCCCGTGCAGAGGGCCAGATCAATGACCTCCTGCGGCACCGTGCGGGCCGGGGCCAGAATGCCGGAGGGCGCATCTGCCGGAGCCTCGTACACCGGAGCGTCGCCGCCCATGTCGAACAGGGCAAGCTGCTCTGCGACGATTGGGGCATTTTGCAGGCCCAGCTTGATCTTGTACTCGCCGCGCTCGATCAGCCCCTCGGTCATCTCGGTGATGACCGACCATGAAAAAACGGACTCTGAGGTGCGGGAGAGGTAGCTGCCCTCCCACATCAAAAGTCCGTCTTTCTCGGCGTGGTAGCCTGTCCGAACACCGTCGGTCAGGACTTCCACCCATATATCGTTGTAGCAGTTTTTTAAGAACTCCGTGCGCTCCGCAAGGCTCTTGTGTGCCTGAAAGTATTCAAAGATCTCCTGCCGCTTGTGCTTGCGCCCGCCGTCATCCAGCAGATTCGCTTCAATGAGGTGCATATCCAGAAAGGCGGGCAGCTCTGCGGTATTTTGCTGTGCGGTGTCATGCTCCAGCGCAAAGGCTGCTGCCTGTTCCCGCGCCTTTTCGTCCGGGTAATCACCGTAGACGCGGAGGCACTGGCGTGTTTCGGCATCATAGACGGCAGCGCCGTCGTATGCAAAACCATCTTCCTCCATCGTACCGGCAACATAGCCCTGCGCCGCGGCTTCTGCTTCTTCCAGCGTCTGATAGTCCAGCTTATCGTCAAAGCCGTTTTCAATATGGTGATAGGCTGCAACCTGATAGGGCTTGAACGGGCTATGGTCTGCTGCGTTTACCAGCTTCGGATAAGTTTCCTCTAAAAGCTCCTGATGCAGCCGGTTATGGAAGGCTGGCATATCAAAGTAGAGCTTTGCAAGCTGCAAATCGCCGCTTTCGTTGACAATGCGCCGGATTGCGTCTGCCCCTTCCATAATGGCATTTTCACGATCTGAATTGCGGCAGGCATTGACAAATGCTGTGTCTTTTACCAATGCAGCAGCAACCGTTTGCTTGTACTGCTCGAACAGTTCTTTTATGGTTGGTTGTGCCGCATCTATAACAGCAGAGGCAGGAAGTTCATCACTTCCTGCCTCTGTGGGTTCTTGTGGTATCAGCTGTAAATCAGATCGGTCAGCACCAGCTCCTCCGCGCTGTGCCGGAGATTGTTCATCAGGCCCGTCCAGCGCAGGGGATCGGTCGCTTTCAGTGCCTCCGTCACGCCCTCGGCTCTCGCCATCCGCGCCACGGTCTGCTCCACCATCTTCCGCGCGGTCTGCTCGATCTCTGCCAGATGCTCCGTCAAAGCGCCGCTGGTCTTGAGATTGGTGTAAAGCACTCTGCGGTGCTTCTTCAGGTACGCTCTCCGCAGTTCCGCGTACTTGCCCAGATGTGCCTCCGGCATCTGCGGCATCAGCAGGTTCGGCACCTGAAAGCCATCCTGCATCCTGTAAGTGATCTCCATGCTGTTCGCTCCTTTCATGGGGTGTTTCGTGTTGTTCTGTGTGGTCATCATATCCGCTTTTTTCACGGTTTGCAAAAAACTGATCCCGCTGGGCCTGCATGACTGTGCGGCTGATCTCCCGCAGGCCCATCTCCGCAATGTCGCTGGTAGCGATGCCCAGGGCGTTGATCGTAGGCGGTGTGTTGAATTCGTAAACATGGGCGAACTCATCGGGAGAAAAATAATCGTCTGCCCGCAGGCCCAGCCGGGTCATCAGCATATAGGCCACGCTGACCTCCAGCGCGTCCCGGTAGAACGCCTCTAAATTGAGGTCGTCCAGTTCCTCCAGCAGGCTGTCCTCCCGACACTCCCGCAGGTCTTGTAGGTAGTCCGTGAAGTTATCCGCCACGGCGTTGTGGCAGGCGGAGCGCACCGCGTCCGCCAGATTTTCTTTTTCGGCAAGGTTGCCGAAGGTGGCCTCCAGCGTTTCGATGACCTCCGGTTCAAAGGCCGGGTGCATCGTCCAGATAGGCAGCGGACGGGCAAAACGGGACGCATGGGTATCCGACACGTCGAAGTAGAGCTTCAGACAGTTTTGCCCGTCATCACCAAATACGGCAATGCTCTTGGCCCCGCGATTGACCCAGCGGCCAAACTGACGATTCCAGCGCTCCATCTCAAGGACCGCCGTGGCGTCCGGGCGCTGGGCGTAGATCAGGATTTGATCATCGAAGGGGCATTTGTAATTGTAGCAGGCCGCGCGGAGAAAGCCCGTCCAGCTTTGATAGCTGCCGGTGACGCTCTGCACAGTCTGGTCATACAGCTCGGTAATAAGCTGAAATTTTGTAGGCAAGTTGACACCTCCTTATCGCTCCGGCTCCGCCCGCTTTTTTACTGCAAGCCGGTCATTCTTTTGCTGTTCTTTTTGCGCCCTTTCAAATGGTTTTCGCTGATAGCAATAAATATAAAACTGGTAATCACCTTTAACCGGCGTACAGCGGAGCATATACACATACTGTTTGGTTTTTACCATGAATCCGCAGGAGGGAAGCAACGCACCCTTGATGGCGCAGATCCGCTCATACCGGTTGCAGTAGCGGTTCATGCTGTCGAAGTCCCGCAGCGGGGAGTCCGGCTGCTCCCGCAGCCAGTTTATGGTACGGTCAATATCGGCCTTAAACTCCGGCGTATTCAGTGCATCTTGCTGGTGGGGCCACCATGTTGTGTAAAACTGCTTGCCGCTGCCAAAATCACCCCGCAGGTGTCCCACACAGCCCGCAGACTTGTCCTGTTCCTCACTGCGGGAGAAATAGAGAGCGTGCAGTGCAGGCTCATTGACGCTGTAAAAGTCAATGACCTCCTTATCACTGGCGGGATATTTCTGCTGAAATTCCGCAAGGGTGTGGCATCCGCCATCCTGAAAGGAAAGGCTGTCATTCTCCATTGGAATCCACCCATCAATGGGAAGCTGGAACGGCTCGCGGGTGAGAACGGTGCCATAGAAGTTGACCATGAGACTCCGTGACAGTTCTATCGGCTCTCCCCAATCCTCATCCCCATGTCGCAGCTCGTAGCGATATACGCCCTCCGGCACGGTAGCTTGGTCAATGCGGCATTCTGTAAACAATGCCGGTCGGTCAAAAATCGTGACCTCCTGATAGGTCACCTTCTGTGCGTCATAGTTCATCTGGCTTCACCTCGTTCTTTGTGTTTCTTTTGCACTCTCTGTTGTGCCAAAAACTCCGGGACCTCCTTGAAACCGATGGTATCTGCGTAGTAGGCAGTTTTCTTTCCGGCCTGTGTCAGTACCACCACATCGCTTACGGACAGGGAATGCATCCGACGGGCAAAGGGGCGGTGGTCGCTGTTGTGCTTTGTCCAAAGATGCTCCAGCGAATTTTCCTTTGCGTACATACCGGCGTAAGAACGCTGATAATCAGCGTTCTGGAGTTTTCCCTTTGCCTCTGCATAAGGCCGGAAACAGTAGTCTACATCAGCGATTGCAGGGATTTGGTAGATTTCATAGGTGCCGATCTCAGCGCTGATTTTCGGCGTTCTGGGAACATAGATATTGCCATTGCGTTCCTGCATTTCTGCAAACTCGCAGATATGATAGGCAGAATTACCGATGCAGACATGGCAATCGTCAATATAGGTGCAGGGCAGGATCAGCTTTTCACCGTCAAAGCGGTTAATGACGATGCTTTCCCCGTCCTTGATGGTAAAGAGCGTGTGGTATTCACTGTCGATGAAGCGGATCACGCGCTGGTCCTTATCCGGGTTCGGAAAGGCGATAACGCCCATGATGTCTACCGGCTCACGGTCACTCATCGTGCTGCACCTCTTTCTTTTTTCGGCGTGGTGCGCTTTTGTTCCTGCTGCACCATGCGATTTTGTTGCTTTTTATATTCATCAGTTGCCCGTTCACAGAAATCCTCGATGCAGGAAGAACGGTCAGAGCGGTAATGCCCCCAAAAGAAATTGGGTGGGCCGTCCCCGTCGTTTTTGCAGTTGCGCTGCCATGTGACAAAGGGGGCAGGGGCTTTTTCACATTCGCTCATGACAAACTCGGCACTGCCGACGCGGACGCGGGCGGTGATGTGGTATTCCTGATTGACCATTTCCCCCACTACATAGCTGCCGTGTTCTAACTGGATGGTGCAGCTCCCGTTTTGTGCAAAGGTCGCTGTCACCGGCATGACCGGCACTCCACGCACCAGATCCGGCAGGATGATGAACTGCCCGCTGGACGGCAGAACGGAAAAACAGGTTTCCGGCAGGTCATTTCTGAATGGCAGCTTTCTTTTCATCGGCTCTGCTCCTGCTGCCGCTTGCGGTGCCAGCCCTCCAGCAACTTGATGATGACATCCTCCATCTGCTTCGGGGTGTAGCTGGCGGGAAAATACTTTTGCAGACGGTCGTTGCGGATCGTGACCTTGCGCTCCAGTGGCTTTTCCTCGCGCATGATGAGGTCGATGATGTTATTTTCCAGTTTTCCCTCGCCGCTGAGCTGCTTGAGCCGCTGGGCCTGTCCAAGCGACGGGGATACCTCATCGCGTTCCATGACCAGCAGAAGGTAGGTCTGTTCTTTTTCGGACAGGTGGGAGAGGAAATCCGCCGCGGGAACGAACTTGAGCGTTCCTGCGTCCACTGCGTCCAGCAGCGGAGGGATCAGCTTATTCAGGCGCACATAACGCTGAATTTGCATACGGCTTTCGTTGACCTGTTCAGCCAAAAGTTCCACAGAAAAGCGGCCTCCTAACTTCTGCCCAACTTGGGCAGAAGTTAAATCTGTCCGCTGGCCCTGCCGTTTCATGGCGTCCAGCTTCAGTTTGTAGGCTTTGGCTTTCTCGCTGGGCAGCAGGTCCTCGCGGTTGATGTTGTAGTCCACCACGAGGATGTCCGCTTCCTCGTCGCTGTAATTGCGGACGATGACCGGGCGGGTATCCAATCCCACAGCTTTCGCGCAGTAATCGCGCCGGTGACCGGAAATGATCTCATACCCGCCGATTTCACGGGGGCGGACGATCAGCGGCTCCGCGATGCCGACGTGCTCAATACTGTCCATGAGGCGCACCAGATCAGGCGTGGGCCGGTCAATGGTGTACGGCTGGCGAGAATACGGGAAAACTTCTGCTGCGGGAACGATCTGAATCCGCTCCTGCCGGTCAGCTTCTCGCTCCGCGTCCGTTTTGAACAGGTCATCGTACCGGGTCAGTTCGATGCCGCTTAATTTGCTTGCCAAGGCTCAACACCTCCCTTGTCAAATTTTCATACGCCAGCGCCGCCTTGCCGCTGCGGTCGTGGTCGTAAATGCTTTTGTTTTCCACGCTGATCTCCGCTGCCTTGATGGAACGGGGAATTTCGCTTGCGAACACATGACCGCCGTAGGTCTTGCGGACAAGCGCGTTGATCTCCCGCGCCAGTGTGGTGCGGCTGTCCACCATCGTCAGCACAATGCCGTCCACCTCCAGCTTCGGGTTGAGCTGCCGTTTCACGCGGGTGATGGTTCGCAAAAGCTGCTCCAGTCCTTTGGCTGGAAGATACTGCGCCTGCACAGGGATAATCACGCTGTCCGCCGCAGTCAGGGCGTTGATGGTCAGCATACCGAGGGACGGCATACAGTCAATGAGCGCGTAATCGTAGCGGTCTGCCACGGTGGACAGATATTGCCGCAGTACCGTTTCGCGGCTCATGGTGTTGACCAGCGTGACCTCCAGTGCCGACAGTTCGATATTGGCGGGGACAAGGTGGACGCCGGATGAGTGGTGCAGGATACCCTCACCGGGGGCGATGGGCTGCTCCGCGATGATCTTCTCCATCAGGGTGGAGAGCGTGGGGGATAATTCGTCGGGCTGCGGCCAGCCCAACATCTGCGTGAGATTGCCTTGTGCATCAGCGTCGATCAGCAGGACTTTTTTACCTTGCCGAGAAAGACCAATGCCGAGGCTGGCGGCTGTGGTGGTCTTACCCACGCCGCCCTTCTGATTTGCCAGTGCGATTGTTTTCAATGGGACACCTCCTCCAACAAAAAAGGAGCCTTGCGGCCCCTGTTCTAACAAAGCTGTTGCTTCTTACAGTTATTCTTTTTTCGGGTAGTATTCTTTCTATTCTCAGTCTTGCTATATCTCAGTCTTATTAGCGTTCGATTATCGAATCTCTGGAAATTGCAGAATAATCCTTCGGCGAAAATGGCGTATTGAAGTTGAAATAAACCACATTACGCACCAGAAAAGTTTTTCACATAAATCAGCGTAGGCCGTCCCAGCCCTTGCCGTTTACGCTCAATTAGACCGATGCCCTTGGCGCTGTCCAATTCAGAGAAAAGCCGTGCCGCTTTCTCAGAACGGCAGCGCAAAGTGGACATGACCTCCTCCGCTGTAAAGATAATAAAGACGCGATTCTGCTCGTCGATCCAGCCGTTCCGATAGGACAGCTCCATACGATCCAGCAGCAGTCCGTACAGCAGTTTGGCATCGGTCGAGATTTCTGCAAAGCGGTCATCGGTCAGCAACAATTTGGGGATACGGAAGAAAGCGTATTGTTCACCGGAATGACCGTAGTAATAGGGTAGATTTAACGGCATAGGCATCACCTCCTGCATCTGTATATAAAAAACAAGAGGAAGTCAGCTTACGCTTTCTTCCTCTTGAACAATGTCAAATTATTGGGTAAGATAGTTCCAAAGAGTCCCCGGTGTTTGGGGTGACAGCTGAAAATCTGTCTAATATTTGTCTAATAGCAGGTTCGATTTGAGTGCAAAACGAGCCAATATTAGGCGATATTTTCAGATACTCCGCAACAGGCAGTTCGATAAAAAAGCCAGTATTCATGCGGGTTTGCAGACATTTTGAAGCACGGCGTACTATAAGGCACGATCCGAACGATGTAGCTCCTAAGCGGAAGGCCAGCGGTCCGAATCCGCTCAGGCGTGCCAAAGAGCGCCGAAGGCTTAGCCTTCGGCGCTCTTTTCTTTTATAGATGCTGCACGACGGTGACCGCGCCGGAGAGAATGACATAGGCGTAGACGAGACGGCGGAGCTGCACGGCGTTGAGCTTTCCGCCGAGCTTCAGCCCGAAGCGCTGCCCGCAGACCACGCCCGCCACGCCGAGCAGCGTCAGCGGCAGAAGGTCGAGCGTGTAGTAGCCGCTCAAAACGCGCGTGGTAATGGACGTTACATTATTCACGGCGAAGTTGGCCTGCGCGTTGGCGAGATAGCTCTCGCGGCTGTCCGTGGCGGCAAGGTAATAGATCGCCATGATCGGCCCGCCGATGGAAAACAGTCCCCCGCAGACGCCCGCGAGCAGGCCGCAGACGACGGTGACCACCGGCGTCACACGAATGGCGGCCTTCTTTTCCGTCAGCAGCAGATAGGCGCCGAGCAGCATCAGGAACGCGCCGAACACCATGGTCATCACGCGCAGGTCCATCGAGCCGATGAAGCGGATGGCCGTCACGCTCGCCGCCGCGTAAAGCAGCGTGGGCGGCAGAGTGAGCTTGAGGTCGATGCTTTTGCGCAGCTTCCACGCCAGCGTGACCGTCAGCCCGAGGCAGATGGAGGTCGAGACCGACGGCGCGACCGCCATGGTGAAAAAGTACGGCAGAATGGTCATCATCACGACCGCCGCGCCGAAGCCCGTGATGGATTGAACAAAGCCGCCGAGCGCTGCGCTCAGCGCGACTGCAAGGTATACCATAATCGCTTTCCTCTGATTTCCTTTTCTGAAAAAATGACCGCCGGCATTTCTGCCGACGGTCATTGTATGCTTTTTCCCGAATCGTGTCAAGATTTCGCAAAGCTTATTTGCTGCGCTTCTTGCCGAGATAGGCCTCCTTGACCTTTTCATCGGCCAGCAGCTCCGCGCCTGTGCCGCTCATGGTGATGGTGCCGGTCTCGAGCACATAGGCGAGGTCGGCGATCTTGAGCGCCATGTTGGCGTTCTGCTCGATGAGCAGGATGGTCACGCCCTGCCGGTTGATCTCGCGGATGATATCAAAGATTCCCTGCACGACCAGCGGCGCAAGGCCGAGGGAGGGTTCGTCCATCATCAGCACCTTCGGGCGGGACATCAGCCCGCGGCCGACGGCCAGCATCTGCTGTTCGCCGCCGGAGAGCGTGCCGGCAAGCTGCCAGTTGCGCTCCTTCAGGCGGGGGAAGAGCTCATACACCCACTCGATATCCTTTTCGATCTCTTCCTTATCCTTGCGCAGGTAGGCGCCAATCTTGAGGTTTTCGAGCACGGTCATGTCCGGGAACACGCGTCGTCCCTCAGGGACCTGCGCGATGCCCGCGGCGAGAATGGCGTTGATGGGCTTGCCGAGCAGCTGCTCGTTGTTGTAGGTGATGGAGCCGGACTTCGCCTTGACAAGGCCGGAGATGGTACGCAGCGTGGTGGATTTGCCCGCGCCGTTCGCGCCGATGAGGGTGACGATTTTGCCGTCGGGCACCTCCATGTCAATGCCGCGCAGCGCCTGAATGCCGCCGTAGGCGACCTGAAGGTTTTGAATTTTAAGCATCCTCTTCCACCCCCAGATAGGCGTCGATGACGCGCTGGTTATTCTGGATCTCCTCCGGCGTGCCGGTGGCGATCAGCTCGCCGAAGTCAATGACGTAGATGCGGTCGGAAATGTCCATGACGAGGTCCATGTGGTGCTCGATGAGCAGGATGGTCATGTGGAACTCGTCGCGGATGCGGCCGATGAACTCGGTCAGCTCGTTCGTCTCCTGCGGGTTCATGCCGGCGGCAGGCTCGTCGAGCATCAGAAGCTTCGGATGCGTCGCCAGCGCGCGGGCGATCTCCAGCCGGCGCTGCTTGCCGTAGGGCAGAGACGTCGCCAGCTCGTCCTTCACATCCTCCAGGCCCACGATGCGCAGAAGCTCCATGACCTCCTCGCGGTGCTGCGCCTCCTCCTTGCGGTTGAGGCGGAACGTGGCGGAAAAGACGTTGCTGGTGCGCAGCATATGCTTGGCGATGAGCACATTGTCGAACACGGTCTGGGACTTCCACAGGCGGATGTTCTGGAACGTGCGCGCCATGCCGAGCTTGGTGATCCGGTCGGGCGTAGGGTCGAGCACGGGCATCTGAACGAATTTCCCAGCCTCCTTGCCCTTGTAATTCTGCTTCATCTTGCCCTGCGGATGGTTGCGGACGATCGGCTCGCCCATGAAGCTGACCTGACCGTTCGTCGGCTCATACACGCCGGTGATGGTGTTGAACGCGGTGGTCTTGCCCGCGCCGTTGGGACCGATGAGCGCGACGATCTCGCCCTCGTTGACCTCAAGGCTCAGGTTGTCGACGGCGACGACGCCGCCGAACTGCATCGTAATATTGTCGAGACGCAGAACGTTTTGGCTCATTTCTCGCCGCCTCCCTTCTTTGTATGACGGCGCAGGAGATCGGGCAGCTCCTTATCGCCCATGATGCCCTTGCGGAAGAAGAGCACGACGACCATGATGATGACGGAGATGACCGCCATGCGGAAGCCGTTCTTGAAGAGGCCCGGCGCCGTGATGCCGAGGAACTTGCCGGTATCCAGACCGCGCAGCAGCCACTCGAGCGCCGCGATGTAGAGGAAGCTCGTGAGCACGCTGCCGGTGATGGAGCCGATGCCGCCGATGACGACCAGCAGCAAGATCTCATAGGTCATGCTGCTTCGGAACGACATCGCCGGCACCGCGCCCATGTACATCGCCAGCATACCGCCGCCGACGCCCGCAAAGAACGAGGAAATGACGAAGGCAAGGCGCTTGTGGTGGGCGAGATTGATGCCCATCGCCTCGGCGGCGACCTCGTCGTCGCGGATGGCCTTGAACGCGCGGCCGTAGGTGGAGTTCACCAGCAGCACAACGCACGCGATGAACACGCCGATGAGCAGCAGGTACGCGGTCGCGCTGCTGAAATCGGGATAGCCCTTGAGAAGGTTCGAGGCGTTGGTCAGCGGACCGATGGCGTTCCATTGGATAATGGTGCGCATGATCTCGGCAAAGCCGAGGGTCGCAATAGCGAGGTAGTCGCTCTTGAGGCGCAGCACGGGCAGACCGATCAGATAGGCGAAGAACGCCGCGATCAGACCGCCGACAAGCAGCGCGAGGATCATACCGACCGCCGAGCCGACCTTGTCACCGAGGAAGCTCGCGAAGATCTCCGGCAGGGAGAACTTCACGATACCGCCGTCAAAATACTGGTATACGCCCGCGCGCTTGGCGGCCGGGATGCACAGCACCGCGTAGGAATACGCGCCGAGGAGCATAAAGCCCGCCTGACCGAGGGAGAAAAGGCCCGTAAAGCCGTTGAGCAGGTTCATCGAAACGGCGACGAGGGAATAGACCGACGCCTTTTTGATGACCTTGATCACAATGTGATAGCTCGGGAGCTGGGAGTCGAGGACCATCGTGACCGCCAGCACGACGAACAGGATGAGCGCGGTGAAGAGATACTCTTTGCCGATCGTTTTCTTTTTCATCTTCACCCCTCCTTACACCTTGTCCGTGACCTTTTCGCCGAACAGTCCCGTGGGCTTGACGCACAGCACGATGATCAGCAGCGCAAAGGTGAACGCATCGGAGAAGGTGGACTGACCGAGGCCCTTGATGATCTCCTCGCAAAGGCCGATCAGGAACGCGCCGACCACCGCGCCGGGAATGGAGCCGATGCCGCCGAACACCGCCGCGACGAAGGCCTTCAGGCCGGGCATACCGCCGGAGGTGATCGCCACCGTGGGATAGTTCGTAAAGTAGAGCATCGCGCCGACCGCGGCGAGGAACGAGCCGATGACAAAGGTCATGGAAATGACGGAATTGATCTTCACGCCCATGAGCTGCGCCGTCTCAAAGTCCTTGGCGGCGGCACGCATTCCCATGCCGATCTTGGTCTTTTTGATAAGCGCGACGAGCGCAAAGACGAGCGCGATGGTCAGAACGGGCGTCACGACCGTGACGCGCTTGGTGGACGCGCCGAAGAGCGTCACGGTGTCGGAGATCCACGGAATGGGCGTCTTGACCGGCTGCGGCAGGCCGCCGGTCAGATAGAACGCAAGGTTCTGAATGAGATAGCTCACACCGATGGCGCTGATCATCAGCGACATACGCGGCGCCGTGCGCAGCGGCTTATAGGCCACGCGCTCGATGGCAAAGCCGAGAATGACGGTGAAGATGAGCACCAGCGGGATCGAAATGTACATGGGCATGGACGCGGTGGTGTAAACCATGATCAGGCCTGCCACCATAAAGACATCGCCGTGGGCAAAGTTAATGAGGCGCAGAATGCCGTAGACCAGCGTGTAGCCGATGGCGATGAGCGCGTACTGACCTCCCACAGAGATACCGCTGATCAGATACGGTAAAATTCCCTGCATGGAAAACCTCCTGTTGGTAGGATTCGGGGGAACGCGAAAAAACGGGGAAAACTTGGCGGGGCGAAAGCCCCGCCAAGTTTGCTGCTTGTGGAGAGATTTGTGGGCTTTTCTCAGTCGATGCCCTGGATCTTCACGAAGTCCCACGCACCGGTCTCGGTGTTGGCGGTCTTGATGTAGGCCGCGTCGCGCTTGGCGTCGCCGATGTCGTCGAAGGAGATCTCGCCGGAGATGCCGGAGTAGGTCACGCCGGGCAGAGCCGCGAGGATGTCGGCGGGCGCGGTGCTGCCGGCAGCCTTGATGGCCTCGAGCGCGGTGAAGTAAGCGTCGTAGCCCATGACGGTGACGGCGGAGACCATGTCGTTGCCGCCGTTGTTGGTCTTGGCGTCGGCGTTGGCATTGATCCACTCCTTGATGCCGGCGTCGAACTCGGGATTACCACCCTCCTGATAGAAGGTCGTGATCTTAACATCGACATCCTTGCCCTTGGCGGCCTCAACGACCATGTTGCTGTCGAGCGTGTCGCCGCCGAGGATCGTGCCCTCGAAGCCCTGCGCGGCGGCGGCCTCAACGATCAGCTGCGCATAGTTGATGGAGACAGGGGAGAAAATGACGCCTGCGTTGGCAGCCTTGGCGTTGTTGATGTAGGAAACGAAGTTGGCATTGCCCTCTGGGAAGTTCTCGGCAACGACCTTGCCGCCGAGCTTCTCAAAGGCCTGCGTGAAGTAGTAGATCAAGCCCTGATCGTAGTCGCTGCCGAGCATACCGAGCAGGTAAGCGGTGTCGACGCCCAGCTCCTTGTAGGCATAGTTCGCGAGGACCGTGCCCTGGAAGGGATCGAGGAAGCAGATGCGGAAATAAACGTCGCAGTCGGAAGTGACCTGCGGGTTGGTGCAGGTGACGCCGATGGCGGGCACGCCGGCCTCGGCGAACACGGTGCCGCCGGCCATGGACACGCCGGAGCCGTAGGAGCCGAGCACGATGCTCACGCCCTTGTTGACCAGCTCAGCGGCCGCGGACGGGCCGTTCTCGGCTGCGGTACGGTTATCGACGACCTCCAGCTGGACCTTGTAGGTCTCGCCGTTGATGTCGACGGTGGGCTGGACGTAGTTGGCATACTGCATACCAAGCACCTCCTGCTTGCCGCCAGCGCCGTTGTCGCCGGTGAGCGGCTCGAAGACGCCGATCTTCACGACCTTCTCTTCGCCGGTGGTGTTGGGCGTGCCGTCCTCCTGCTGTTCGCCGCCCTTGTCGCCGCAGGCGACCAGTGCGAGCGCCATTGCGAGCGCAAGGACGAGTGCAAGAATCTTCTTCATATTCATATCCTCCTGACTTTCTGCCGCGCTGCCGCGGCAAGCGGGGCGTCCGCCCCTTTTGGTTGCAGTTTATTTTATCGAACCGTTGAATGGATTTCAAGCGTCGAATCTGTCAGAATTTTCGGTCGTTTCCGGTCGTTTTCCCACGGCTGTCTTCAAATTTCATGTGCATTTGTCTACACATCGCGGACTCAAGTCCATTTATTGAGAATATCTATTGCTTTTCTGTTTTCCCCACGAGGACAAATGCTCTTGTCACTTTGCACAATAAAGATTTTCGCAAGAAAAGAAAAAAGTGACGCAGGGAATGGCAAATGCCCGTCCCTGCGTCACTTTTTCCATTCGTCCTTTTGCCCATCAGGCTTTTTCGCCGACCATTCGCTCAAATTCCTCGCCGGTCATCGTCTCGTGGGCGAGCAGATATTCCGCCACGGCGGTCAGCACCTCGCGCCGTGCCGTCAAGATCTCCTCGCAGCGCGCATACGCGCGGTCGATGATGGCCTTGACCTCGTCGTCGATCTCGGCGGCGGTCTTTTCCGAGTAGCTGCGCGTCTGGCCCATCGTCTTGCCGATGAACACCTCGTCGTGCCCGCTCTCAAAGGCGATGGAGCCGAGCTTCTCGCTCATGCCGTAGGCCGTGACCATCTTGCGCGCGATGTGCGAGGCGCGCTCGATGTCGTTCGAGGCGCCGGTGGAAATGTCGCCGAGCATCAGCTTCTCCGCCGCGCGCCCGCCGAGGAGCGAGACGATCTGCTCCTCCATGTAGCACTTGGACTGGTAGGAGCGGTCCTCATCGGGCAGCGAAATGGTCATACCGCCCGCGTGTCCGCGCGGAACGATGGTGATGCGGTGGACGGGCTCGTGCGTCGGCAGCGCGTGCATCACGACGGCATGGCCCGCCTCGTGATAGGCGGTCAGCTTCCGCTCGTGCTCCGGCACAACGCGGCTGCGCTTCTCAGGTCCGGCGAGGACCTTGATCTCCGCCTCCTCGAAGTCCGCCATGGTGATGAATTGGTCGCCGCGGCGCGCGCACAGCAGCGCCGCCTCGTTGGAAAGGTTCTCAAGGTCCGCGCCGGTAAAGCCCGCCGTGCCCCGCGCGACCTTGGCAAGGTCCACGTCCTCGGCAAGCGGCTTGTTGGCGGTGTGGATCTTCAAAACGTCCTCGCGTCCCTTGATGTCGGGATAGCCGACGTAGATCTGGCGGTCAAAGCGGCTGGGGCGCAGCAGCGCGGGGTCGAGGATGTCCGCGCGGTTGGTCGCCGCGAGAACGACCACGCCGTCGTTCGTGCCGAAGCCGTCCATCTCGACGAGCAGCTGGTTGAGCGTCTGCTCGCGCTCGTCGTGACCGCCGCCGAGGCCGGTACCGCGCTGGCGGCCGACCGCGTCGATCTCGTCGATAAAAATGATGCAGGGAGCCACCTTCTTGGCCTGCTCGAACAGGTCGCGCACGCGGCTTGCGCCGACGCCGACGTACATCTCCACAAAGTCCGAGCCGGAGATGGAGAGGAACTCCACGCCCGCCTCACCCGCGACCGCGCGGGCGAGCAGCGTCTTGCCCGTTCCCGGAGGGCCGACGAGCAGCACGCCCTTGGGAATACGCGCGCCGAGCTCGACAAACCTTTGCGGGTCGCGCAGGAAATCCACAATCTCCGCAAGCTCCTCCTTCTCCTCGTCCGCGCCCGCAACGTCGGCAAAGGTGGTCTTGCGGGCGCTCTCGCTGCCGTGCCGGAAGGTGGCGTTGCCGAATTTCGCCATACGGTCGTTCCCGCCGCCGGAGGCGCGCATGGAAAAGAAGTACCAGATGGCGAACAGCCCCGCGACGGCGATCACATAGGGCAGGGCAATGGCAAGGTAGTTAGGTGAGTGGTTGGCGGAGTAGTTATAGTCCTCCAGAATGCCAGCGGCCTTCTGCTCCACGACAAGGTCGTTGAGGTCGTCGTAGAAAAGGTCGAAGTCGTAGAGCTCCTTCCGGAGCTCCGTCTTGCCGTCCACCGCCTCGCGCAGCTTGAGCGTGAGCGTGGTGTCCTGCACGGTGAAGGACTTCACCTTCTCCTGTTCAAAGAGCTGCACGACCTCAGCATAGGAGATCTCCGGCTCCTTGGGGCGGAAGAAATACGAGGCGGCCGAAAGCAGCATGAAAACGCACAGCATCCACAGCACATAATTGGGTCGTTTGGTCTGGGTCAAAGGTTTTCCCTCCTTTTGCGGCAGCAGAATCTGCCTTGAAGAAAAGAGGCGACGAGCGCCTCTTTTCGATTCTTCAAAAAAGTCCTACGGACTTTTTTGATATTTGGATGCGCTTCGCTCTGCGCCTCTCCGCCGCAGCGGCTCGACGCTCACTTCGCGAGATGTGTTATTTCAGACGCGCATGTCGTCAGAAATAACAGTCAAGATCATTTGCGCCGTGCGCGGCGCAAAGCCTGCGGCGCTTTTTCCATCATACGCCGGCCTTACTTGCTGTAGACCTCTGGCTTGAGCACACCGATGTACGGCATATTGCGGTACTGCTGGGCGTAATCCAGCCCGTAGCCCTTCCCACCGCGCAGGCGCGGCGGGAGCCCTTTGATCTTACTCTGAACGGTACGGAATGAATCCGTCCCGTTCCAAGATTTTGCCTGCGGCAAAATGCTTGTACGCGCTTACGCGCGCCGCCCCTTTCAGGGCGTGTGGGCTACGGCCTTACTTGCTGTAGACCTCTGGCTTGAGCACGCCGATGTACGGCATATTGCGGTACTGCTGGGCGTAATCCAGCCCGTAGCCCACGACGAACTCGTCGGGGACCTCAAAGCCCGCGAGATCGGCCGTGATGGGCTTGACGCGGCGGGCGGGCTTATCGAGCAGAGTAACGACCGTCACGCTCTTGGCGCCTTTGGTGAGGAAATAGTTCTTGAGGAAGTAGAGGGTATTGCCGGAGTCCAGAATATCCTCGATGACCACGATCTCGCGGCCCGTAATGTCCTGCTGCAGGTCGTGCGTGATCTGCACCACGCCGGACGAGGACGTGCCGTTCTGGTAGGACGACACCGCGATGAACTCGATGTCGCTCTTGATCTGACAGGCGCGGACGATGTCCGCCATGAAGATGAAGCTGCCCTTGAGCACGCCGAGGAACAGCGGGTTGCGGTCCTTGAACTGCTCGTAGAGCGTGTCGCCCATCTCCTGCACGCGCGTCCTGATCTGCTCCTCGCTGTAGAGCACCTTCAGCATATCCTGATCCATCATGCTTTTCGCCATAGTTTTTCCCTCTCCCATTGTTTTATGTTTGTTTTTCCGGAGACTTACTCCGCGGTTTTCTCAAAGGTCAATACACACACGCTCTCGCCGTCGCCCGGCAGAAACAGCGCGTCCGTGCCGATGCCGTACACCGCAGCGACCGCGCCGCCCGAGCGGATGACCGGCGTTTGCTCCCGCTCATCCGGCGAAAAGCCGCGCTCGGCGAAGAGCCGCTTGAGGCTCCGCGAGCCGCGCGAGACGGGCAGCGTCATGCTCTCCCGCACGTCCCACGCGCCGACCGAGAGCGGCGCGTCCAGAGCGGCACCTCTTAATATAACGGTATTTTCAGAATTTTCAACCGTTTTTTCGCATTTTCGGCAGGTGATGGCAAAGCCGCCCCACCGGACGGTCTCCCCCGCGCGGAGCAAAACGCGCTCCGGCGTTTCCCTCCGGTGTGCGCAGAGCGTCAGCACACCGTCCGCGCGCCGCGCGGTCACGCCGCCGGGCAGGTCGAGCTGTGCCGTCCCGCTTCCCGCGCAGAGCGCGGCAAGCGCGTCGTAGTGCGCGGCGGTGAAGTCCTTCTTCCCCGCGCCGAGTGCGTCGAGCGCAAGGCGCAGCACCCTCGACCGCAGGACCGCGGGTACCTGCGTGACCGCCGCGCAGGGCAGCGTCACCGCTCCGGCCTCCATTTTCAGCTCCGTCAGATAAGCGGCGGCAAGGGAGTCGAGGTATTCATCCTCCTGCCGCAGGCGCAGCGCCGTCTCGCCGATGTGCTCGACCGCCTGCGCGTTGACCCGGCAGAGCTTCGGCAGCACCTCCGCGCGGATAAAGTTGCGCGTGAGCGCCGTGTCCGCGTTGGTCGCGTCCGTGCGATAGGGCACATGATGCTCCTTCGCGTAGGCGGCAAGCTCCTCCCGCGTCAAGCAGAGGAAGGGGCGCACCAGCCTGCCGTTTTTCGGCGCGATGCCGGCAAGGCCCGCCATGCCCGTGCCGCGGGCAAGATGAAAGAGCACCGTTTCGGCGTTGTCGTTCGCGTGATGGGCGGTGACGATGCGCGCCGCGCCGGTCTGCCCGGCAACGGAGTTAAGAAAGTCATAGCGCAGCTTGCGCGCCGCCTCCTCGATTGTCAGGCCGTTCTCCCCGGCGTAGGCCGCCACATCGCCCGTGCCGACGCACAGCGGGATACGCCGCGCCGCGCACCACGCACGCACGAGGTCCTCGTCCATGTCGGCCTCCTGCCCGCGCAGCTGATGGTTGTAGTGCGCCGCGCACACGCGGTAGCCGTTTTCGTATAAAAAGTCCAGCAGACACATCGAGTCCATGCCGCCCGAAGCCGCCGCGAGCAGCAGCTCGTAGCGCGGCAGCAGGTCGAAGCGCTGCACAAAGTCCAGTACCTTTTTCATTCGTCCTCGTACCGCCTTTCGAGCGTGCCGAAGGTCGTGTACTCCGGCATCCAGCGCAGCTCGACCTTGCCGGTCTCGCCGTGGCGGTTCTTGGCGACGATGCACTCGGCAATGTTGTGCTTTTCGGAATCCTCGTTGTAATAGTCGTCGCGGTAGAGAAAGAGCACGATGTCCGCGTCCTGCTCGATCGCGCCGGATTCACGCAGGTCGGAGAGCATGGGGCGCTTGTCGTCGCGCTTTTCGTTCGCGCGCGAGAGCTGTGAAAGGCAGAGCACAGGGACCTGCAATTCCTTCGCCATGATCTTGAGCATACGCGAAATGTCGCTCACCGCCTGCTGGCGGTTTTCGCCGCTGTAGCCCTTTCCGCCGGCGGAGGTCATCAGCTGAAGATAGTCGATGACAACGAGAGCGAGGTTTTCGATGCGGCGGCATTTGGCATTCATGTCCGCGACGGTGAGGAGCGGGTTGTCGTCGATCTTGATGTCCGTGCGGCTGAGCGTCGAGGCCGCCTCCGCGATCTTTACCCAGTCGCTCTCACGCAGATTGCCGGAGATGAGCCGTCCGTTCTCCACCAGCGCCTCGTTGGACAGTACGCGTGTGACGAGCTGTTCCTTGGACATTTCCAGGGAAAAGACCGCGACCGCCTTGCCGCTCGCCTTGGCGACGTTGAGCGCCACGTTGAGCGCAAAGCTCGTCTTACCCATACCGGGTCTCGCAGCCAACAGGATAAGGTCAGATTTGCTCAGGCCGTTGATCTTGTCGTCCACGGCGCTCAGGCCCGTGGAAAGGCCCGGCAGCGTCTTACCGCCGGTGGCGGAAAGCTCGGCGAGATGGTCGAGCACGCCCTGCAGCACAACGCTGATCTGCTCCATATTCTGTGCGCTGCGCCCGCGGCGCACCGCGTAGATCTTCTGCTCGGCGGCGTCGAGCACGGCGGAGGCTCCGCCCGTGCCGTCCTGCACCATGCCGGTGATGTCGCTCGCCACGGTCGCGATCGCGCGCAGCAGCGCCTTGTCGCGCACGATGTCGGCGTATTCATTGACGTTCGCGGAGGTCGGCGTGACCTCCATGAGCTGCACAAGATAATTGCGCGTGGTATTTTCGTCATAGGTGCCGTTGCGCTCCATCTCGCCCGCGACGGTCACGCCGTCGATGGGCTTGGAGTAGAGGAACATGGAATAGATCGTCTCGAAGATCTCCCGGTTCTGGCGCAGATAGAAATCCTCGGGGCGCAGCTTTTCCATCACGTCCTTAATGCAGTTCGCGTCGATGAGCATCGAGCCGAGCACCGCCTGCTCCGCCTCGAGCGAGTGCGGCATCTGGCGGTAGAGCAGTTCGTCCATCGCAGGGCACCTCTTTTCTGCGTAAAGTCTGGCTTATTCCTCCGCCACGGTCACGGTGAACTTCCCGCTGACCTCGTAGCCGAGCTTCGCGCGGATCTCATAGCTGCCGAACGCCTTGATCGGCTCGTCAAGCACGATCTTCTGCTTGCCGACATCCAGGCCGAACTGCGCCATGAGCGCCTCGGAGATCTCCTTGCCGGTGATGGCGCCGAAGAGCTTGCCGTTCGCGCCGCCCTTGGCGGTGATCTTCACGGTGCAGTTACGCAGCTTGTCCGCGGTCTCCACGGCGGCGGCGCGGTTCGCCGCCTCCTCGGCACGGCGCGCCTTTTCCTTGAGGTTCATGGTGTTGATGGCGTCCGCCGTGGCGGGGATGGCCAGCTTGCGCGGCAGCAGATAGTTGCGGGCGTAGCCCTCCGCCGCGTCGATCATCTGGCCCTTCTTGCCCTGACCTCTGACGTCCTGCTGTAAAATTACTTTCATCGTTCTATCCTCCTGATGGTGGTTTTTTATCCTTCCAAATACTGGTCGATGGCGGCGATGAGCTGCTCGCGCACCGCGTCCACCGTCCCGTCCGGGATCTGTCCGCCCGCGGTGGTGGAGTTTCCGCCGCCGCCGAGCTTTTCCATAATGAGCTGCACGTTGATCTCGCCGAGCGAGCGCGCCGACAGATTCACGCCCGTATCGTGCTTGAAGAGCACGAACGACGCGCGCACGCCGCGCAGCGT